>Ga0228710_1009408_pt1 | contig 13571 bp, 8 predicted proteins | sample MedpolnodulmetaG_FD_177995 | JGI IMG/M metagenome (GOLD analysis project Ga0228710, IMG submission 177995) | Root nodule microbial communities from Medicago polymorpha collected in Santa Monica, California, United States - pink nodules | ecosystem: Host-associated > Plants > Roots > Nodule...
AAAAATAAATCAATTATACTTAAATACGTAAAATAAACATGACATATTCTACGTAAAATAAACTTGACATAATAGTAAAATATCATTAAATTAAATAAAGCAATTATACTTATTGTTTTATTGTTCCAAAGCTTGAATGCCACGTGTTTACCGAAGTCCGGTAAAAGAGGCAAGTCGTAAGGCCCCCCTAGAAAGCCTCTGTCCTCATCCTCCATATCAGCCTCTGCATGCTGCTGAGGATGCTACTGTTGAGGAGGCTCGACATACTGCTGCTGAAGAGGTTGCTCAGGCTAATATCCCTCGTCAAACTGAGCCTGATATCCCTGGTGATACTCATACCCCTCCTGGTACTGATAACCCGGCTGAAATTCAGGCTGCTCCTAATACGCCTGCGCCTCATACGCCAGCTCCTGATAATGTTGCTCATGTTGGTACTGTGGCGGGTCCATAATCTGGGATGGACCCGTCTGTGACGTCGATCCCCCCACAATATCAACAGTAGCAAGTCTCGTGCCCCTCACTCTCCCTCGACCTCGACCTCGGCCAGGAGGAGGGCGTAGTGCATCCTTTTCCCTCCGTAAACTACCAGTAGGGGCAGGCCTCCCTGCACTAAATCTGTCAGTCCTCTCCTGCTCAGACATATCTGCACAAAAAGCAAAAAATCTTTAACACATTTTTCCACAGACTTAAAATTTCAACAATGTCATCTTTAATAATACAACAACAACACTATAATGTCGACAATGTCATTTAAATCCATAAACTACCACATTGCAGTCAAATTAACTATAATCAACATTAACAAACACAATTCAAACTAATTACATCATTAACAATCCAAAAAAACAAAAAAAATATCATTGAGGCATTTTACCGAACACGTAGTGTGCAATTTTTAAACAACTATGTAATCTAACAATTTCTAAACCCTAAACTACCACATTGTACCCTAAACAACATCTAAACAACAATTCCTAAGTTAATTCGTCAGTAACAATCATCAAAACAAACATTCAAACAAAATTTAAAAAAACCTAAAGATGTTTAATTTCTACAAAAATTCAAAAATTTGAACCAAAATAATGCAAAGAAGTAGTATAATAATCACTTACTTGATGTTGTGGACGAATTTGGCTTTGAATAGCGCAAGAACGGTGAAATTCAGATTTGAGGGTGAAATTTTCGTGTTGGAAAAAGTTGGGAAATGAGGGAACTGTGCTGTTGTGTTGCTGATAACTGACTTAAGTCACGCTACTCCTATAACTGGCGTGAGTTAACTCACGCTACGTGAGTTAACTTACGTAAGGGTAAAAATGGAATTTCACTTGGGAATGAGCAAACCATTTGGGTAAAGAGCATAACTCTGCCTGGAGTACTTCCAATTTTTGCATCCATTAAACTATTATTGGGGTAATATTTAGCTTTGAGAACTTGAGCTACCAAAGAATTAGGATCAATAAGTAAATTCTACGATTGTTTTGCTAACATTACAAGTATAAAAAAAGTAATAAGATTTTTTAGTAGTTATAATATGTACAACATTTGGTTGTTGCTAGAGTTTTTTACAAAGTTTAATGAATGTCCTTAAAAAAAAACAAAGTTTAATAAAAAAGATTTGATAAATAAACCGTCCCAATCAAAGTGGAGGTCTAACTATTGTAGTAAAAAGGAGACTTAATAAAATATAGACCTATTTTTAAAAAAAAGAACAACATTCTATTTAACTTGCAAATAACATAATCTAATCATTATAACTAACACAAAAAATATCCATAATATAATCAATAACAGGAAATTTTCTCACAGTTCTTGGTCAATTATGCGACATTGAAGTTGAACCACAATGTTGAAGTTGAATCACTAAATAAAATTAAGAGATGAATAGCGATTAAAAAATAAAATTCTAAATTAACAAATTAGCAAAGAAGAAGAAGAATAATTAATTAGCAATTAGAAAATAAAAAATAAAATTATGTGAACGGAAATTAACTTTTGATAATTTTAGGTGTTCGTGAGCAATTACTATGTGCTTAAAAAACAATTTTCAACAAATAATTGGGCGAGGGTCATTGGATCCTCTCCTGCCTTCTTTAATTTGTCCAACCATCCCTCCAAGAGAGGGAGGGAGGGAGAGCATGTGGGGCAGCACCAACAACATGAGAGAAATGGTAGGAAAGGATCCAAATCCCTATTTTTCATGCTAGTAAAAAAAATCTTGTCTATTTCATTTAACTTCTTCGTTCCATTTATTATTTTTCTGCAATATTACTCTCATCCCATCTCAATACATACTAAAAATCTCAATACATATTAATATACCTTTCATAAAATTTAATCAGTACTCATTCAACTATTGAAAAAAAATCCTTCATTCCAGAGTTCAGACTCCAGTACACCAAAAAAATTGAGACACCACTAAAAAAAAGACTAGTGAAATTTTTTTTTTGACAAAAAAAGACTAGTGAAGTTTGAAAACGCGTACCTAGTTCTTTGCATGTCTTTTTTATGAAAGACAAATGAGTCAACAAAAATAATATATTTGATCTATTGTGGGGGGAGAGGCGTGGAGGTAGAGGAGAAGACTGTGAATGTGGGAAGAGGAGATGTTAGAGGAGTGTAGGCAATTACTTGATGGTGTTATTGTGCAGGCTAATACTCTTAACAGGTGGCTGTGGGATCCATATATTCACGACGGTCACACTGTTCGAGGTGCCTATCAAATTTTAACAACTCAGGACTCTTCCACAGTTGATGCAACAAGAGATCTTGTATGACATAAGCAGGTTCCCCTCAAGGTGTCTATCGTAGCTTGACGTCTGCTGAAAGACAGGTTACCGACCAGAATGAATCTTCTTCGGCGCGGTATCCTTCAGGCCGAGGGGGGTGGGTATGTGGCGGGGTGCGGCTCCGAGGAGATTGCATCTCATTTGTTTCTCCATTGCGAAGTGTTCGGGTCGTTATGGCATCACGTCAGGTCTTGGATTGGTATGTCTGGTGTTGACCCTCACAATAATAGTGAGCATTTCTTTCAATTTACTAATTATACAGGTCATTCAAAGGCTTGCCGATTGTTTCTCCAATTACCTTGGCTTCTGTGTGTTTGGGTGCTCTGGAGTGAACGTAATAACAAGATATTCAACAACATAGAAACTCCTATTTTACAGCTTTTAAATCATGTTAAATTTAATTCTTTATGGTGGCTTAGGGCTAAGAATGCCACATTTGTGCAGGGTTCTCAAAGATGGTGGTCAGACCCCTTAGTATGTTTGGGTCTTGACCGATCTTTTTATCTTGTATATACTTTGTAAGACGGTTTGTCTTTTGGGGGTGGTCTCTTTAATACATCTTGTACTAGGGAGCTCAAATCGCCATTGTTAATATATCCCATTTTGATTTCTTAAAAAAAAAAAATTGATCTATTTTAGGAATAAGATGCAACAATTTTTGTTTACTCATTTATCTCTTATAAAAATGGCATGAAGGGGTATTTCCTTTTGCTTTTTGTCTTTAATATTTCTAATTGATAAAAGAGAAAAACTAAACAATTTTTTGTGGAAATTCTAGACAAGTAGTAAAGGGAAGCCAAGCCAAGGTATGCATTCATAATTCAATTTCAATCTCAATCCTAAATTGTATTGCAGTGTTAACAGTAATTGAATCCCCTCCTCCCTTTTTAATGCATCATTACCAACTATAGTTTTATTTTTTTGAACAGGTCCAACTCTACCTAATAATAGTTAAACAAAATCTTCAAAATTCTCAAATAACACATACATGCAAGTCACACCTTACTCTTGATTTCTTCATTCTCTTATTTATAATAATTTCCTTGATGACTCACTCATTACACTTGAAATATATTTGGTTGCTTTACTTGTCCTAGCATTTCAACCACTTCCCTCATAGTTGGTCGTTCCACACTTTGTTCCTCAACACAACACATAGCTACAAAGAATAACTGCATTGCTTCATCTAAAGGAATATTGTTATGTAACCTCCCATCAAGAATCTTCACCACACTTTCTTTGTTCCAATCAGTTTGTAACTTGGTCCATTGAACAATATCCATTCCTTCTTCACCAAAATCTCCCACTGGCCTTCTCCCTGTTAAAAGTTCTAGTAGCACCACTCCAAAGCTGTATACATCACTTTTCTCGTCCACTTTCAATGTGTATGCATATTCTGTAACATAATTCAGAATCAGTATACATAATTGCTTCCTTTTACAATTTAAACTATAATATCTATATATTGACTTCTAAAACTTTAATGTGTGTGTATATATAAATAAAATGTAACATATGCTTTTGGTTATTGTGCCTATGTTAGCTACTAGAGATATGATATTAGTGGGTTTTAGTCAGAAAAAGATGGTTGTAATTTGTTTGGGTTTGAATATGATTTTATGGTTTCAAGGCATGCAAAAGAACAAACCAAGCTTGGTATAAGAAAAGCAAAAGATTGAAGAATTTTCCTTTGTAAGTGGAGCATTTACTAGTCTTGGAATTCACGTACATGAAGGACATAATGTGGTCCCAGAAAATGGCAAGAATGTGCTATAGTGGTATTAAAAGGGAATGTTTTGTGTCAATTAAAAATAACAGAAAAAAGTATATTCATTCCCTTCATATTGACTTTTTGACTATGAATATCTGATTATTAAATGCATCCAAAATAATCATAATCATAATCATAACTGATGTTGGTTTGGACTCACTCATTCCACCTAGTCAAATCACTACAGTAATCTAAACAGTATTTTCAGGTAGCTTAAGTTAGGCAATAATGTGTCCTAAACTTCTGGTCAATGTTTAGTTGATAAAAATGATGATATTGAATTAAAGGGAAGAAACAAAAAAAATATTCAAGGGACTAAAACTAGAACGTGACCCTATTATAACATAAATTAACCAAAAAAATACTCTTGAATAACTTGCATTAGAGTAAAAATATCAAAAAGTAAATCACTGTAGCATACTTTCAACCAAACACAACAACAAATCTACTTGAAATAGTTCTCATTTTTCAGTCTAACTGATTTAAATATCTATTTTTTTAATATCAAAATTAATAGTACCTGGAGCAATGTAGCCATAGGAACCAACAATAGAAGACATGCATTCAGAAGTCCCACCAGTATCTTGCAACAAGAATTTAGCAAGTCCAAAATCAGCTACATGAGCCTCAAACTCAGAGTTCAACAATATGTTATTTGACTTAACATCTCTATGAACAATCAAAGGACAACAATCATGGTGCAAATAGCAAAGTCCTTTAGCAGCTTCAGTTGCTATTTTCACCCTAACATCCCACTCAAGATACCCCCCTCTTTTCCCATGCAACACTTCACCTAAACTACCATTTGTCATGTACTCATAAACAAGCAAATTAGTGTCTCTATTTGAACAAAATGCTAACAACTTCACAATGTACCTGTGCCTTATTCTACCAAGTGTTTTTATTTCAGCTGATAAACCATTATCATAAGAACAACCTTTGTTAATCCCCAACAACTTCTTCACAGCTACTTTTTCTCCATTTGGCATTGTTCCTCCATATACAACACCAGCACCACCTCTTCCTATGATGTTACTTTCCTTTACACATCCTAAGATGTCTTCACTTCCATATTCAATCTTCTGAAATGCTGTTAACTTCCATGAATTTGAGTCCCTCCTAATTCCTTTTCTACCCTTGATGATAGCAAAGGTTGCAAAAACCAATGAACAAACCAAAAGTGCTAATGCAAATAGAAGCTTATACTTTGCAGGAATTCCAGGTTTCTCACCACCATTTTTCTGAGACTCTAATGTTTCTGATGAAGATTGGTTGCATGGATTCAAATCATATCCACATAACTTCGGATTACCGACAAAGGATGTAGAATTGAACATTGAGAATTGTCCTATTTCAGGAATTGAGCCAGAGAAGTCATTATGAGAGAAATCAGCTGAAGTTAAGCCCTTAATAGAACCAAGTTCCTTTGGAAGTGTTTGGTTTAGGTTGTTCCATGAGACATTAAGATAGTTAAGTATGTGGATTTGAGAAACCTGAATTGGAATAGGACCTGATAATTTGTTCTGACTCAAATCTAAAAAGGTAAGTGAAGAACATTTACCTATTTCAATAGGAATAGTTCCTGAAAAGTTGTTGAAACTCATGTCCAACCTGAGAATGTTCTTCAAATTTCCTACATCTGAAGGGATTTCACCTGAGAATCTATTTCCATGAAGAAGCAGAATCTGCAAGTTTGGAAAGTTTCCAATAGAATTCGGTAGTGATCCGGATAAACGATTGTTCGAAAGATTCATCTCTCCAAGTTTAGAAGTGTTTGTGTTTGTGCTTTCTTGTTGTGGAAGAAAACCACTAAGGAAATTGTTTTGAAGTTCAAGAAGTGAAAGTTGAGGCAAATAAAGAAAACCTTTTGGTATTGAACCTGTTAAATAGTTTTGTCCTAAACGAACTCTTTGAAGTGTGTAACATTGACCAAGCTCATTAGGCAAAGAACCAAACAAAAAATTGTTAAGCAAGATTAGAATCTTTAACCTTTTTCCAAGACATAAAGATTTAGGTACTAATCCAGTGAGTTTATTTGTTGATAAATCAAGTTCACTCAATTTACCATTCTGTCCAAGCTTGGAAGGAATAGAACCTGTGAAGTTGTTATGCCAAAGCTTTAACACTTCCAAATTTGGTAACTCAGAAAAAAAAGATGGAATTTCACCATAGAGTTTGTTGATGAACAAGTTCAAGAGTGTGAGTTCGCGAAGATTTGAAAACTCATTAGGTATGTTTCCATTTAACTCATTGTTTGACATATCAAGAGATTTCAAACTACTAAGATTCCCTAATTGAGGTGGAATTGAACCACTAAGTTGATTGGTTTGCAAGAAAAGTGTGTTTAGTCTGTAAAGTTTTCCTAACTCAAGTGGAATTGAACCTTTCAAACCACAGTTTGCAAGATCAAGATGAACTAAATTAACAAGGTTACCAAAATGAGGTGGAATTTCACCATCAAACTCATTGTAATAACCTAACAAAAGGTGTGTAAGGTTAGTAAGATTTCCAAGCTGAAAAGGTATGAAACCTCTCAAATCATTACCTGCAAGAGACAAATAGTTAAGCTGCAACATGTTTCCATATTTTGAAGGAATTTCTCCATAGAAAAAATTTCCTCCAAAATTCAAGTACTTGAGTTTAAGTAACTCAGTGACACCAAGAGGTAGTGAACAATTGAACTCATTGTTGTAAGCATCAAGAACTTCAAGCTCTTTCAAATGAGAGAATTTCCAACTTAGATTTCCATTGAACATGTTGTTGGATATGTTGAGGAATCTCAAGTTTGATAGTTTTGTGATGGAAGATGAAAAAGTTCCAGAAACATTCAAGTTTGATATATCTAGTGACACAACAGAACTATTGTTTGTGTCACATTGAATACCATACCAAGTAGTACAAAGGGACATGTAGTTGGAGATATTCCAACTTTCTAAGGAAGTTTTGGATTCAAAATCCTGTTTGAGAGAAACTAAGATAGAAGCTTGTGTTTTCAAAGAGATAGGAAGTGATGATAATGAAGAAGAAACAGAAACAGAAAGAGTAAGAAAGAGGGTATAGAGTACAAAGGTGAAACTAGGAGTATCCATTATTTGTGGAATAACTAGCTTAGAAGAGTAACCAAATATACTAAAGGAGAATGAAACTATGAAAGTGAAGTTTTAGAATATGATAAGAGTTTATAGCACTGAATGTGCAGAGAGAGTGAGAAGAAGAGTTCTAGGAAGAGGTGACACTATAAATCTATAATCAATCCCTTTTCTTCCTCTTTCACATTCACATACACATTACTTTGATGTCATCTTTAGCTTTTAGAAAGCAAAAGCAAAAGTAGTGTTAAGATAAAAATGCATGACCAACAAGGACTGTTTTATAGATCAGTTTATTTTTATTTTTAATTTGGTTTAAATATGCTTTTTGCTGCCTATAAATATATAATTTTTTGCTTTTAATTCTTGTAAAATATACTCTTTTTTTTTGTAAGTATAGCTTAACTAATGCTGATGTTGTTAAGCTTAACATTTTCATCCGGGTTTAGACCTTGTAGTTGTGTGTGTTGTTTGTCACTTTATCTAAGACAATAAAATTTTGGTCTTGTAAATTTTCAATTTTTTATTTATTTTTATCTTTATTGTTTTTTTTTAGTCTCCACAAAATTTATTCATTTTGAAATTACTCTATATATAATATGTAAAATATTTTGATTTTATCCCTTTAAAATAAGAGCTAAAATTCTACCAAAATGAATAAATAAATAAAAAAAGCTAAAATGAATATTGCATGAACCAGTTTTAATATGAACAAACTTTAGGGGATTAAAACAAAACAGCGAACACCAAAAATATTTTTTTTGTACAAGGACTATGTGCATGTTTTGTTTGAATTTTAAAAGAGCCGAAATTGATCATGGATGTGTAGAATTGATTCTGACATGTTTGATTGCTTTCGAATATAGTTGATTATACCTTCGTAACTAATTTTACTTGAAGTTATTATTTTTAGCGTTTGATTTTAGTATTGATTTTTACACACAAGGTTATAATTTATTTAACTTACTTTTACTTAGATATTTATCCGGGCATATATGTCTTTACCTTCTGCTCTCTTTTACAAAATCAATTTTAAAAAATCGATTATCGTCACCGCATAATCAAACATACACTACAAATAAAACGTCATTTATTTGCGGAACTAAAATCATAATTAAATCTTTTAATTTTTTTTTATGTTCTATTGGTTTTTGAGCCCTTAAACTTTATCTGATATGAGAAACCAAGTCCACAAGCAAAGTTGAATCAGATTTAGAATCTTCATTTGAAGTAGAAGATATGACATAGCATACAATCTTTAGACCATATCACAAATACCAATCATGGGTAGGAATAAATTGACAACAATATGCATGCTGAGTGTACATTTATTTTTTTATTTCTGTGCTTCTTAATAAGAGGAGGAAGTGGTGGTGTCATTACCCAACGTGTTGCTTTCTTATTATTCACAAGAATATATGAAAATACTAAGGATGATGATATCTATCCAATTAAAAGTTTTATTACATAATTACTGGTCCATTATAAAAGTTCTATTAATACTATGTCATTAGTTATCTTTTCAACAAGCTTAAATTATTGAGCATCAGTAGTTTTATACTTATCCAATTAAAGGATGATGATATCTAAGTAAAGTATTGCATATGTAAGATTATTAGAGTTTAGATACACTAATAGTAAAAATTATTTGCACGATCATTCAATCAGACCTCACTACGTTGATATTTTTTGAAATACACTAGTACATTAATAAGATTCTTATTATGTCAATTTTGTATGACACATGAAAATAATTTTTGATTGCCTCACTCTTGTCTTTTAGGCCAATAATTAGATCCTAATCCCAATTTTAAAAGACTGATTAGAATTTGATTGCCTAACACGTCAACATAGATTCATGTTTTTTTTTTTTTTGAAGGGATCATAGATGTGCACTTGTTTTAGAATGTAATGTTAACAACATAATTTCATGATAAGATGTGATTAGAACTTGAATAAAGACCGTATATTCTTAGTGCATAATTATTCATTTTTTTGTGTTGGGTACATAATAATTTTTTAAAATCTTATTAAAAGGTAAAATTTATATAAATCCAAATAAAGAGTGGGTACCAATAAATAAGAAATGAGGTCTAGTCCTAGCTCAACTGGCAAATGCCTAAATTGTAAGGTTGGAGATCATGATCCGGATTCGAACCCGAAACCTCATAGTTGTGTGAATTTATTTTCAATGGATTACCATTTCATCTAAGATAAAAAAAATGAGATTCCAATACAAAAATTTATCCACTTAGAAATGGTTCATAGAAGAGTGTATTAAACTACTAAAGAGTAATATCATACTTTGTACTAAAAAAAAGAAAGTAATATCCTTCGTTTATCTTTGATAAATAACCCATTATTTAGAGGCAGCAATATAATGAAAAAGACAATCTTTATGGTTGAATAATAAGGAAATAATCAAGGATGGAATGATCAAACCTAGGTCAGCTCATAAACTCCACACACATAATAATTTCTTTTTAGGTGGATACCCTTGGTCCCCTGAATCCTTTCTTTCTTTGTAGTTAGTGACTCAGTTTCATTTCATTTCACAATAAAGTTCATTAATACTCCAAAAAAATTACAATGTTATTCCAGAGGAGCTAGCCTCTTTTAACCCTCTTGATCACTTTACTACACCGTTTAACGTGAAAAAGAAAAAGCAAATTAAAGTCTATTTGATTCTTCTTCTTTTTAGAACATGTTGGGATCCTTCATATTGATCTTTTTCTCCAAAATGTGGACCAGTTTGAATATTTCCTTGATTCTTTCTTTTTCCGTGGTATAATAATAAGTGTGTCTTTGGTTTTGGGATGAAAAAAATTAATTTTGAATGAACTGATCTTATAAAATTGATATTTATTAAATGTATGTCGAAGGTAAAATGATTTATATTTGTAAGCTTTCAGGTAAAAGTTAGGAGTTGGACTTATATAAATTTGGGTGTAAAAACCATGTTTGAAGTCAAAATCTATTAATTTTAAATTCAAATTAAAATTGATTCTACTCAAAACCATTGAGACATATATCTAAATTAATTCTAACCCTTAAAATCAATTTTCACTCATTTAAAAGTAAAGTTAAATTGTCCGCGTCAACATAACTCAGTTACTATAAACATTGATTATATATACAAGTTTTTTTTTTACAAGATATATACAGGGTATTTAACACTCAAATTCCATATTATTCACCTTAAAGGTATTTAAAACTCAGTTAGTAGTCACCGGACTAATTAACATTTTTTTTAATTAAACATATACTAAATTATTGTATTTTATTAACCAATTGAAATCTGGTCAAATGGCAGTGGTCTTTGCTTGGCTTCAATTGATTATTGAAGGTATGATTGTGGCCTGAAAGAGTACTGATTAGAAAACATGTAGGTCCCATTCAGGAAAATTCCTTGTTTTGTTTTGGGTGATGATGTTAGGCCCCATTTCTGGCATTACATTAAAAATTCTGCTCTTCACCCAACACAAAACGCTCACGCTCAACTGAAATGTTGAAAATACCCTTACGTTAGTTAAGTAACGTACATGTTAAAATCTGCGCATCTTAACATGCGATGCGCAACTTAACTCACGCTGGAATTAACATTTACGTGAGTTAATTCATGCTGGAAATTAACACTTGCGTGAGTTAACTCACGCTGCGTTACTTAAGTAGCGCAGGGGTAAATCGATATTTTCAGTTGGGTGCGAGTGTTTTGTGCTAGGCGAATAGCACAAATGTTACATTAACCCACTAAAAGTACTTTAGTTTATGGGTACACTTTCCGCTTCACTTGTGATGAATTGAAATATTGATTTCCAAAATCATGATATATATAAATTCCAAGGTGACTTGTACAGTTGTACACATGTACAATTAATATGTATAAAGGAAGGACCTCAATTAAAGACAGTAACCATGTACAAAGTAACATTATACAAGAAGAGATGGATGGACTTTCCACTGAACAAGAGGTTAGGGCACAAGCACGTTTGCAGCTGAAACTAAAATTATATGCACGGATATAATAGTTTATGTGTCACGTCCTATCCAAGATTCCTAGTTTGTGGCCCTTACTTTATGTATATAGATATAATAGAGTTGATGCCATTTTATGTAACATCAGAACATTGTTGGTATATAAGGCAATATCATGATCTGGTCATGTTTAATCAGTTTTGGTCATGTTGGATGTGTTGATGCTATGATTCCGTTAAGTGCTGAATTCTTCTAATATCGTGGTTCAATTCATGATTAAACTTGCACACGTTGTGATATTTCTGCTCAATAGTAAAGTTTCTACACATGATGATCCACCCATGGATTTACGTTCTACACAATAAGTGTGACACCGTTTTTTTTAACTTAGTGGTCCAATCTTTTTTTTTTTTGAAATATGGTCCAATCTTTTATGAAGGTTGAATTTTATTCAAAGATGATTTCACGTGAGTACAATATGTATCAATAGTTTAATTGCAGTTTTGCTTCATAATATTACTCATCCACTTAATTGGTCATCCCATTTTAAAAACATTCGGTTTTGGTCATTTTTTCAATTTTTTGAAATTAAAAGTGGTGATATATCATATTTAAATTGAAGTTTTTAATGAGTTTTCATGTAATTCTGCGGGTATGGATCATTTTATATCATCAATTTTTAGTCAAACAATAGAGAAAGAGATCAAAATTGAACAATTTTTAAAATAGGATGATCAATTTTGTGAGTGAGTAAAAATAAGAAGACTAAAACTGTAATTAAGCGAAAATATAATTATGATAAGATTTTTTTAATTTCTTCTGAGAAATCGAGTGAATCACTACCCTACGAATTTATTATCACTAACTTGTAGACAATAATAGTGTGGAAATTAGGATTAGATATTGAGAAGAAGGGGTTGGTCTTTGTGAATCACTACCCTACGGCTCTTGAACAAGTGTACAAAAAAAAAAAACTTATGAAATATAAAAAGAAAGTCACATATGACATTGTGATTGATCAATATCACCAACCACAATATCACTCAAGTGCTACCCTCTTCACTTAGGGTTTAAAATAACAAGTTTATGATTCTTCTTTTAATAGGAAAGTCAGCATAAACTTATGGGAGGTTATGAGGAAGTTAAAGGAGAGTTTCAAGTCAATTTCAGCTTATACAAGAAACTATTGGTTTAAAAAACTCCAATCTCACGGAGAATAAAGATAAAATATTATAGAATCTAATGAAAAGAAAAAAAAGAAATACATGAGTTTTATTTTTTTGTCCAAAGAAATACACGAGTTTTATTATGATTTTATATTGGGTTCAATACTCATTCTTGCAAAGCTGATTTGATAAGTGATGAGTGTCATTCTTATAAACTCGTCTAAGATTTTATCTTTACTCTATGTGAGATTGGAGTTTTTCTCACCACCAACACCAAACGATATTAAGTTTATTGTATGGATATAAATGATGGGTGGTCTAACAAACAAGCTCTTGTACCATATTAAATTTTTAAATTGAATCTAACTCATCATTACAAAATTAACATGTAAGCTAAGAGTTTTTTTTGTTGACGAAATGTAAGCTAAGAGATGTCACTTATAAACTCATTCCAAGCCTTACATTTCATTTATGTGAGACTTTGATTGTTTTCAATAATTTTTGCATGAAGATATCATATTTTTCTTATTGGTTCTCTTAGTGCGTTTCCATCCTCTACGGTTGTAGTATTTGTTGTAGTTGTAGGGATTATGATATTTAAAAAGATAATTTTTAGAGTTGTCTCTCTTTGTAAATCTAATAGCCTCTGAAGTAGTAGCGACATCCAAATCATCCCACCTCTTTGTAGTTGTTGTGAGAGTCTTTCACTAGATCCAATCCATATTGGTAAGATGAAGATATTTTATGCAAGCTAGTGTAATAGATATATTCAATCATATTACAA
>Ga0228710_1009409_pt1 | contig 13570 bp, 6 predicted proteins | sample MedpolnodulmetaG_FD_177995 | JGI IMG/M metagenome (GOLD analysis project Ga0228710, IMG submission 177995) | Root nodule microbial communities from Medicago polymorpha collected in Santa Monica, California, United States - pink nodules | ecosystem: Host-associated > Plants > Roots > Nodule...
GTTCCTGTCTTAATTAACCACTCAAGAGCACAAGTTAAATACCAACAAATTAATCAAAGTCCATTAATTCATTAATCATCAAGGTTTGTTATCTTTAAAATTAATTAGGGATTTTGCCTCAACAAGAGGTTTTGCGGAAATTGGCATTTCCTGACACCACCATGTTGTCTCCACCACCACGAAAAGTACCAACCAAGGGTGCCAAGAAAAAAGTGGATATTGCGAGGTCTAGAGAAAAAATTACATCGACTAGTCAAATCCCTTCTTCGTGGGAGGTTGTTGATTCCCAAAATCCGGATAGTCAACCGTCACTGTCACCAACAACTTCATCATTTTCTAAAAAAAATGGTGCTCGTCTTGGTAAACCATCACGTTCCCCATTTCCACCACCTACTCGGTATCCAAAGCCTATTCCGGTTCCAAAGCCTACTCCAGTTCCAAAGTCTAATCCAGTTATTGATTATATGCCAAAGTTCATGGTTCCATTTACTGATAAAGTGGTGGATGTTATAGGCGATGGACATTGTGGATTTCGGGCTATAGCCGAGTTCATGGGATTGACCAAAGAAAGTCATATCATGATTCGTAGACAACTTATTCAAGAGTTGAAAGATCATAGAGATGATTATGTGAGAGTATATGCATGTGAGAATTGTTATAACTACATTTTAAATGGCTTACATCCTCCCACAAATATGAGTGGTATTGCACATGTTGATAAGTGGTTGACTTTTCGGACATGAGATACATTGTTGCTAATTATTACAAAAGGTGTGTGGTCTTGTTGACAAATCTTGGTGATTAGGAATATTTTTTCCCACTAAGAGGGCCACCACTGCCAGCTAAGCAAAAAACTCCCATCATGTGCCTTGGGATAATTCCGAATCATTTCGTGCTTATTTTTTTGAAGGATGGTTGTCCACTACCTCCATCATCTACGGAGTGGCACAATCGCAAGAATGAAGAGGCGATCACTTGGGAAGATGAGTATTTGGATCAACATGATTTGTTCCGAGATCTCATGATTATTTAAAAGGGAGAGAAACTGCCGCAACCAAAAAATGAGACAAACAAAGCGGAACCTATCTTGTTGGACACTCCCGAAAAAGCAAAGCAACAATTTGAAGTAATTGCGGAAGATGATGAAAATTCAATTTCACTTGATCTTCCCAATCACTTGGTGATTAATGAGTGATTTTTTTGTCGGTGTTAATCTTTTTTTTTTTTGTAGAAATAACACCGACGTATATTTTGGGGTCGAAATTGTAACGCCAATTTTTGGTGGCCAATATATAACTAACATTATGTAATTTATATGAATATACGATAATATGACTTTTATGTGGTGAAACTAGTGAAATACGTATTTATTCGTTATTAATATTTATGCATTTTATTTATTTGTTATTCTTTATTGGTTACTATATTTCATTTAATTTTATTCTAATGCATGATTTTATTTCATAAAGCTTTTGTGAAGTGAAACATGTCTGAGGTTGCAAAAATTGAAGGCCGTGTTAGATACTCTGCTTTTAAAAAGACAACTAAGGTTATGATAACGCTGACCGACTCTCTTGATGATTTGAAGGCACAAGTTAACACTTATTTTGACCATATTGGTGAAACTCAATATACACGTCACTTATTTGCTCAAATGCCTTGCATTGACCACCTAGGAGTAGATAAACATAAAGATGAAGACATGTTCAAAACGGCGAGCTATGTGCCTTGGCTTATTCGGGACGATAGCGACGTCAGATTTATGTTTCGGAATATGGTGGAAGATAATATACTATATATGTATGTTCGTTCCATCTGCAACTAAGTAGAATGTCAGTAGAGATTTAATTTAACGATATGTAATGTGTTGAAATATGTTGTTTAATTATGGACCCTCTTTAACGTTTTGATGAATTTTAAACATTCGTGTAATTTTAACGAAATGTCGGTTTGATTTAATTATGGACAACTGTAAAAGATAATGTATTTTTCTTGTTTATGACTGAGTATAAATGTTGTACGACTAGTATTGCCTTTGGAAATTCTCTAGTTGAATTACAGGTAAAAACTGCCCAAAATTGACTTGGTTATATTATGCAGAACCCACTGTCTGCATAATCGTTATTCCTCGGCAGTTAACTGCCGATGGAATTGGCTGCAGTTAACTGCCGAGGAATAATGAAAGCGGCAGCAGTTAACTGCCGAGGGGTATTTTCGTCTTTTATAGGTGTTTTTCAACCTTATAGCATGTGTGAACAACAATTTTCTTCTTCTTTTGGTGAGACAAATTTCATGCACTTAAATTCTTGATCTTAATGATGTAAAGTTTATTGAAAATAAAGTCCATTCTTATTCTTTTTGCGTGAATGACATGGAGAGAGATGAAGTGATCCAAGATTGTTCTCGAGAGCTTTCTTAATGAAACATTTTTCATAAAATTGATTAATATATAACAAGATAAAATAATTTAAATGTATTTATAATCCTTAAAATATTAAAAGAAGATTTTGCTTCAACACAAAGATCAATGTTCCTTGGGAGTGGTTGTAAAATTTTCATTAGTGTCTCTCTGATTAATAGAAATTTCTCCCTTCCCCAAATTCTAAAAAAAAAAAAAAAAAAAGTGGATTACCAAACTATGTAATACATGTATACGTACGTGCATCATATATTTTTGAATCGGTCTACGATTTTGATTGAACTCCTCCTAACTAGAAAACAAAATGCAAGTATACCTCGTGATAGGTAACTCTTTTTATAACGTCAATTATGTGCAAAATATCAATCAAGTAGAATGATTAGAGAAACTGTTAATGAAAAGATTGAATTTTATTTCACATCATGCATAACATTGGAATATAACATTGGGATACAATCCTTTATTTTTAATTTTTGTATTATTCTAAGTACGTAACTCAGGTGCAAATAATTGTAGGTCGTTGTGGCTGATTTTGGGGGGTTGGCACAAATGATTAATACATTTATAACCATGATTTGGAAAACGATGTTCACAATCATAGTCAGTTTGACAATAGAAAGAGACAATGGGTCCCCTTGCATCTGATTTCTTGGACATGTCTACATACACAAATATAACATGATCAACATTAAAATCAATATAATATTTACAGTAAAAAATAGTCGAAGGTAAAATAAAATGTTTTTTTAAAAAAACTCACAAACTATAATGTTTTGGTGAAATATATATTATGATACAATTTAGAAGAGATTAAGAGTAAAGCATGATTTCTAACCTGATGCAAAGATAACAAAAATCAATAAGATTGCAAATTTGGCAGTAGAAGTCTTTTGAGCATCCATATTCACAATGAGAGATAACTTGAGGTTTAAACTTGTGTAAACTAGAGATAACAACATACATTATTTATATTAGTTTTTATATAGTGATTTATTAAATTATCAGTATACTATTAAAAATAAAATATATAAAAAAATAGTGTAGAATAACTTTTAAGAATTTTTCCTTTTGACCAAAATAAAATTTTTCAGATTTTTTCTTTTGACCAATATTACTTTTACGATTTAATAAATAGTAAGTACATGATTTACTGTCTACTTTTTTTTATTATATTTCATAATAAAACCATCAATCCTTTTAATGAATTTAATTATTGAAAATATAATGTAAAAAAATAAATTATGTTCAAATTGATCATTAAATAAACTAAAGTATAAATTTTTTTAATATAATTTTATGATGGATTTTCCTAAAATAATATTTTTATTATGTTTTTTTTTACTATATAACTTATTTTGACTTCAATAAATATATTTTCATTAAAAAGTTGTTAAAGAAAATTTCACAAATTTTTTTTCCATAACTATATAAGATATTTTAAATTAAATATAATTTTAGTTCCTCTAATTTATCTCATTTACAAATTGGTTAATCTTTTCTATATATATATATATATATATATATATATATATATATATATATATAAAAGATTAACAAATTAGTTCCTCTAATTTCACCAATTTTCTAAGTATATGATTTTTTGCTAACCTATAAATTTGATGTTGAATTTTGAAGATGTGGCAAATGATATGTTTAAGTGGTTACTCAATTGATGATGTGGCACTCTCTTAATGGATGATCATTAAAGAACTAATTTATAGTTCATAAAATATACATCTAATATTTGTTTCTAATGTCTATATATAAAACTAAACGAATGACAAAAGTGCATTACTATCTTCAACAAAAATTTTGTCAAGGTGAATAAGTGGGGTGTCTGGAGTTAGAACACCGGCCCCTGCATATAACAATGCATGTCCCTGCCAACTGAGCTATGTTTACTGAAACTTTGATGTTTTATCAATTATAATTAATTAGAATGGCCACAGTATAAACCAGTTTATTTTTATTTTCTAATGAAATCTAAGGATATGATAAATAACACTAATTACCACTTTTGTGGCTCCTGAAATCACTTTTAAATTTTTTGGTTTAGTTCACTGTGAATATTATAAATAAATATATAAACATAATTATTGAAAATAAATAGATAAATAATTAGCACTTAACATCTTAAATAATATTTAAACAAATATAGTTGTTTAAAACAAGATTTTAAATTTCACTTAAACACCAAAAAAAAAGAAGATAAAAGGACCGGTCTCGTGAAGGAAAAAAAACTAGACCATAGAAGCTCCCTTTTTTAAATAAAAAATTGAAAGTGCTATGAAAAATAGATATGACGAAGAGAAAGAGAGAAAAGTGGGAGTTTCAATATTTCTTATGTGTGTATTAGTCTATTACAAATGAGTCCTATTTATATGGAAACACAAGAACATGGAAACACAAGAACATGAGAACACAAGAATATGAGTAAATGGGTCAAGTAATTATGGGCCAATGAGTTACCGATATCCACAATAATATTTATTACACACTCCCTTAGATGTTCATTGAGGATATGACTCATTAAAACATTACTAGAAAAAAAAAATCATCGGGAAATTTTTTTAGGGAACGAAAAAGAGTTTTGAACCAAAAATGGGATTAGGACAATTCTCTATACTTTTGATAATAACAATATGTGAAAGAACAATTGAATATTATAATGTGCGTGCAAACGTTTATTAGCGTATAGTTAAAATTTGATGTTGAAAGTAAAGTTTTCGTTATGATATATCAAGCTATGAGCACAAGGGAAAACATTTTGGCATTTAAGAAAGTCGTTGGGAACTCCTGAAGACTTAAAAGACGATATGATGAGAACAAACTATAATGAAATCAACAGTTTGGGTGACTCTGATCAGTTTGTCTTCTTCTAAAGGAAGGTCGCTTTCAAGCTCTTATAAGTATAGTTTGTCTTCTTCTAACCACGTACATAAACAAACAGAGAAATTCAAAGGCAAAGAGAATGTAGCAGATCATTCTATAAGAAGCAAATAATTTCTCAAAGTACTATTCAACGACATTATCCAATTGATGGAAAGTTTTCGAAATCATATCAATCTTCTCAAGGAAGAATTTGATGTGTTGGCAATCTTCTAGCAACGACTTTATTATTTCTCTCCTATTTAAGGACATGAGCAGTTTGAAGAATATACAACACTTTGAACAATTTTCAATAGCCAAACCTCTGTCAAATTAAAAAACTTTCAAACACTTAGAAAATTCTTACAAACTTAATATCATAGAATTTTCTTAAGCATTAGAAGTTCATTTTTCTTAAAGTTAGCTTACTACTTTTAGAGTTCTGGAAGTGTTAAAAATTACAAATCATTTGTAAAAATCTGATTGTATAAACCCTCTTGTGTGACACACGAAAGTATCTTACTTGTGTGTTTGAGTTATTGTAATCTTGTGTGATTATAGTAGATAAATCCCTTGAAAATGTAGGGGGACATGGACTGGATGTAACCTCAAATTGTGGGATGAACCAGCATAAACTGTTCTCTCTCTCTCTCTCTCTCTCTCTCTCTCTCTATATATATATATATATATATATATATATATATATATATAAATTTGATCTTTCTCTGTTTATCTTTCTACTATGTTTTGCTAAAAACTCTAAAAAGAATTTTTGAAAAAAGGCAACACAATTCAAGCCCCCTTCACGTGTTTGTCACACCTTCAACTGGCATCAGAGCACATGGTATGTTGCTTTACACTTAACACTGTGACATATAATATATCCTAAGAAAAACATGTCTATTGATATTTGATAACCGACAAATAAATTGGTTATCACATTACACTTAGGACTTTATAGTTTTAGTTGTTTTTAGTTTTATTTGATCCTTTTGAACTAGTAATTCTTTTCATGGATGTTAAATGATGTAGGTTAAGGAATGACTCTGAAGATGTGGAAAGCTTCAGCGTGGACGAAGATTGTTTCGTCGAAGATTTGGAAAAATGCAGTGTCCTGGATCGCTAGCTGGGTCATACATAGTACAAATACCTGGGACAAAGTCAAGCCATTACATAATAAGGAAGAATATGAGCTGTCCCCGATGATCAGAATCCTAGGAATAGTAAAAGAATAGGCCAGGGAGTAGGTAGGATATTATAAGGACAACCCATGTGTAAAATGACCAAAGGGTACAATTTGTAGTGGTTGTCCTTGTACTATAAAAGTTTAAAAATGTGTTGGTGCCAAGGGTCAAAAAATTCATCTTAAAATTGGAAGGGCCAGGTTACGGCTAGGGTTAGAAGCTTTATAGTTCTCATTTCACCTCATCCTTTTCATAGATGAGCATGGTGATGTAGTAATTTTCTATCAATCAAAAATAAGTATTTATATATCATCTCCTCAGGGACTAGTGTGATACCATTAACCGTTTAACATCGATTATCATTTTAAGTTAGGGTTTAATTGGTTGTTTGTTGTAAAAACTACTATAACAAAATTGTGAAAATAAACACGGAGAGTAATAAGGCGTAAAAGCGTTGGGATTAGAGTTCGTTGATCAAACGTCGAATATAACCTAATGATCACATATATGGATTCTAGTTTTTTATCGATATTATCACGTATCACTCAATAATACCATTTATGTCTAAATGATATTGTGTGATCAATCGTATCATTTAATTGACGATTTCTCAATCTATTAAACGATCTGATAGCTTTAAGTTCCGATACTTTGTGTGATTATCAAAACATCAACCCTATGTCTAGGATCATTTTTTTGATAGATGAATATTCGTAACCTAGATTCAAAAGTATTTCTCAATAACATTTAAATCAAAGATAAGAAATGAAATGCAAGAATAAACTCAATATCACATAAATTGCTAGAATCATATATTTGAAAGATCAAAAGATTACATCTAAGCATGATCAAGTACCTCTAATTCCAACAAAGGAGATTTAGTTGATCATTGTCATGAGAACATTACAATCATGGAAGAAATGATAAAGATTCATGCTAAGATCTTGATTTTTCAAAGTTTCTTGATGAATCCTCCTTCTAACACTCTTTCCCTATGAAGTACAATAAATTTCACCATATTCTCTCTCTAAAAATGTGATAAGATAAGTTCTGAAATAAGGGAATGAGCTTTTATACTTCTGCATAATTTTGCATTCTCGCCAGGCAGGAAATGCTCACTATGGCGAGCTGACCTTTCTTTGCCGGTGAGTTTCTGTCACTTCATCCTTCAGTGTTCCAAAACTTCCTTAGCTCGCCAGGCAGGATTTTCTCGCTATGGTGAGCTCTTAACCTCTGAAACATGGTCTCTGAAACTCATTCTCGCCCTCCTGCTTGCCTTTAGTTTGCTATGGCGACATCTTGCTTTCTAGTTCACTGTGGCGAGCTTGAGTGCGAGCTGGATGCTAGCATTCTGGAATTCATTCCCGCTATGGCGACATATGTCGCTATGGCAACATTGCCTTTGCTCCTCTATTGATTTTTATTTCTTTGATTCTTGTCTTGTTCACTTTTCTCCTGCACAATTGGGTCAAGTGAGACATAAAAAGCATAATAAGGTATTTTCTTACATTTTCATAGATTTTCCTTAAATAACTTGTGAAACAAGTAATCAAAAGTGCTTAATATATATCCAATATTTACTACTTTCTAGCACTTATCAAACTCTCCCCAACTTAACTCTTTGTTTGTCCTCAAACAAAAGATTCAAAGGATTCAAAAGAGGACCAAGTTAATGACAAGACATAAAGAGAAAAGGTTTTGAAAAGGATTTGTTCAGATGCATGATTCAAATGTTACTGCGCGGGCAAGTATGAAATTTACCACTAATTCAAGCATATACTGTGAATATGAAATGAGTTCTAAGTATAGAGTTCATGTCACACAGTTCAAGTCAATAACACAATCATCTTATGAACCACACCTAACACACTTCTTTGTAAGTAGATAAACAAAGTAAATTCAATGAGTGAGGGTTATGAAACACACATCCGACAATCAAGTTAACATCCATATCAAGTCATGTGTCCATCCAAATATCATTTCAAAAAGCACAAAATCATGGATCAAAAGGTCTTTTAGGGTTTTAATTTGGCTCGTCTACAAAAGAAAGGACATTTGTGGGATATTTGAATTCAAATGGCCAAGCATAGAGGAACATTCTTTCTATATACATTCAAAAGATACATTTACAAGATTCCCCTAAAATTTATAGAAACCCTTGGTGATAAACAATCTACAACTTAATCTTGACAACTTATTTTTATTTTTGATTTTTTCTTTCTTTTTTTTCTTTTTCTTTTCTTCTTTTCTTTTTCATGTACATTTTGTTTTTGTTTTTCTTTTCTAATTACACAAGATTGTTGTCTAGATCAAAAATTCAAATTCACCAATTTACTTGACAAATAAGTTACACCTCCCTTTCTCCCCAACTTGTACAAAACATAACCCTAATTGAATGTTCCCCTATCCTAAGGCAAGGGACAATAAACATGATGGTTTAAGGTTCAAAATGATTAAAAACATATCAGAGTCCAATAATGCATCAAAAATGAACTGAATTTGAAAAATTGAGTGCAAATTCGTTAAGCGTTGTGCTTATGAATATTGACAGTTAATAATTGAGGACTTCGATCCATTTGGTTCAGATGGGGTTAACAAGTACTCATTATTCTCCCAGGGTAGGCTATATATGGTAAAGTATTTTCACTCAATTCCAAAAATGTGCCTTGATCCTTTCCATGCTTTTACACAAATTAAAATAATTATCAGATTTAACATAAAGCGACTGAGTTAAACAATGAAATGCCGGTCTCTTGCATATGGTACAAACACATTGAGGTTTCCTCAAATTTAGGCTAGTTCTAAGTGGTTCACAAACAAATATGTTATTGCGGAGAACTGAATGAAATGAATTTTGTGCAAAGTACTCATTTCAGATTCAAGTAAACACCTAGAAAAACAGGAAACTTGTACATTGGCTTTGAGCTTTGTCACAAACTATCTATCATTATCATACACCTGAAACTTTGCTCATTCTTTGGCTATCTTTCAAGCACTTTGAAATTTGAAGCTTTGAGCATTTTTTTTCCCATACAAGCAAGAGTAATAAAACAAAGTAGAATTCCACAATTCCAACTAACTTCAAAACATTGAAATTTTAACCCAAAAAGAAGTACTTGAACATTGTTTTAAACATCACAATACATCATTAAACGATACGAAACGAACAAAAACTAAAACAACTAGAAGTCACAAAAAGCTAATGAAATACATTACAGAAGCAAAATATTGTTCAAAGGTAGTTGCAAATAAAGCATAAATAAAAGATGACAGAGAAGGAAAGAATTGACTGAAGGCTTTTAAAATATTACTCAATGAATGGTGAGCTTTCAAGTCTTTTATCTTTGTCCTCAATCCTGCATTTAATCAGAACCACTGTCACTGTCATCGCTCCAAGTGGTATTTGCATTGTGAACTCTCTCTGGATCATCTAGATCCACTCCTTCATCTTCATCAGAACCATCACCATTATCACCTTGAGCTTTAGCAACAACATCGTCAGCAACACCATAGGATCCACCCCCTCCATAAAGATTTGGCCTCACCCCAGGCCAATCAATAACAGCATGAAAGTCTTCAGGGTTCATCATTGGGTAATTGACACTGATTCTACCACTAAACATAGCTAACAAAATCAAAAGCATGAGTTGGAGCTTGAGGTGGCTCAGGTTGATGTTCAAATGCTTGACAGGTTGAGGCACGACTTCCCTTATCCCTTTTCTTCTTCTCCATGTTTCGGGCAATTTACCCATCATCAATGGGATTTTTCAGTTTTTCATGAATAGCCCTAGGTAAAACCATCTTGGTTTCAGAATCAAGCCCATAATAAGGGCGGGGAAACCAAGAGGATAGTTTGTAGCCCACTTCCTTGGTAAGTGATGAGTTTCATCTCATTAACAATTGTTCGGGCGATATCCACTTTCTTGCCTTTAAGGATGTAGTAAATTAGGGCACAAACGTCTATAGTGGTGGTGGAAATGCGGCTCTTAGGGCGGATGTTGTGGAGGATGAGTTTGAGGCACACATGAGCAGGGAGAATCATGTGAGCATATTTGGCACGATGTTTCTTGCCAACATCACTTGTGTCATAAGATTTGTCGGGTTTCATGATGGTTCTCTAAATCTCCTGGTGGTTGAAGTTACCTCGTCGAAGTATGTCATGGTATTCACACAGTTTATCTGGGCCAGCTATCTCATAAGGGTTTCCGAGGTATTGGTTAATGGCATCCAGGGTGAAGCTAATGTCTCGGCCACTAACAAAAGTTTGAAAAGTGAACGGGTCAGTGGCATTCATTGGTAATGCATTTGCGTAAAACTGGTGGCGAAAAGTTGGTAAATCTCTTTGTAAGCTCCGTCGGGTTTTAACATAAATTCTGATAACAGTGTTGATGATAAGCGAATGAGAATCTGGTGTTATCATAGGGTTCAACACGGGGTGATCTAGAGGGTTGGGTTGGTGGGGTGTCTTGCGTTTGGAGCCGGTTTTGTTACCTTTTGGTGTCATTCCTGCAAAACAACCAGCAAAATTCCACATACAGAGAATAAAGAAAATTAATAACACTATGGGAATTCAAATAAATAGACAACTTAAACATTTGGAAAAAATTTCTGTCTCTGATGCAACTCGCCTGGCAAGCTTGATGTCGTCATGGCGAGTTGTTCTAGCAGATTCGGGCAAACGAAATTTTGCAATAGCGACATTACCCAGAACTGTGAAAAACACCTCTATTCAACAGTTTTCATCATTTCTTTTAACCCTATGATGTTCCAACCCTAAATTAACCATTTTCGACCCTGAATATAACATAGAGATGAATCTAATTCAAAAGCTTCACATTTGTTCCACAAAAACCCTTTTTATTTTAAAATTTACAAAAGGGTTAAAAATCTTTTTAAAACTTGTGGTTTAACATTGAAAGAACAACGAATTTGTTCTTGCTTTATCTTCATCTTTGTCATGTAGGGTATGAAATCTAAAGAACAAGAGATTTAAAGAACAAAAATCATCATCTACCCTAGGGTTTGCTTACTCAAAGAACATGCGATCCAAAAAAAAAAATAGTCATGAACACAAATCTGATATAGAAGCAATGCAAGTGCAGAAATGAATTGAAATTAAGCTTGACTTGATTTGACTTAGTTTGAAATTGTTTGGATGCTTTTGTTTCTTTTAGGGTTTGGAAGAGAAAAAATGTTTTGTAGAGAGAGGGAAAAGTAAAACCTAAATTTTGAGATAATGGGCTGGTTAATAAGTGGTTGGGGGAGTTAATGTGGAGTTATTGGCATTGGAATTCGTAATTGTCATTTATAATAAACTCGCCCGACAAGAATTTACTCGGTATAGCGAGTTTTTTGGTAGGTCAAAACAGGTCAAAGGACCTGAAAATCTCGCCAGGGCGAAATTTGTTGTCTGGCGAGTTATGACAGTTGCAGAAAAATTGTAGGTTTGCTTCTGTTTTTGTTATTGAGTTTTGTGTTTAGTGACTCCTACTCCTAATATGCATAAAAACAGCAAATGTACTTGATGACATGCTGTCATTACGTAATTTTTAGGACTTATTTTGACAGTTTGATAGAGTTCTGAGGCAATATGAGGTAACTAGGGGTGTGAAAAGCAGAAATTCTGGAAGAGCTGAAATAAGCAAATCGTGGCACGATTATACATAGTCGTGACGCGATTTTATGACCAGAATGCAAGTTTGGTTCTGCCTATTTAATCGTGAGACGTTTTCTTGTAGCGTGGCACAATTTTGAAGAAGGATCTGGAAGAAACCTAGGTTAAGTGACAAATCGTGACATGATTTTCTATGGCGTAGTGCGATTTTGGCTTTAGTAATTTTTCCTATTTAAGCTTAAGCTAGTTCCAAAATTAAGGGTTACGATTTTGGAGAGCAAAAGTGCGATTTTGAGACCTGAAGACTGCTGAAGGGGCGATTTCATCTTCATTTTACCAGTTCATGTATTTTTTAATTCTTCCATTGATTATGCTATTTGTAAACTCGATTATGAGTAGCTAAATCTCTTAGAGATTAGGTCTGAGATGAATCTGTGTAACCCTAATTGAAACATGTTGTTGTGAAACTCTATTTATTATGAATGACAATCTAGTTTTTATTCAATTCAATTGTTCTTAATGCATTTTATATCCTGATCAAATATAAACATGATTTAGTGAGAATGAATGACTACTGTCCATAGCTTTCTACTTAGACCTAATTGAATTGTTCAAATAAATAAGGTTAGTCTAGGAATGGATAATCGTTTGTTTGTGATCTTAGGTTAACGTTAGTAAAACCTTGAAAGATTATTAGACCACCTAAGGAATTAGGGGCTGTAGTTTGAGAAGAGGGTCCTAAGTCAAGGGATTGATTATGGCTATTTTGTTAACTATCGTGAAACTAGATATCATTCATAAGAATAGGTGAAATGGACAAATTAGGGGAAACAGAGAATTCGAAAGACCTGATCTCATCTCTCTCCATATTTTCTTAATCAAATCTTTATTTTCTGTTACTTGATTTCATAAAATCAAACCAAATCTACTCCCTAGGGCAAACAAAATAACTTTTATACATCCTATTTAATAACGCCATTGAATTATTGAGATTAACACAATCCTTGTGGGAACGATCTTATTTTATTACTTCGATAATTTTTGGTACACTTGCCAAACTTCTATCAGTACTTACAAAATTGGGGTGCCTCCTGTAACACCCCGTTATCCCAAACCTAATAATAATAATAAATAAAAAATAATCAGAGTTAAACACGAATGGGCATGTCACACTACTTTTCAAAATTCTTAAATAGAAATGAATACTATTTAATAAACACCAACAAATTGCAGCGGAATATTTTTCAAATAATTAACATCATTGTCCAATAATAATCCTGGCACAAGGGCCTCAACATAATCATTCGTCTAAAATTGTTTCAAATAACAATGAAAGGCTCCAAACAACAGGTTCAAAAAAAATTGATACATAAGGAATGAAAATAAATATAACTAATTCCCATCCCGTACGTATCAGAGCCCTAGACAGTTGAGCCACCACACCTACTACTCGGAATCACCTGCACGTTACCCACGGTCGAGGCA
>Ga0228710_1009410_pt1 | contig 13569 bp, 4 predicted proteins | sample MedpolnodulmetaG_FD_177995 | JGI IMG/M metagenome (GOLD analysis project Ga0228710, IMG submission 177995) | Root nodule microbial communities from Medicago polymorpha collected in Santa Monica, California, United States - pink nodules | ecosystem: Host-associated > Plants > Roots > Nodule...
TAGCCAGAAAAATGTCCCGCCTCTACTAAAGCATTCATCATGACATTCAATCCTTCAGCAGCTATTAGAAAAAGAAAGGGAGAAAGAGGATCACCTTGTCTCAATCCCCGTTCAAATTTGAATTCATATGATTAATGTACCATATCCCGTCTCACTGTCCTGATCATCAAAGGCACCCGTGTATCAGTATCTATCTATAATTGAGTGTGAGGCAAAGGGACTAAGTTCTTCACTTGTTTATTTAACTAGACCATTGGCCCGTGCGATAAATATATTAAGCGCAAATATGTATCAAAATAGTTGAGTTGAATGGAAAAAATAGTATAATTAAATTCATAATATTAATTACCACAAACATTTGTACTGTACCATATTAAAAATTTTCATGACATTGACGCTAGACTTTTGACCCGCGCATCGCACGGGTCTATTAAAAGCACAAAACAATTAAATTTTGGTCTGAAATCGTATCTTTAAATTTTGGTTTGAAATATAATTTTGAGAATATAATTAAAAAAATTTGTTTCTAAATTTCTTATAAGTAAGAGATAAGTAAGAGAGGTAGGGAGCGTAGTTGATAGTACCAGGAAACGATCTGTTCATTTCCCTCCATAAAAAATAGGATATTTTGTTTGTATCAGAAGGAAACATTCCGTTTATTCCTTTCAATTAAAAATAGCAAATTTTGTTGCGTATGTTCTATTTACTCTTTTTCATAAAAATAGCAAATTTTGTTTGTTATGTAGGAAAGGATTCTGTTTGGCACTCACTTTATAGGTGGATTGGCATCTCAGTGGCCAACCCATTTTCTGTGTCCAATCATTTTCATCAGTTTGGCTTTTGTGGTGGCATTGCGAGGAGGAGACGCTCAATCTTACAGGTTATTTGGTTTGCAGCGGTGTGGGAAATTTGGAAGGAAAGAAACAATAGATTATTCAACGGCAAAGAATGCCCCGTCTTTCAGGTGGTTGATAGGATTAAGTCCATCTCCTATCTGTGGTTGAAGGCGAAGTATGCAACTCTTCCCCTCAATTTACATGGCTGGTGGATTAGTCCGTTCACCATGTTGGGCATAGGTTAATTGTTTTTTTTCCTTTCTGTATATATTTTCATTTTCCTTGTAAATATTGTTCAGACCTTGTGTTTCTTCCTTGGGACGCCTTGTACTAGGAAGCACACTCTCATGTGGTAATATATTTCATTTTAGCTTCTTCAAAAAAAAATGTAGGAAAGGATTGCATATTGGGAAACAATGTGTTTATTTCTTTCCATAAAAAATAGGACATTTTGTTAAGCATGAAACATCAATAGTATATATATAAAGTAAGGTTTTTTATGCCACACGTCACTTCCATATTCATTCTCAATATTTTTATTATTTTTTCTATTTTTTTAAAACCAATATTTTATTTGGCATAAATATCTGAACAAACTTTTGATCTTATCCACACAATATTTCATTAAATTTTTTTATTGAATTTCTAATATTTTATACAGCAGAAATATCTCAACAAACTACATATAACAAAGTTTACATATATGATCTTATTTTATGATTAAAAGGCTCAAATTGGTTTTTTTTTTAGGAAAAGAAGCTTCAATTAGTTAATAAATAATATTTTAGCACGTATCATTCAATTATTTTTTCTTTTTGAGGAAAAAGGTTTCGATTAGTTATTATGTTATCTTTTAACATCATATTCTAATGCAAATGTTAACTATAAATAAAGGAATTTTTGTTAATCACATATTCATATAACTAAATCATAAATTTCATCATTATATTTTTTATTTTTCTTCCAAAAATTATGGCTACAAAATTTAATTGATGACATTAATCAATCAATAGTATATAAATAAAGTAATGTATTTTATGTCACGTTTTGACTTCACGTTTATTCTTAAAAAATTTATTAATCTTCTATTTTTACGTGAAAATTCAATTTTGCATAGATATTTCAACAAAAATTTTCTTTTCATCGAAAAGATTTTCTTCTTCATTCTATTTAGCATATATCTCTCTCAACAAACTATATACATTACATTGTCATTTTTCAATAAATATGTTACTTCAATATCTAATTAAATAATAATTTTTTCGTAAAATTATTAAAAGTTTAATTTAATTTTATGATAATTTATTTCAATAGTTTATTTTTTATTTATTTATTTTTTCATATTCAATAATTTTGTCGCTTTCACATTTGTTTTGAATATTTTTTTATTTTTGAATAATATTTATTTTAATTTGATATAAATATACCAATGTACATTTTAAAGTTTTTATAATATTATGTTTTTTATTTAAATTAATTTATTGTTTTTTGAATTTTCTATATATCCTTATTTATTAATTTTGTTAGGTCTGCAGCAACTTAACCTAATATTTTCCCTCCCATTTGCTTTATTAGGTTAGAAATAATTTAAAAAGTGCATCGCACTAATTTCATTCCTATCCTCTTGCATTTTTCTTTTTGACAATTATTTCTACACTTATCCTTAATTATTAATTTTGTCAGGTCTGCAACAACTTAACCTAATATTTTTCCTCCCATTTGCTGTATTAGGTTAGCAGTAATTTAACCTAACAAATTCCATCTAAAAAAATGCATCGCACCAATTTCATTCCTATCCTCTTGCCTTTTTTTTTTGACAATATTTTCTACACTTATCCTTATTTATTAATTTTGTTAGGTCTACATCAACTTAACCTAATATTTTTCCTCACATTTGCTATATTAGGTTAGTAGTAATTTAACCTAACAAATTCCATCTAAAAAAATGTATCGCACCAATTTCATTCCTATCCTCTTGCCTTTTTTTTTGACAATATTTTCTAACCTAATATTTTCCCTCCCATTTGCTTTATTAGGTTAGCAGTAATTTAACCTAACGAAGACAATTTCCTTTGATTGTATCATTTGCAATGACAATTAACAAAAGTCAAGGGCAGTCGCTTAAACATGTTGGTGTATATCTACTAACACTTGTATTTTCTCACGGACAGTTGTATGTTGTTGTTTCAAGAGTTACATCCAAAGAAGGACTAAAGATATTGATCACTGATGAAGATGGTGAAGATACCAATGTAACGTCTAACGTCGTATATGAGGAAGTATTTCGTAATGTGTGATGAAACTACATGCCAATGTACTAAAAATTTCATATTTCTTTTACCGAATTATTGATAGGATTACCAGATTTTCTTTTATAATATTTTCAGATTTCATATATTTTATGAAGTGTTTTATTTTGTCTACTATGGATTATCACGTGTTATTTTTTCACCGTTACCAATTATATATTGCATTTTATGATTCGTATGTCAATCCCTTTACAATAAACCCGTGCGGAGCACGAGTCAAAAATCTAATTTTATTCATTATTTTTTATGTAGCATAAATATCTCAACAAACTAAATGTATTATATATTTTTGTTTTGCTTTTGTTATATCTTATCTTTTAAAACCTAATTTTTATAATTGCTTAAATTATATGTTACTTCTTTTTTATTTATCTTTAAGCATCATATTCCAATTCAAACTTTAACTATAAATCTAGATTCCTTTTGTTTTATTTGCATTTTTTTAATGTTGTTTTATTTTACTTTAATATAGTTTTTTCAATAAATTTATTATCTTTTATTATTTTTCAAATTTTTAGTATATTTTATTTATTATTTTTTATGTAACATAATTGTTTCAACAAACTACATATATTATATCTTTTTCTTTCTTTTAATGGTTTTTATAATATTTTATCTTTAAAACTAAAATTTTTAAATGGTTTAAATTATTTTTTATTTCTTTATCTTTTAGCATCATATGCCAATTCAAATTTTAACTACTCGCATATTTTTAGGACTATAAAATTAAGCGATTTTTGCTAAACAACTACTCGCATAATTTTAGCACAAGTAGAATTACACCTTTGAAATCAACTTTTTTCATTCTTTAGGTTTGACAAATATCACTTCTATAATTTTTTTCATACATTTTTTTATATACTATTGACTTTTTTTTGCAGAATCTTTATTAACATTATTCACACTCTAAATATAAAATATGGAGACTCAAGATTGGGATCATTAGAATGTGAAGAATGCCGAATTTTAAAGAGATCATGTATATTTAATCAATGTGATTTTTATGGATGATAGAGCATGCATCAAATTTTTTTCTTTGTGAACTTTTACTAACATGATTTCACATTAACTTAATTATTTTTCTATGCTAATGTTTATTTAATTTTGTTGTTGGTGATATTCTAAGGGATCAAAATTCAATGTACTGTGTGAAGCAACAATGTTACAAAATATGAATCTATGTTATTATAAAAAAAAAATATCAATCTATGTCGATTGATGTAATATGTTATGAGATAAAAAGTATCTTAATTTCTAATAACAACCATAAATTTAAACCAACTTCATATGAATAAAGAATATTTTATAAAACTATAACCTTTGTGAAGCCTTATATATTTTTCTTAAGGAGTTAATTTATGTCTTTTTGTCTATTTATTCATTATACTTTTTTCTTCTTCTGGGTAACCAATGATATAGGTTCACAAATTCCACCATCGTTAGAGATGTCTAATCTTCGTCAGGAATTGGTGGGGCACAAAAGGTGGGTTCTTCCCTTTCAATCGATTTTTTCCTTAGACGCATGAGCCACGAAACAAACTCATGACCACACTTATAAAGGGACCAAAACTCTTACCATTGGACTAATTCATTATTTGTTTTGTTATACTTTTTATTCTTGCATTGAACATTCATCTCACCATTTATATTTATTTTTAAGATATTATTATAATTGTAAATTTAAATAAATTCAATTTAATATACTTACACGTGTATTCATGCACACAAACTTATTTAATATCTAACTCGGGCAACGTCGGGCTCTAAACTAGTATGAAACAAATTAGTATCTATTTAACTTAAAATTCCTTCCCAAAAAATTAGGTTAAATCAGGCGACAGAATTAGGTTAAATCTAAGATTAATATTGCGTTACAGGTTAACATTTATAAATATAAGAGATAAGAGATTAATCTGAAACGCAACTCAAATCACTGAGAGTGAGATGCATGTCGGAAGTCACTTGCTTGTTTGCTTCTGGTGAATGTTGAGAAATATATGTTTGGTTGCTTGCTATTAGTCCCACATCGTCTACATGTTTTGCGTTTTTTATGTTAACGTAGAACAGGCGATCCAAAGGAGTGCCCCTTTGGGGACATTCGATAAGATTGTAAAATCATACCAAAAGATTAGCATGTCCCATATGCAAGGATCTCATCAAAGTAAATAAATATTATGTGAGTTAAGATCCTCTCCATTGATTATTCTCTTAATTCTAGTTCTATTTCAGTCAGTAGTTAAATGCTTGTTAGAGGAGCCGGATCCCATATCAGTATTTCTCTATTCTGTTATGCGATTTTTTGACACTAAATCAGTAACTCAATTAGCGATAAAAACGTGTTGATATAGATTGACATTTCATCAATAATCATGTGCAATCTACCTTCCTCAAGCTCATTCATGCCATTTCTAACCAAAGGCTTCCATTCCAGATTCCATTACCAAAGACCTTCTCTAGCCTCTGTTTCAAACTATGATTTTCCTCCAATTTGGATTCTTTAACATCTATCTCCAGTTTGTTATTCAATAAGTATATGTTCCAATTTAAGCATTTTGTAAATAGATTCTTTTTATTCATTCATCATTGCTTCTTAGTTTCTTTTTTCCAAGGAATCACCCGTTTAGTAATTCAAGAATATATGAAGAAACAGCCATTCAAATTGTTGAAACATAGTGTCGTCATTCATGATTAGACAAATATGAAGAAAAAAAATAGCAAAATAATGTCATTCGTATACAAATTTTCACCCATTTTCCCAATAAAGGGAAGGGCAAAATATTTACAAGTGTGAAAAATGCCTATTGTTCAAAATGTCACTACTAATCTATGTCAGTCTCTTGCAGCTGCAGATTTATAGCCTATTGAAGCTAGAAGTAACATGCAAAAAAACATCTTCTGTGCAAGGAATTGTGATGCCGCCCATTGGATGATCATATCCGAAATCTTCCTCTACTTGACTCAACAAGTCTTGAAATGAAGTTTGGTTCAAGTATGACATGGGGATCACAACCCGCTTCATTTCCTCTCCAACGTACACTGCAAGATAGCCCTTTGGCACATTTGTAACTTTCGATGATGTTAGGCTGCTTCTAAATGAAGCCTTTCGTATAGCTGCAGGCAAACGGAAGCCCATTTTAAATGTTTCAAACAACAGGCTAAAGCTTTCAAATTTAAGAAAAAAGTATTTATATTTTGATCCTTGAGTATGTGGAATGACTTGTGATTTCTGTGAGGGAAAGTAGTGTATTTATAATCTTCATGAGCTTCTTCATATCAATTTCTTTAAGAAATTATTGTTAAATGATGGGCTCCATGAGAAGAGGGATCCCATGGTATTGTCTTTTAATGTCTCTCTACCAAGGATCAGCAAGTTCAATAATAGTGCATATATACCCCACCTTGTGAATGAAAGGCCAGAATACACAGTTGGAAGTTGAGTGAGATGGCCAACTTAACTTAATGCATGATTTATGGATACTCATATTTTTGTAGACATGCACTAACATGTCACATGTTCTCTTGATATTGATAACACAGTTCAATGCCGATGCATAGCTAGTTACCAAAAATTCTCGTTAGTGTGGATTCTAAGGCAGATAGTGGTTAGTTGGCTACAGATCATAAATGTTAGGAGGCAACAGGAAACCTATAACAAGGGATTGGTCAATAATGTGGTGACTAAGAAGATAGCAAATGGACAACAATCCAAAAGAGAGTGGTTTATGTTTGGACTCACAACTACAGATAGCAAAAATATGCTATTCTGAATATTTGAATTTCAACAGTCCTATATATATTTTGTTTTAAATAATTGCAGTCTTTTGAAGAAATGTCATTCAAGATTGACATCTGCTGTTTCTTGATAAGAAGATATAAATTAATTAGAGGTAACGTGTCAACCACTCATCTTTGTGATGGAAACCTAATTGATTAGATCCAAATTTCCTACCAGATATTCCTTGCAAAACATATAAACAATTGTACTAAGTTAATGATCAGGATACAAGTCCACCTATCGAAAGTTAGGATCCTCGCTATTTAATGGACACTTCCATTTTGAGAGCAATGGACTCATTAAATATAATAATAATATTTTTAGAATTATATCATATTCATTTCGTCTATCTCTTTTCAATTGGAAGTGTCCATTAAATGGAGAGGGTCTCAACCCCTATCCCGATACAAAGAAGTACTAATGAAGCTCTCATATAACTCATGCAACAAGCTCAAGCTTTAAGGCAACGAGGAATCTTTTGAATACATAAGGTCAACTACCGTATTCATGATCTTCTATTATCAGAAAGTTAATCTCAAAACTGAAACAAAACAAGAATGGCGCTTACCTGGTTTTAGACGATTATCATTTAGTGCAAGTCAATCATCTAGCAAACAAGTGGAAGTACCAAATGCTATTTTGTGTTGTATGTTGGAGAGGAAATGAAGAGGTTCTTGATTCCAGTATCATTCTTGAATGAGCCTTTATTTCAAGAATTGTTGAGTCAAGCTAAAAAGAAATTCAGTTACTGTCATCCAATGGGTGGTCTTACAATTTGCTGCAAAAAAGATGTGTTTTTAAACACAACTTCCTGCTTGAACGGCCTATGATTAAATTCATATTGCAAAAAAGTCATATCAACAATAGCATTAGACAGTAGGATTGACTAGTTGAGACGACTTTGGTGCATAAAAGAGCATGTTAGCTTAAAGTCGAACATAAACATACAAAAACATAACAGAAGTCAAATAATCATCTCAATTCCTTAATACAAGAAATTCATCCAAACTAGACCATGATGATCTCTTGCAAACTTATGTCTGTTAATCAATTTTAAATGGAGAATTTTGAACAGTCTTACACTTAAAAGCAGTAACTCATTTTTTTTGGAGCAAAAAAGCAGTAACTGATCAACTATATGGTAGCTTGGTTTTGATACTTGAGTTAGAAAAAACATGGGGTTTTGAAAATTTAAAAAAAAATAAATAAATCAATTTTATGAGCAAAACATTTCTGCTACCTGTGGGTTCAAACATGTACGACTATCGTTTGACTGCTGACCAAGCCTTTGATAAAGGTTCCACGTTGCCTCCTAACATTTACGAGCCAACTAGCCATTATCTACCTTAGAATTCACACTACAAGAGATTAATTGGTAGCTAGCTACGTGTCGGCATTGAGCCGTGTTATCAATATGAAGAGAAGATGTGACATGTCTAATGTATGTATATAATTATGAGTATTCATAGATCAAGCATTAAGTTGAACCTAGCCATCTAATTTGACTTCCAACTGGGTGCGTAATCTGCTGGCTGGCCTTTCATCCACAAGGTGGGGTATGTATGCACTCTATTTGAACTTGATGATCCTTGGTTTATAGAGAGACATCAAAAGACAAGACCATGTGATCCCTCATCTCACGGAGCCCATCCTTCAACAATTTCTCAAAGAAATGGATTTGAAGACTATAAATCCACCACTTTCCCTGAAAGAAACCACAAGTCATACTCGAGCATCAAAAGATAAATACTTTTTTCTTAAGTTTGTTCTTTGAAACATTTAAAATGGGATTCCATGTACCCGCAGCTATAAGAAGGGCGTCATTTAGCAGCAGCCAATCGTCATTGAAAGTAGCAAATGTGCCAAAGGGCTATCTTGCGGTATACGTCGGAGAGGAAATGAAGCGGTTTGTGATCCCCACGTCGTACTTGAACCAAACTTCATTTCAAGACTTGCTGAGTCGAGCAGAGGAAGAATTCGGATACGATCATGCAATGGGTGGCCTCACAATTCCTTGCACAGAAGATGTTTTCTTTCATATTACTTCTTGCTTCAATGAACTATAAATCTTACACTGAAAGAGATTGACATAGATTAGCTAGGACATTTTGTACAATAGTCGTCATAGAATTGTAACTTTTTTTCCAATCCCTACCTTTGGGATGAGTTAGAATTGTCCATCTGAATGACAAATTCAGGAACAAACTATTTGTTATTATCTTTTCTAATCAAAATGAAAATATATTCAACAACTCAATGGGCATCTATATGCTTCTGTTTATGAATAACAAAACTAGTGATTCTTTGGAAAGAAAAAGAAATTATAAAGCAGTATATATATATATATATATATATTGTTTCCCTTGGTTTATTATTATGACAGAAGGGTACGTGGTGTAAGCAAAATCTAGCTAAAATACTCTCACAAATTTCTTGCATACTTTTATCACAAACTATTTTTCTAGCAGCTTTGACTTATGATTTATAGCAATAGCTTGGCCACACAACTTTTCCAAGTTTGATTAGAAGGGTTTTGTTACGTTTATCAATTTTCAGTGATTGTTTACTTGTGTTGAAGTCGAAGGCGAAAATTTGAAACATATTGGTGAATAGTTATTATTATCAAACAAATTATTATTCCATAAACTACTTCATCTAGCAGAGCAATTAAGCTGATAAATAATAAAAAAAAGGTCTTCCAACTATTCTAACCCGCGTGAGATGCAATCGTTAAGAAATTTGGTGGAGTTAACATAATTGTGGAACCAAATTTCAAAGTCTGTTCCTTGTCGTTTCTCCTTTTTATTTTATTTTTTTTATAAAAAAAAAAGCATAATATATCTCCAATTCTTGTACAGTTAGATCAACAATGCGGAAGTAGTCTATCCTTACAAAACTGAAATTTAATCTCCAATTGATACATCAACTACCTTATTCAAGATCTTCTATTATCAGAAATTTAATCTCAAAGCTGAAACAAAACAAGAATGGGTTTTCGCTTACCTGGTATTAGACGATTATCATTAGTACAAGTCAATCATCTAGCAAACAAGTGGATCCCAAATGCTATTTTGTGGTGTATGTTGGAGAGGAAATGAAGAGGTTCTATATTCCAGTATCATTCTTGAACGAGCCTTTATTTCAAAAATTGTTGAGTCAAGCTAAAAAGAAATTCAGTTCCTGTCATCCAATGGGTGGTCTTACAATTTGCTGCAAAAAAAGATGTGTTTTTACACACAACTTCCTGCTTGAATAGTCTATGATTAAATTCATATTGCAAAAAAGTCATATCAACAATAGCATTAGACAGTCGGATTGACTAGTTGGGACAACTTTGGTGCATAAAAGTGCATGTTAGCTAAGAGTCGAACCTAAACATACAAAAACATAACAAAAGTCAAATAACCATCTCAATTCCTTAATGCTAGAAACTCGTCCAAACTAGACCATGATCTTTTGCCAACTTATGTCTGTTAATCAATTTTAAATGGAGAACTTTGAACAGTCTTACACTTAGAAGCAGTAACTCATTAACTATATGGTAGCTTGGTTTTGACTTGAGTTAGAAAAAACATTGGGTCTTCCTTTGGTGGAAAGCAAGAAATAAAATATTATTATTAAAAATTAAATACAGATCCACAAGTTCCCCTCAAATTCATTAAACTAAATAGTAGTACAGAAGAAGACATTTCAGGCTAGTTTAACACAATTTCATGAATCAAAGTTCTAATAGCTAATTATTATATGCTGAAAAAATAATTTTGAGATATAGTCGTCCTATAATCATGTCAAAGCAGTTGTTGCTAGACATTCTTCAAAAGACTGCACTTATTTAAAACAAATAAGTGTGGGTCGAAACATGTTGAAATTAAAGAAAAAAATATCAATTTTCAAAGCAAAACATTTCTGCTACCTGTGGGTTCAAACATGTACTACTATCTTTTGACTGCTGACCAAGCCTTTGATAAAGGTTCAACGTTGCCTCCTAACATTTATGAGGCAACTAGCCATTGTCTACCTTAGAATTCACACTACAAGAGAAAAATTGGTAGCTAGCTACGTGTCGGCATTGACCTGTGTTATCAATATGAAGAGAAGATGTGACATGTCTAATGCATGTATATAATTATATGAGTATCCAAAGATCAAGCATTAAGTTGAACCTAGCCATCTAATTTGACTTCCAACTGGGTGGGTAATCTGCTGGCTGGCCTTTCATCCACAAAGTGGGGTATGTATGCACTCTATTTGAACTTGATGATCCTTGGTTTATAGAGAGACATCAAAAGACAAGACCATGTGATCCCTCATCTCATGGAGCCCATTCTTCGACAATAATTTCTCAAAGAAATGGATTTGAAGAAAATCATGAAGACTATAAATCCACTACTTTCCCTGAAAGAAACAACAAGTCATTCACATACTCAAGCATCAAAAGATAAATACTTGTTTCTTAAGTTTGTTCTTTGAAACATTTAAAATGGGATTCCGTCTACCTGCAGCTATAAGAAGGGCGTCATTTAGCAGCAACCAAACGTCATTGAAAGTAAAAAATGTGCCAAAGGGCTATCTTGCGGTGTACGTCGGAGAGGAAATGAAGCGGTTTGTGATCCCCACGTCATACTTGAACCAAACTTCATTTCAAGACTTGCTGAGTCGAGCAGAGGAAGAATTCGGATACGATCATCCAATGGGTGGCCTGACAATTCCTTGCACGGAAGATGTTTTTTTGCATGTTACTTCTAGCTTCAATGGGCTGTAAATTCGCAGCTGCAAGAGAGTGACATAGATTAGTAGGACAGTAGGCATATTTTTTTGACACTTGAAAATATTTGTCCTTTTCCCTTCCTTGATTGGGAAAATGGGTGAAAATCTGTGGTATATGAATGACATACGTACTCAATAACATTATTTAAGTCTATTTTAAAATTTGACTGGTGATTCCTTGGAAAAAAGAAAGCAATTAAGAATGAATGAACACAATACTCATATTGAATAACAAAATTGTATGTAAAATTGTAATCAACTTAACGAAACGACGATCTCAACTACTTAACTAATTCAACCCCTAACAAGGGGATCTGGTGAGAAGTCATTTAGACATAGTTTTGGAGGCTGAAACCAAGTAGCAGGAATCAGAGTTGTATGTTGTGTTCACTGATTTAACAAGCATCTATCTAACACTAGAAAGAAACACATAATGAAATTCAATCCCAAATCATCAAAACATGAATTGCATCTAATGCTTTGATTTGATGGGATTACAGTGATGAGTATACATACATACATACCCAGCCACTCCCAATTTCAAAATTCGAAAAACAAAACCCTAAACACGAAATTAAAGAGTGAGAAAATGAACAATCAAATGAAGAAGAACAAGAACGAACATACCTGAACTGAACACGAGAGATAGAATAATGAAGGGAAAAAAAAATGGCAAAATTTTTTTTGGACCATTTCTAGATTTGTGCGTGTCATCCTTGCGCAGGGGGCATATTCGATCAACCGAGTGATTTTCTCACCCACTACGGATCCCATACTACCCCCCATAAACTCAAAATCCATAATACCAATTGCTATGCTAATCTTCTCTGAAATTTGCTTTATGAAACCCTAACATCCGTAAACATCAGTACATCCCTTATCCCCCTTCTCCTCAACGTTCTATAGGCTGTCGTTCACGGTTTTGCTTACGATCCATTCTCCGACGATTACAAACTCATCAGAATCTCTTCTTCCATCGATATAATATGGCGCACGCTATCGCCTCACCTCAAGACATGGCGGTTTTAGAGATAGTTGGTCTAAATTGTTTACTTTGGTGGAGTTGTGTTTCAATATACCTTTGACACCTTTAGGTTATTCTAGTGATAGAATGTAAGGAGCCTTGGGGAGATTGATTGTAAGAAGTTGTTTTGGTATATCTCAAATGAAGTTATGATTTATGGTTGAAAGTCAAAGTATAATTACAAGAAGGAGAACCAGCCCCGATTGAAATGTCAAGTTATATCACATGGTGTAAGTATTTTGATGTTGAAATTGACATTGAGAAAAAGCTAAGGAAGAACAAAAACGGATGCTCAAGTTAGTAGAAATGCTAAAAACTATTTTGGCTACAAAGATTTTGGCATAGGCATGTTCATGAGCATCATATCACCATCAATTTAGATGTCAATAATGAAACTGGTCGATTTCTTGAAATCCCTTTGCTAGAGAAATAATTGTTAAAATGATGGGAGCCATGAGAGGAGAGACCACATGGTGTTGCCTAAAATGTCTCTATAAGTTCAATAAGAGTGCAAACCGTAGCTACTCGAAATCAAATGACATATGTTCATGTTAATTCCAAGCAACCATGCCTACTTGTTATTTTTCAGACAGACATCAAACATAGCACATGTTCTTTTCATATCGATAGCACAACTAAATGTTGATGAATAACATGAAGAATTATGAGAAAAATATCAGTCATAGACACTATTTAAGAATTGTGCATATATTTACTGTCCTTGAAGGAAAGTGTTGGAAATTCCGCCTTAATTGCGGTCCGCCCCTAGTCGCCTAAATTGCAATCTTTGGTTAGCCTTAATTGCAGCCTCCAACACCTTCATTGTGTTGGCTTTGAGGGGATGGATTTAGTCCCACA
>Ga0228710_1009411_pt1 | contig 13568 bp, 2 predicted proteins | sample MedpolnodulmetaG_FD_177995 | JGI IMG/M metagenome (GOLD analysis project Ga0228710, IMG submission 177995) | Root nodule microbial communities from Medicago polymorpha collected in Santa Monica, California, United States - pink nodules | ecosystem: Host-associated > Plants > Roots > Nodule...
TTTTGTAAAAAAAAAAAAAAAGTTATTTGTCATGAATGTAATGAATAATAATTTTGTGTACCTAGAAATTATGAAATCAAGTGAGGAGACTTTTGCAAATATCAAATAGTTTGCTCTGACTTCCTAGAGTAAAAGTACTGACTATGTTGTACCTAGTTTACACTTTGAACTACTTTAAGTAACATTAAGAATATTGCAAGTTTGAATTCCTGTATATTTTGATTGATGGACAATGAATGTAAGAAGGAATAATACTGATTCTTTCTTACCTCACGACTCTTATTTGACCACGACACAATAGCACAAACTTAAAAAATAACTTTGTGGTGCTACGTATGTATGCTACCAACTCAAAAGTTCTAACCCTCGATTCATCGATCAATCCTTTAACTTCACTCTACAGTATAGGCACAATTTTTTATTTTATTTCAAAATTAGTATAACAAAGTTGTTATTATATTCAATTCCTTTTTGTGTGAATTTTTTTATTTGTGCACTTGGAGTTTGTGTTGTATATATATGTACAATAAGAGTGGGTTTGTCTCATCAACTTCAGTGTTTGCATTGCATTGCATTGCCTGAGATTTAAGATTTAGGGGGTGAGTTAGATAAAAACTAGTTAAGGTTTCTTTGCTGCCCCTAATTCTCGATCGTGTTAGAAGCAACATGGCAATCAGTCACAACACTTTGGCATTTGCCTTTGGCATGCTAGGTAGGGTATCTCATGCATTCAAAAAAAAAGATTGATCATTTCAAATCCATTTTATATGATTGATAAATTTTCTCAATCTTAGCTTACTTCATTGAATCTAAGTTTACGTACATGTTAACTTCCATTTTATATTAGTGATATGAGACAAATTATGTAAATGAAAAATACAAATTTTTTGTAATTTCCAAACTAACTATATATATCATATTTCTAGCATCTCATTTAAAGAATTTTTTTTTTTTGATGCACAGGTAATGTCATTTCTTTCATGGTATTCTTGGCTCCAATGTAAGTATATACTTCCACTTAATTACTTAAAGCTATATAAATTGTATTTTATAAAATATATTTGAACTTAACCACTCCAATGAATATTATACAGGACAACATTTTACCGGATTTACAAGAAAAAGTCAACAGAGGGTTTTCAGTCACTACCTTATCTAGTGGCACTATTCAGTTCCATGCTGTGGTTTTACTATGCATTACTAAAAAAAGATGAATTTCTCCTTATTACCATTAACTCTTTTGGATGCGTCGTAGAGCTCATTTACATCATCTTGTATATCACCTATGCAACCAAGGATGCAAGGGTAAATGGCCTATATTGCTACCTTAATTAATTTCCATCATATAATTACATTTTCTAGCAACTTTATAATAATTGATCAATATATACTAAAGTGTTGTCCATAAATTCATTACATAATTGCAGAAATTAACTATTAAGCTGCTTTTGGCAATGAACATTGGATCATTTGGTTTGATCCTTTTGGTGACCAAGTACGCGGTCCATGGTCCGATTCGTGTCCAAGTTCTTGGATGGATTTGTGTTTCTATATCAGTTAGTGTTTTTGCAGCACCACTAACCATTGTGGCACAAGTTGTAAGGACAAAGAGTGTTGAGTTTATGCCTTTCAATTTGTCATTCACACTCACATTGAGTGCAATTATGTGGTTTGGTTATGGTCTCTTCCTCAAGGACATATGCATTGCTGTAAGTTTTATTTTTTAATCATTATTTAATTTGATGAATCAATTTTTAATCAAATTGACAATTAGTTAATTTATATGAATATTATTTTTATATGTGTAGCTTCCAAATGTGCTTGGTTTTGCACTAGGGTTAGTTCAGATGATACTGTATTGCATATACAGAAATGGTGATAAAAAGAAGGCAAATGCAAAGGCAGCACCACTTGAACCACTAAAAAGTGTTGTTATAGAGAGCTCATTGGGAGGAACTGGTGAAGTGTTTGAAGTCGAGAAAAAGGATGGAGAGGAAGGAAACAAGAACAAAGAAGAAGAAGAGGAAGAGAAAAAGAAGAGCATTGAAGAAACTGAGTATGACTGCAAAGTCTAATTTTATATGAATATGAATGGCCACCATTATCATTATCATAATATATATTCTTCGATAGTTTGTAGCTATACCTTACCTATTATATGTGCTAGCTAGTGATCATTCTAAAATTATTGTGTCTGTATTTTTATTTTTTAGTTTTGGAGGTGGGAGGGTCAATAAATTCTATCAATGCATCATTAATGTCAATATTGTGTTAGAAAAGTCATTAATTAATTGTGTTCCGCCTTTGTCACTATAACTATGTAAGTAAATATACAAATAAAAATCGGAGGGATTAAAAACCTAAGAAATATTTTAGGATGAATAAAATAAAATGTTGATGTATTTAAGATGACCATTTACTTATTTAACCTTATTATAAATTAAAAAAGACGGTAGTAATTTCTTTTAAAGGAAAGTTGGTAGTTATTTAAATTTGTTAATTTTTTACTAAATCATAGAAAAGGATGTAAAGTAACTGGTAAAGAGAATCTCATAAAAAATGATAAAGAAATTTCTCAAGAGTCTTGTATTTAAGACAGAGGTATTATATAGTATATTTATATTTATACTATATAAAGAAAATAACATGTTTGACCTCTTTTAAGCTGTCTTTTTTCTTTTTAAAATTACCCTTAATTTTTAATACAAATAACACATGACATAAATAGATAAGAGTAAATTCAAATATTAAAATAAAAATGTAATAAACACGATATGAACATATATATATGTGCAGTTTTTTCCTCTATCCTTTAAAGTGTAAAAAACTAGATGAATATATCCATACTTACATTTTCATCATCCCAACCAGCGAAAAGACAGGCACTCACGTGCTCGTCTTTCCCCTTTTTTTATTGCGCTAACATTTGAAAATTATAAACGTTGTGTTTTTATGAAATTTTGATTTTGATTAAAAATAAAAATGTAAATGTTTGTTGCTTTAAAATTAGAACAAATCAAAGTAACCATGATTATCTATTTCAATGACACCAATAATATAAAAAAATATATAATCTAAATTCTTTTTTCTAATGACACCAACAAAAATATTTATTATAGTAAAAGTTGTTTAAGGGTATAATTGGGATAATGAAAAAGTAAGTATGTGTGTGTGTGTGTGTGTGTGTGTGTATATATATATATATATATATTCATATAGTTTGTTACACATTTTAAAGGATAAAGAAAAAAACAATTGGACATATATATATTCATGTCGTGTTTGTTACACTTTTATTTTAATATTTGAATTTACTCTTATCTATTTGTTACATGTGTTATTTGTATTGAAAGTTGAGGGTAATTTTGGAAAGAGAAAAAGCCAGCCCAAAAGAGCCGAAACTTTTTTTTTTTTTTTGAATGAAAGAGCCGAAACATGCTATATTCTTTATATATAGTATTATACATTTAAACAACTTTTTATATCATAAAGATTATTGTTGGTGTCATTAAAAAAAATAAGAATTTAGATTATAATTTTTTTTGGTATTATTGGTGTCGTTGAAATAGATAATCATGGTAAGTTTGATTTGTTATAATTTGAAAACAAAACACATTTATATTTTTACTTTTAATCAAAGTTAAAATTTCATTAAAAAAAATATCGTTCACAGTTTTCAAAAATGAGGGCATACAAAAAAACGAAAATACGAGCACGTGATTACCGTCTTTTCACCGGTATTGATAGAAAACATAGTACGGTACCAATGGAAGAAGTTAAACTCGCAACTTAACAAACCAATATTCTATTTTCGGCTGAGATACTACTTATTCACATTTAGCACCCGTATATACCTTAAACATGATTACCTCTTTTTCTTTTCTTTTTTAATATGATTACTTCTAATGTAGGAAAATATTAAAAAACGGTTAATATTCAATTCAACTCATCACAAAACTAGACAAAAGCCAAAAGAAAAATGTTCATGCTAAGTATCATAAATATGAACTTTGCTAGTGATGTGCTATGATAATCGAGGCTCACAGTGTATAGTTTTTGGGTAAAAAACGTGGATACCTCTAGGGTTGTGAGCTAGGCCTATATATAGAGATACAAATACAAATATTTATCCTCGTTGTGGCCTCGACCGTGGTTCTTCGGATAACCGTTGTCTTCTCTCCTTCCCATTACGGTCATGCTTATCATCTCTTTGACCAAGTAACCAACGCACGCCCTATGAATTTGTGGGTGGTAAAGGCCAAGTTGATATTTACACTTCATGTCTCAATTATAAACATAAGTTTATTTTTTTGATTTATATATTAACTAATGTATTTGATAATACAAACCAAATACATTAATTATTGAATGAATATAAAAAGTGAGTTTTTGTTTATGATTTTAAAAAAACCAACCATTACTTAGAGTCAATATACAACTATAGAGTAGTAAAAACCTATTGCACAATCATGCCAAAAAAAGAGAAATGAGTAGTGAGAAAATTTTGATTGGTGTTTCTCACAATAATGAGTTTCTCATTTTGACATGCACACAAACACACTAGTTTTACCTTCTTTTTAAGGTGGCATTTATCCTACACACCACAAATTTGTGTAGTGTGCACAAATTGACTTTATAAAGCCATATGCCAGTTTTGTAACATGCTGACATGCTGTCCAAAAAAAAGAAAAAAAGAACAGGAACATATTTAATTTCAATTAAATGAATGGCTGTTTTGCTATAGCACCTCCCTTTTTCGAATTACACCCCTTGCTTAAACAAACAGCAACCTGCAACACACACATCTGTTGTAATATTTTATTTTGTTCTTCACTTCTCCTTCCCCATGGTATTTCCTAAATCCATACACTTCACTTCACTTCAACCCCATATTTCTCCTTCTCTCTAAATCAAAAGTTAATCATTTTTAAACTTCAATTTCTATCTAATACCAGTTTGAGATTGTTGGCCAAAAATGTGATTAATCAAACCAGGAAAACTGCCCATGGCAAAATTGGGTAATTTTCGATTGAGAAGAAAAAATCCTTTAGGTTTTCAATTAAAAATTAGTCCTTTTTATTTTGAACCAGAAATTGAAAGTGAGTGATGAGGAAAAAAATGGGGACAATAAATAAATAGAAATGGATTTTATGTTGTTCTTGTTCAAGGTTTGGAATTTGGGGTGGTGGTTGTTGTTATGTGGGGTGGTCAGTTTAGAAGAAGATAAAGATGAAATAGATTGTGATTTGGTTACTAAAGAATAAAAAGTGAATGAAGATTCAAGATTGGTTATGGCTGAGAAGATTTTTTTTTTTTGCGTGCTCTTGTAGGATGTTGCTATAGGAAGAACATGACAGTTGCAAAAGAAAGAGAAGAAGATTAAGATGAATTTTTTTGCAGCTAATTCAGAAAATGGTTAACAATATCTTAAAATCAATTTCATAAGTTAATATCTTAAACTTTCAGCTAAATCAATTTCATAATTCAATATCTTAAAAGCCCACAACAAAATAATCATAAAATAATGCTTTGGTGGGGCCAGGTTATTTTTTAATTGTGTCAAGCAAAATGTCATTGGCAGGTAGCCAATATTCAATCCTGGCCCTTAATATTCAATTTATAAAGACTATTATCTTTGATTTTTCCAAACACAATGGTTTGATGAAGGGTATTAGGTCCTTCTATATCATTAGTCTACTCGGCGTGTCTCATTAATGTTGAGTGTCAATGACAGTGTAAGTGTGCATAGATGAAAAAGCTCATTTTTGAGGGAAAATAATTTCAAATGAATGAATGGACTCACATTTTAAGGGAATATTGTTGGTGTGTAAAGTGTGAGTAACAAGTCTTAAAGTCCAAATACAACGTTGGATCTTGTAAGTTAGATATTTGTATTAAGTTATGTTTATTTCAAGGTAAGAAATTACATTTCTTGAAATAATATTCCCAAGACTAATATTTTCAGGAATAACATTCTTACCCATGTGTTTGATAAAAATTTAGATTTCTTCAGAATGTTTTAGAAATTTATTTAATTAAAAATATAAATACAAATAAATGTGAATGGTAGTGGAAAGTTATAGAAAGTTGAGTTTTGTCCTTTGAGATACATCCGATAAAATTGGAACGATACAGAGAAAGTTGAGTTTTATTTACATGAGAATGTTTTTTTTTGTTGACAAAATTCACATGAGAAGGTTAGATTCTCATCTGTTTTTTATTTTGGGCCAAGTAACTTAATGGGTAGAATTCACTTTTTTAAGGTGAATAAGTGAGGTGTCTGGGGTTCGAACACCATCCCCGACATATAATAATGTATTATCCCTGTCAACTGAGCTATGCTCACAGGGACAGATTCTCATCCTTTAAGCACGAGGATAACAATAAAAGAAAATAACATTTTTCAGAATATACAATTTCTGAAAACAAATTTTCAAAACTTGAAACAAACATGAGTAGAGCTGTCAAATGGGTCAGCCCGGCCCAGCCCGCCTCGACCCGGTGGGCCTGCTCATATAAATGGGTCTGAGTGGGTCGACCCACTTGATTCATGGGCTACTAAAATTGAGCCCGGCCTAATTAGTAGTGGGCTACACGGTCCGATGGGCCAGCCCGGCCCATATTTTAAAATGTGTTGTTTTGTTTTTTTTTTTCAGAAAAAAATCGATGGAATGAATAATAAAACTACATATCACTTTTTTTTTAATAGAAACATATTACATAAATTATTATACATCAAATAAATCACATGTCTTCGTAAACTTAGTTAAATTATATATAAAATGTCTATTAAATCAACATCCATAAGGATAAATAGCACAAAAGAATCAATGCAAAAGTAGAGTATTTATCATAACTCACAAAGTGAACCGTAAAGACAACAAAATTCAATATTACATAATAAAATAATTCAGTCTTATCTAATAAAACTATTTATAAACTATTTATTTTTTTTAAAGGGCCGACCCGCAAGTCCGACGGCCCAGCCCAGGCCGGCCCATCTAAAATGCAGGTCCGATGGACTGGCCCAAAAAGATAGGGTCGTTTTTTTTCATGCCTTTTTTACGGTCCTGCCCACACTAAAATAGAGGTCAAAGGGCCAGCCCGGTGGGCCTGACCCATTTTGACAGCTCTAAACATGAGAACAAATTTTCATCAACCTTCAACATAAAATTAAATAAAATAAAATGAAAACTTGAAGTAATTGAAGAAAGTAATAAAGTGATTTACAAACATGTAGATATACATCATTTGAAGAAATTGAAATCAATTCATGAAACCCCACATCGAATCAAATGAAGAAATAAAGAAACTAATCATAAGAAATTAAGGATACAGACTTGTGGATATCCGAATCTTCACATTAAAATCACAAGTTTCAACTCAACCCACACCCTCACTATTTTGATCCAAAATATTATTATAATATTTATTTATCCCTCAAAAAATATATTTATTTACTTTAAAAAATACCACTTGATTTTTTTCTTTGAAAATAGTTTTCCTACGAGTAATTGATTTTATATAAGAAAAATAATTTAGTTTAATAGACAATTAAATGATAAAATAAATTAACTTAACTTGCTAATTACATTTTTGAAAATAAAAATTTATTGGAACTTATCTAAGAGTCAATTATTTATAGCGGAAGAAAAATCACCTCCATATTTCTAAACGAGTTTCAATGATGAAAATTTAAATAAATTAAATGACGCGGTAGATATTATTGCAAAAGTTTATTTTAATTGCAAAAATCCAATTTTTTCTCGTATTCAACTTCAAGCAAAGCATTAATCAAACATCTCCTTTTTCATCCGAAAACTGAAGCTGAAAAAGGCAGAAAATGAGGAGACAAGGAAGACAAACATCGTGTCACAATTTAGAACATCAGGGCACGATTTTGCTGCCAATTTCAAGAGTTTTGATTCGACAAACATTGTGTCATGATATACTCAAATCGTGACATAATATGAGGAGTGCCAAGCTGGAAATTAGATTTTTTTTAAAGGATCGGGGCACGATTTTAAGCAACCGTAACACAATTTTTCTGTTACAGAATTGAAATCTATTAAAGCCATGTTTGTTTTAGAGGAGAGGGTTCGAAATTGAGAGAAAAACCAAATTTTTGGAGACGATGACCGGGTGAGAGACCATCAAAACTCATAGTCAGTCATCCTATTTATGTAATGAATTCTACTCTTGTATTAGATGTTTACGTTTTAGCCATGAGTAACTCATTCCTCTGTGATTAGGTCCTAGATGACTCTACTCATTTTTGGCCATGTGAGCTGTAAACTCTATTCAGATATAATTGCAAATATAGTTTATAGTATAATTTGTTCTTAATGATTTTATGTACCGATCAAATATAAATTGAACTTATAGATTATATGACTGCTGACACCAGCTTATAACTTAGATCTAATTATACTATTCAACTTAAAGAAAATTTAGTGATAGAAAGTTGTTAAGTTGTGATTTCTAAAATTAACGTATATTCAAACCTTTAGAGATTACAGGTTCACATAAGGGATTAGAGATTGTAATATGAAAAGAGGGCTATGAGTCAAGAGGTTGACCTGAAATATTTTGTTAATTATCGTAAACAAGAGGAACAATCATAAGGTTTAGGTTCATATTACCTATTAGCGATGAATAGATGATTCGAAAGACCTGATCTTTTATCTAAAATTTCTTACATCAAATATTCTTTAAGTTATTTATTCTAAATTGAAAATGAAACCAATTGCCTCAGTGCACCCCCGATTTAATTATATCCTGAATATTGATGAAATTGCAATGTAGAGATTAGAATAGTCTCTGTGGATACAAATTTAAATATTACTTTGATATAAATTAGTACACTTGTAAAATTGTACTAGCCACCATAAAAAATATCAAACAACATGAACTTTAAAGCAAACAAACTTTTTACATGTAGGGTTCACATGCATAAAACCTTATCATAATCAAATTAAATAGTTTTATTCATTTTTAATGGGTAAGGTTTTTATTACTATTTTAAACCACTATTCATGGTTTAGGAGGATAATGTAGAGAAAAATGCCTTTACCTTAGAAATTTTTCTCCCCAAGCAAATGATCCGACGAGTTACTTTTCAAACGAGTCACGATTAAACTTTTCACGATTTGGATATAATATGAAGGAATTATTGGTATCACTTTGACACAAGGAAAACCTATATAATCATAATGAAAATAGTGTGATTGGATGAATAAGATGGTAGAGGTTTATAATGGTGGAGGCATGTGGTGGATAAGGTTTGTATGAGATAAGTGGACTTTGAGAACTATTAGCTTGTCAAATGTTTGAGTTTGGAGAGTAAGTGCTCAAATTGGTTTAAATAGATGAGCATGCCTAATGAGAAAAAAAGTTTGAAATGTCATAACCAATAAGAATGAAGATGGAGTGTTACAACCATTAGGAATGAAGATTAAGTATCATTTCCAATAAGAATAAAGACTTGTGTTGGCTTGACCAATGACAAATAAACTTGAGATGTCCTGACCAATGAGAAAGAGATGTGTGACGTCTCGACCAATTGGAAAAGACATGAGGTGTTATGATCAATGAGACTGAGACATGTGGGGTGAGAAGGATACTTAGGAGGGAAATGAAATTTAAAGTTCAATTTTTACATTCAAAGCAAATTAATGACTAGATATTATTCCTTAAAAGGAAACACTTTAAATTTCATATTCTTACGAGAAGACATGGCGTAGCACATGATGATCAGATTAGGCAAGTGTACCAAATCGTTTACCAATTAATAAAGTGATAAGTAGAGTATTGTATCCACAATGATTGTCGTTTCGTCCAAACAATTCGCGTTGCTTATTTTAAGTTGATGATATAAAATAAAAGAGTAAAGAGTTAGAGATTGCAATTTTTACTTGTTTGCAACATAGCAAGTTACCTGTTTGGTTGCAGAAAAGTAAGTAGCGGTTAGGACTCTTTGAATCCTCGCTATTTATTTTTTTGGAATCAAATAACATAGATGTCGTGTTTAGTTAACTTAAGTAGACTATACAAGTGATGGGGTCGTTGAGACGTTATAACCTACTCAGGTGTCAAGCTGCACCTGCTGATCGAATGGTGATACTTACGTGCGAGGTCTATACTATCTCGGTTGATTTAGGTTTATCCCTCAGATGGCTAACTGCACCTGTTGATCGCACGGTGATCCTTACGTGCGGGGTCTTGCTAATTCAAAGGTAATTGAAACATAAACTTAAATTGACGTTCCTAAATTTCCAAAGGTATGATGGTCACACTAAGGTTATACGCGCGCTACGGTATAGAGTTAATCCTATAGGATTCTTCCACATTCGTAAGGATTATTAGTGTGGGGCCTGATCAATATTCATAAAGGTTTTCTCATCTATAAATCTTAGGACATTCATAGCAAATTCTCCTTCTCCTCTTGGTAGTTTTACAAACGGGCAGCCCTATCGCGTCTACCTTACCACGAGGTCGAGGAGAATGGTCTCACAAGGATCGGTTCACTCCCCTTTGTACTTGTTTCCCTAATTAATAAATATTTACATCCTTGGTTCAACAAATTTTACTCAATATTAGTAATGTCACCTCCTAAGTGCTTACTACTAGGGTCAACTCGCTTTCGGTATCCTTCGTTTAGTTACTAATCACTTACTTCCAAGATAGGTATATATTAATATACAAGATATAAATATCAAGATATAAACATCAAGATAGTAATATCAATATTAGGCCTAATCACAACCTAAGTATCTAATCTAGGGTTACACTTCGCTGGAATAAAGTAATACTAATAAAACTTAATAGCGAACAAAAAATATACTAATATAAACGACATTAAATTAAATAATTATCCAACAAAACAAATAGAGGTTCATCTTAGAACCCTACCCTACAAATATCTAGTTACACATGATAACTAAGACAAAATACAAAAAGATAAAAACATACCCTAGAAAAGATAGGAGAAGATAGAACTCCTCCTTGGCTCCTAGAATTGCCTTCCTCTTGAACTACTCCAGCTCTGAACGAGAAATTGTGAATTAGGAATGTGGTATTTATAGGGAAAGTTTTCACCTAACTTGGGCTAAAATCATGGGCTTTAAGGGGCGAAAAAGTCACGAAAAGTGACTTTTTTCGCAAGCAATGGGGCGCCTAACGCCAAAGGCCATATGTCTAGTGCATGTGCCTGTCAGGATGAGGCACTTAACGCCCCCTGGAATGCGCCAGATGCTTTAGTGCATTAGCTCTGGGGCGCCTAGTGTCCCCTGTGGTGCGCCTAGGCGCTTAAGTGCGTTTTATGTGCTGTTTTGCCTGTTTTCTTCACCTATTGAGGTGTTTTTTTTCAATGTAAAATTTCTTGAAACTTGGGAACATAATTCTTCCCTCTGTAAAGTCTTATGAGGCCTCTTGAATCTTCATTCTTCATCTTCCCAAGGACCACATAAATCTTCGGATGTCTTGCTTTGCCTGATTTGCTTGATTTCTTCGTGAATTACATTAAGAACACCCTAAAATTGCTATGTTTCGGGAAGAATAGAATTACAAACTCAAATATGGGAAAAATTACAAATGTTCCAAAATCATAGGCAATTGATCTAATACTCATCCGCTTTGCTGGTAAAACCTACTAAAATTAACTGAAAAACATGCTAAGAATAACGTACGATGAGTTGTCATTGGCACATAGGAGGGAAAATAAGAGAATTTAATTTTTGAATTGCTTCTAGAACCTTCTAGGAGGGAGAGATCCAGTCCTGAAAGACGATCATCTCTTAAACAATGAAGGGATGTATGAGAATGGTTTGAATACGATCATACTGCCATATCACATACTCTGGTAAATGTCAATAAATCATATTGCAACCACATTTTATCCATCCATAATATCAACATATATGCCATCGAACGAATGTGAGTGATGATGGTCATCATAGGGGCTGAAAGTTACGATGTTCACCTCTATATATTAGCAAAATTTTCCATAACCTAGGCCTAAGAAAAAACATACTAAATGAGAAACATATATTAAACACTTGCAAAATGGTACAATATCCAGCCACATGCAATCACATGAGTATAGTTGCCTCAACTTAGAAGTAGTAAAGGTATGCTAGAGCAAATACACCCAAGACCATTGATTAACTGTTGAAAGGCTTTTGTTTGATGTTCCTTGAAGAATTCCTTAAGTCAACATAATTAATGAGATGTGAACACCATTCAAATTATCACACTCATCAAAAGCATCTTCAATGTCCACACCAAACAACTCATATTTATGGTTCATCAGCTTACCATGGATATGCAATTGCATAAGGCATGATACATTATCTAGTGGGATGGTCATTTCACCAATGGTAAAGTGAAATTTGTTGGTCTCTTCATGTCATCGCTATGTCAATGTCGTACATATGCTTGGATTAATCCGAGTAAATTGGGTATGAAGAAGCGACAAAAGACCGAAAGCCTCCACCACAGTCCAAAACCATGCTAGATAATGTGACAATTTTTCCAATGTGGCTATCTTCTTCCCATTGTTTATGCATGATGTAGTATCAAAAGTAAGAAAAATATATACCGACTATATACAGATGCTCAAAACAATACAAATTGTCGCGATGCTTCAAATATCTAAACGCCAGTCCCCAGCAACGGCGCCATTTTTATGTAGTATCAAAAGTAAGTATTTATGTTATCGTCTCCACAGGGACTGGTGCGATATTCTAAGCCGTTCAACAATCAATATCGTTCTGAGCTAGGGTTTTCCGATGGTTTTGTTTCATAAACTATCAAACTAAGAATTGATAAATGGGACGAGAGTTAACAGGGAAATAAATATGCTGGGATTAAACTTCATCAACCTACTTGTACGTATTCTCGGATTTGGGTTGCGGATTCTAAGTATCAATCGATATTATCACATATTGCTCAACAACATCATTCGTGTCCAAATGATATCGTGATATCTATTGGATCGTTTAATTGTCGATGTCTCACACTATTAAATGGTCCAATAGTCGATTGTATCGTTGTATCGTCGGTTTCCCAAACTATACAATGATACAAAAGCTTTAAGTTCCAATATTCAAAGTGATTACCAACCTAAGTTCCATGTCTAGAACAAAAGTATTGATAAAAAAATTATTCTAACCTAGATTCAAAAGGTATTTTTCAATCACAAATCAAATCCATAAGATCAAAATATAGAAAGCAAGAATAATATCAATATCATAAGATAAATTAGAATCACACAACATCCCAATCAAAGGGAATACATGCTAATAGAGTTAACTACATTTAATCCCAACAAAAAGAGTTTAGTTACTCATTGTCATGATAACCTTACAAGGAGAAAAGAAGAGATGGAATGGAACCAAGCCATGATGTCTCATTGATCTTGTGTCTTCCTTCAATCCTTGTGCTCCTTGTGAAGGAAAATCGAATCGTTTTCAGAATAAAGCAGCGGATAAAATTTCGATTTTCTTTCCTTGGATCATTACGAATTAATACATGAATCAGTGATTCGATTGTTACCTCGAAGTGTGGAA
>Ga0228710_1009414_pt1 | contig 13564 bp, 5 predicted proteins | sample MedpolnodulmetaG_FD_177995 | JGI IMG/M metagenome (GOLD analysis project Ga0228710, IMG submission 177995) | Root nodule microbial communities from Medicago polymorpha collected in Santa Monica, California, United States - pink nodules | ecosystem: Host-associated > Plants > Roots > Nodule...
GTTGTTTATTCTGACTTTTTATTTGCAAAAATCTTTGTTTTGGCAAAGTAATGACTTTGATTCCATATTCATTTTTGTTGATTTCCATATTCATTTTTGTTGATGCAAACTAAATTTTGTTAATTTGCTTCTCTAAGATTGTGCATGTCGATCATTCTCAATTGTCACTTAGTTTGATTTTTTCTGAGTTTATATGCAACTCTACAAGTAATAATATAGCCAATTTGATATTTTATATATGAAACTCTACAAAACTCGTGCTGAGTTTATATGCAACTCTACAAGTAATAATATAGCAAATTTGATATTTTATATATGAAACTCTACAAAACCCGTGCATCGCACGAGTTAGAGTCTAGTATATATATAAATGTTAAACAGTTCTGATATGTTTGTCCTAATTAATCCCGCTTTTTTTGGTGGATCTGACTAATTTTTATGAAAAAAAAGAGTTTGCAAGGAATCGAACCAGGTATCACATGTTTTCACTTTACAACTATAACCGCTATGCCACTTCTACTTTTGATGAAATATTGTTGCTTCCATGAAATACATGACTAAAATATTTTTTTTAAATCCCCAACCGCCCTAGCGGTTTCCTCTCTCATAGCAGTTATTTTTTATTATTAGTATACCTTTATTGATAGTAGTTCTTTTTTCATTTTTTTTGGTGTATGCTTACTACGTTTTACGATATTAAAGTTGCATCTTTAAAATTGTAGATAATTTGACTGATCCAGATGATAATTTTATCATTAGACACTTTACTTTTTCCTGTAATTTTGTCGGCCTCTTTGTTTCTCCTATATTATATTACTTGAAGTTGTTTATTCTGACTTTTTATTTGCAAAAACCGCTACATTAGACTATAACATTACTTTGTTTTGGCAAAGTAATGACTTTGATTCCATATTCATTTTTGTTGATTTTCATATTCATTTTTGTTGATGCAATCTAAATGTTGTTAATTTGCTTTTTTGAGATTGTGCATGTCGATCACTCTCAATTGTCACTTAGTTTGATTCTTTCCGAGTTTATATACAACTCTACAAGTAATAATATAGCCAATTTGATATTTTATATATGAAACTCTACAAAACCCGTGCATCGCACGGGTTAGAGTCTAGTTAAAGAAACTAAAAGTAGTAACTTTACATTGAAAAAGAACAATTACTTATTAAAAATTATATATTTAATATGAAATGCAGAAGTAGTAACTTTACCTTTGTTTTTGTAATTATTGGTTCACATATTATACTTTTGAAGGATCTTTTTAGTACATCTTGTGTTAAAGATGCGCCTTTGGTTGTGTTAATATATACCATTTTTTATTCTTTAAAAAATTATTATTTTAAACTTTTTAACATGTGCAAATTTACACATGATAGAAAAACCCTGAAAACAATAATGCAAAAGTTGAGAACAATGGGTTAGAAACTGAGTCCACACTACACTATTTATTGCTTCTGGCAACACTTTTTTACACAACACCTGTAAATCGTCGCCTAAAACAAACGTAGCCTGTTATGTTTCAGCAATACATATAATCGTCGCCTAAAGTCTAACTGGGAACGGTCGTAACAATAAAATTCAATTGGCAACAATTGAAATCGTCCCCTTTGATGTTTTAGGGGACAGTTTTAGAGTGATGTACTATGTTGCTACCAAAGGCAGCGATTACCAATTGTAGCTTAATAGTTTTGTCTTCAAAAGAGTAAATTTTGTTTATTAACAAATAAAAATTGTTTCAATAGTAATAAAAAAAAGTTGTACAAAAAATAAATAAAATAATAATAATAATAATAGTAATTAGTTTTTTTAATTCAATTTTCTTTTTTACAATTTTCCATATAAACCCTTAATGGTTGGCGCTTATCTTTTAAATATGATTCATTTCACCATGCTTTGTAATTAATTTTTTCTAAACTTATATTGTGTAAGCTCTATTTTTTTTTTTGAAGAAGCTAAATTTGCCCATTCAAATTGGTACCGGAAAGAATCAAACATGTGACATTGGGGAGGAGCACACACTCTCAAGTCTCAAGTCAATACCACCAGACCAACCCAAGTGGGTTTGTAAGCTCTATTTTTTAAATAAATTGATGTATATCCACCTGACCTTATTATAAGAGGAAACCAAAAAATATCAAAACCAATGTACTAATTAATTAGTGTAACTTTTTAAATATTTTTATAAATATACCCTCATAAAAAATTGTGAAGCATTAAATACACACCTTAATATTAAAAAGACAAACATTAAAGAAGAGATAGAAAAATCTTTTAAACAATAACTACACCTTAAAAGTTGTGATATTTTCTTATAAATAGGACCAATAATTTTTTAGAAAATTTTCTTATATATAATAAGACCGGAGGAAATACTTGCTAATAAGAACTCATTGAGGGAGTGGTTCTCTTTTCGGAAATGAGATTCAGATTAAGTAGTCAACAAAATAGATTAAATTCCAAAAAGTAAAATAAAATAAAATAAAGAAAAACAAATATAGGTTTGTTGGTAGATAGAGGTTTTTGAGTATGCCCTTGTCCAAAAACAAAAAGAGTTAGCTTTTTTTTGAGAGAAACAAAAAGAGTTAGTTGAATATGCCTAAAGGGGGTGGACCATATAAATTCCAACAATCTGCATGTGCTTCACAAGTATTTCTTGGTTTCCCCAAAATAAAATGTTTCATTTCAGTATTTGATTTTCTCTGATTTTATTTTCAGAAATATTATATTTAGTTTTCTTTTCATTTTTTTTATTATTAGTGAAAAGACAGACAATAAAGTGTTATTCACATTTTTTATTTGCGTTATATCAATTTTAATTTAATTTGTTTAATTTAATTTTATAAATATCTATATTGCTCAGAAAAATTGGTTTATAAAAATATTGACTAAAATTTTTAGTTGGTATTTTAGTTCCGTAAATTATGGTGTAGATTTAAATTTTAATTGAATTAATTTATTTTAAAGGGAAAATAATTGAATTGTTAAAGGTATAAATATATTTTTGTAGCAACCGAATCATTTTTAATTGATTAAAGAGTAAACACTTTTTAGGGTAATTTAGGTATGTTGAAAAATGAAAATAGACTACACAAAAAAAAAACATAAATCCCTTTTGTTAATAAGGGTCCACCTTAAGACCCATTTTTTGAAGATCGTATTCGAATCGCACCTTATTTTTATGTGCTTCTATTGTGAATCAAATGTTGATTAAGGACAATTTGATATATCAACGTAACATCTAACTTTCGCTCAAGCATTCTCCTCTCAGTGCGAGGTGCATTTGAGTTGGTTGCCCTTGCCCTGTATCAAAAGGGATTCTATCTCAATCAAAATCACAGAAGAGTTGTATCTCAAGCGAAGTTGCACAAAGAACAACTTGCACGGTAGAATGATACCATCGATGGGGAAAAGCTGCTTTCTGCGCATGAACTTCAGGTAAAACTCTCAAACCTTTGGAAACTTTATGCTTCGTGTGGAAATTAGTGACTTTAGGTAAGGGGTTTTTTTTAATTCAGCTTTTCTAACCATGATGATCTTCAAAGAGTGTGGAAAATGGGTACTGGTCAAGTTAAACATGGGATCTTGCGCCTCTAGCAATGGTCCCCTAATTTCAGGGCCAAAGCACAAAAGCAAACTCATGCTCAAGTGTGGATTCGGCTTATTGACCTGCCCCAAGAATATTGGAGTCATCAGACCCTCTTTGAAATTGTGAATGGTATAGGAACACCAATTTCACTAGATGATGCTAAAAAAATCAGATTGTTTAGGCATTATGCTGAAGTGTTGATTGATTTGGACCTTTATAAAAGAATGCATGAATCCATTCTTGTTCAAAGGGAAGGTTTTGCATTCTATGTCCCTGTCATTTTTTTAAAAATGCCGGATTTTTGAACAAATTGCCAATCTATTGGACATGGTATAGCAAGTTGTAATAAGCTAAAATTAAAGGAACTTGGTACTAGAGTGGATCCTCCTAAGGATCAACCTGTCAAGAAGCCGAAGGGTCTAGGTCACAAAGCCTATAATAGAAACTATCCAAAGCAATATGGTTAAAGGTAAAAAAAAGATAATGGAATCAAGGAACATGGGCAGTCTAACACCCTAAAAAATATGAATGATTGTAATGCAAAATCCACCTTCTTGATTCAGTAGACACCTGATCAAGAAAAGAATGATATGAATTGTGATGAGGATTTAGAATCAGTAGACACCTTCTTGATTCCATTATCTTTATTACCTTTAACCATATTGCTTTGGATAGTTTCTATTCTATGCTTGTGACCTAGACCCTTCTTGGCAGGTTGATCCTTAGAAGGATCCACTCTCGTACAATGTAACTTTAATTATAGCTTATTACAACTTGTTATACCATGTCTGATTGACAATTTGGAATATATTCATGTGTGGATTATATAAACCAATCACCTTTTTCAAGGTTTTTGGTTAATATAATTCGAAAACTAGTCAAATCCAGAAATCATATTGTAATAGATACGAAAGTCTCTGTTGACCACTGTACAACCCCTACAAAAACTGCAAAGCAATTTTGGGAATAGTATGAGTAGTCAAAAGTGACAATGATATCGTAACCACATCCATAGTTATGTTTATGAAATAAATTTGTATAAGGAATGAAAATGTTGGACAGTCAAGACTATTTATAGCCATAAACGTTTTTAGATTATAACTACGGTTAATGAAAACATGTATGATGTTTAAAATTCAATTAACACACCACATACCATCCAAACCTTGCTTGTAACGTCACAATCCATATTTTGGGATGGTTCGAATCATATAATCTGAACTCTTTCTTGTATGAATTCAAATTATATAATCTGAACCAGTCCTAGACCGGGTTAAAACTTGAGTTTTGGTAGGGTTCAGAACACAAAAAATTAAAAAGCGTAAAACAACATAATAAAACACACACAGATGATCATGAATTAGTGAAACTTAAATCATCATCTAGTATATCCATTCAAGTCCTTATTTCACGGTAGGTTTTGTGATGAATAGAACTTTTCTGAATATCTTCAAAAGATCTGATGAATTAAGTGTTCAACTCGATTGGTACTTCAGAACTTTACTGAAAAAATATAGAGAACAAGGTTCTTACGTCATCATTGTTGAACCAAGATGGGTTTTAGAACAATATCTCTAAGGTTTTGATGATAACAATGTATAGAAGAACAATTGGGTACTCTAAAATTTGTTCAAGTATCCAGGACCATATAATTAAAATATGGCTAAGAAGTCAACATTTTGGCCCTGAAGATCAACGCTTTGAACATAGAAGAGAAATGATGATACCTAAGAGAAGTTATGATGTCAAAGCTCTGATCTGAAGATAGTCAGCAAAAAATTCAAAGCTCTAATCAAGTTTTGTAGATGAAGCTATGTTCAAAAGAATCAAGTCAATGTCAACGCTCTATTGAACATCTGACCAAACTAAGTTTTGTCTCTTTTGAAGAAACGTCATTGTCCATGTGTCAAGAGAATTTGGGAAAGACAATTGTTTGCAACAAATAATTCTAAAAGAAGCAATTAAGGAATTTTGAAATACCTTTCAACGGAAAACTCCACAAATAGAGAAGGATTTTGAATATGAAGAAAAAGAAGCTTGATACGCAGTCAATTATTCAAACAACTCTATTCAAATTTCCTATAAAAATACCTTGAGCGTTTGAAGAAAAATAATAACAATACTCAATCAATTGTGTCAAAACTCTGGTCAAAACTTGCAAAAAAACACTTAGAGAAATTCTTACAAACTTCTATCTTAAATTTCCTCAAGTGTGTAGAAATATTCTGAAGATACAAAGTCTTTTATAGTGTGGTTAAATTAGTTTACAACACATTGAGTCTCAGGTGTAAACAAACATTAAATTCTTATAAACTCTTAATCATGTTCGATTGAAGGAAGTCCTCAAGGTGAGGCAGTAAATCGTAAATGTTGTGTCTAAGTACTTTTGCAATTAAGATTGATTATAGTGGAAAAATCTCTCAAGTGTGAAGGGACTGGACATAATCTTGGATTGTAGATTGAACCATGATATATATCTATGTTGATCTTTTCTCTCTTTGAAATGGTTTGGGATTATATAATCTGATTCATAATGTGGACGCTTGCTTGGACAACAAGGCTGGCTCATTGAACATGTGTTTTTTTGTGACCATTGGTTGGTCAGATTATCTTGACCACATTTTGTTTACCCTTCATTGATTGATCGTTACACTCTGTGAAGCCTCTCCACCAATCCCCCTATAAATACAAACTCATTCTTCACAAATTCTCATTCAATCTAACATTCTCTCCTTCTCTTTTATAAACTTCTTCTACAATATTTTATTGTTGGCTTTTTATACAAAGGTTCTTATCATCTTGTAGGGATGGTATAAATGGTCAAAAGGCAATGTCTCACTTTGAAAATTTGCACCCTTTTCCTGAACTTGGGTTGCTCATCAGAGTCTGCTTCTCCCATGTCCCCATTCTAAGGATGTGCGAAAGGAAACAAACATTCACCTCCTCTCCTTTTTAGGATGTGCGAAAGGAAACAAATAGTCATCTCCTCCCCCTCCATCTTCTTCTACTACATATTTAGTTTTAGCTTCTGATAGTTTTTTTTAATAAGCATTATGCTAATGTAAATGTATTATGAAACTAATTTTTTTCGCTAAGCAGGGAGTAAGGACAAACATCAGGAGGAAACACCGACATCCCAACTATGTTGGCACCCTGGGAAACCTCCGCCCTATGCCGCAAAACTTTAAAATTTTATTAAAAAAAGGCGAAAATATATACAAGAAGAGGGGGGACTAGGTCAAAACCCTCAAAGAAAAATAACAAACAGAAAAATGAGAGAGCTAACAACAACAGACTAGGGGAATCTGCAATTAGGCAAACCAATAAAAAAATAACAACGGCTTATGTGACAAAAATAAATTTTTAATGCAATTCTTGTATCCGAATTGTCAATACCTCTGACATTTCAATACAATAAATTTATTGGGCAGATGGAGGAGGATCACCCCTTGCACGGGTTCTATAAGGTGACTTTCCCAAGACTTATTTTTTCACCATTTGCTTCTGCTTCTTCGTTAAGACTTGTGGAAATCAACCCATTTGGGTTGGCCTGGTGGTATTGGCTTGGGACTTGGGAGTGTGCTCCTCCTAAAGGTCTCATGTTCAATTATCCCCGGTGCCAATTTAAGTGGGCATATTTAGCTTCTTCAAAAAAAAACACTTGTGGAAATCCCTCGTCCGCAATCCTTTGATCATATTATGAAACTATTGATCAATTAATAAAATGTGTTAAATTATTGATAATTTGTATCTTGTCTCTTTACTTCTATGTTATTTTTGTTCATTTGAAATTATGTCATTTCAATAATATATGTCACTATTGTTTTGAAAATGTGGTTGAAACACGTTTTTGGGTTGTATAATCCAAAAATCCCTAAGAAAACATCTTGATTATATAATCTAAACGGAAGTATTTTTGAAAATAAATAGAACGCATGAGAAGAGAATGGGATGAATACTGAAATAGTTTTAAATTTGTCATGACCTCTATATTTGAAGGCTTAAACAACCCAATTTTTTTTTAGGACTAACGCCCTAACTGTACTGACTACTGGTCTAATTGTCGGATCACCCCATGTTTGGCGGTTGTGTTTGACAAAATGCATTTGGTTATATATCTGTGAGCCCTAACTTATAAAATAAATTTCGGGTCATATTTTGTGACATGTAATGAGACTTCAAATTAACCTACACACATATCTAGTCATATTCAACTTCGAGCCTCATCTCATGCATACCCTTAGATTTGAAAAACCAGTGTGAAACCTAATGAAGCTTAAGGTCAGCTTGAGACCAAACTAGTTAGACCAAACTACTACTGGAGATTTTGCAAGCTACCTACCTACTTGTAATTTGTTCCCATTCTAGTCCTAGCTACTATTATTCATAGATTTAGCATCGTTATTTATTTCCTATCCTAAGCCTTAGTCTCTATGACAAATCTCTATTATACATATGATGAGAAACGTTTCACTCAACTAGCATGAATCATGATGAATGCAATGCAAGTCAAAGCCGAACCCAATTACAACCTTTCTAGGATAAACCACAGAACTTCATTCTAGCATATTTATAAAAATATAAACTTTTGAAAAATAATAGTAAATTAAGAAACATGAAAAAAAAATGTACATGAAGCGTAAGTTTAGTTGTAAAATGACTGTTAGCGTTATGGTTACTAATAATAATTTCTTAATTTCTAAAATAAAAAATAAAAAATAATTTCTTCTTCTTTATTTTTTTTTAAAAGAAAATACAGAATTAATAATATTTTGTTTAGAATCACAATTTTTTGGTAATAATAATAAGAATATCCCATGTAAAATAAAAAAAAAGAATATCACAATTACTTTAATGTAATTAACGTGTGTAGAGGTGTCAATATCATGGGGCTTTGAAGTTTAGGCCCCAGCCCACATAGTAAGAGGGCTTGAAAATTCACAAGATTAAAAAGCCCACATTCATGCAAGCCCACATTCATGCAAGCCCACAAATAAAAAAATCAAAAGGCCCCAAAGGCCCAAAATTTTTATAAACATTTTTTTAAAAAACAAATAACTTTTTTTTTTTACCGAAAAAAACTTTTTTTTTACCGGAAAAACTTTTTTTTACCGGAAAAACTTTTTTTTTTACCTTTATAGTAGGGCTTTTTTAAGCCCACAAATAAATAGATTTTAGAGTGGGCTTGACCCCAAATATTTTGTTCAATTAGGAGGCTTTAATTTAGTGGGCTTGGTGGGGGCTTTTTTAAGTGGGCTTTGAAATTTGGGGCTCTATTGACACCTCTAAACGTGTGTTCGATTTATTTATTTATTTTTAACAAATTAACGTGTGTTTCATAAAATAGAAAAGTTTGGAACAATTTCAAATTATATGTTCTTGATCTTAGGAAGCCGACATAATTAAATAATCATCCTCAGTTTCTTATTTCCTATTTGACTAAGATGTTTAGTGAGTCATGAAATTGATATTGATATAATATTTCCCACACATATATTGTTTCCATTTGATTTTTTGTATCTTATAAAAAAGCTACGCCAAGAAAAGTTTTTTCTTCAATTTGGCATTTGGTTGTGCTGGGTCCACTGGCATACCTTTATATTTATTAATGAAACTTCTCAACCAAAGTTAGTCTCGAATTGGACTTGACTTAACATGGAAGTTGCTATTGAAAAACTTTGACAGTTAATTACTCTGAGGTGATAGATATGGTGGTGGCGATAATGATGCTGATTGGGATCACAAAAGTCTACTTTAATTAGCTACGTAATCATACATAAAATAGATTTAATTTTCTTATTAACCAAGTAAACTTTGCCAAACTATACGTCAGATGAGTTAAGATTTGTGTATTAATCCTTGTGGTTAGCTGGACAATTAAAGAAAAGACACTTTTTTTCTAGATAAACTTGATGCATCCACCTGACCTAGCTAGTGTAATACTCTATTATCGTAAAATAAGTGTTCTGATCGTCTGTTTCACATATATCAATACACATTTTGATCATTAATATTTTTAATAATATATTATTTTCTTCATTTTTTCTTTTGATGTTTTAAAACTTCAACTATATTCTAAAATATTTGATGTTTTAGTATATTTAATATTTTTTTCTTAAGTTTATCATTGTTGAAAAACACTGTTATTAAAGAAGTTGTGATATTTATCTTATCACATGTGAATTTAATCATAAATAAGGACATTTAAGTCGAAAACATACAAATATTTCTATACTTTAATTACTGTTTAAAACTTGTGTCAAAAACTAAAACATCATATGATAAAAAATGGAGGGAGCAGTCATTATAAAAATTTGGTAATTTAAAAATATAGGACAAATCAGACAACATCTTATATACTATTATTTTTTAATACTATTATTTTTTAATAATAATAATATGATCAAAAATGTTAGATAAAAAGAAGTAACTTGCAGTAGTATGATACGAATTAATTAGTTGTCGGTTGTCGTAATCGCCTGTGGGAACTGAAAATGTGATCCACATAAATTCTAACTAGTTTGACGATACCATCGTGTGTTGTATGTATGTGGCTATTCATCATCATAGAATCTCAAGTTTTTTTTCTTATATTTTTCTAACACATTACCGTCACTTATGGCGTAAACAAATGAAGGCACCGATCATCTATACTATTTATAAAAAAATTACTCCTTTCAGCACTTTTGGATTAGATTTTTTTTCAAAAATATCTTTAATTTTCAATACAAATAACACATGTAACAAATTGATAAAAATAAGTTTAAATATTAAAACAAATGTAACAAATATGAGCAAAAAATAATGTTAAAGATTAGACTTTAAATTCTTAAAAAAAAAATAGTAGAGGGAGGGGTAAATTAGTAGAGGAAGGACTTTAAATCCCTCCCACCATAGATCTCCCAATCAGAAAATCGATACTCAAACATAGTAACGGATCCGATCACCAGTTATGAGTGCCATAAACAAAATTGGCATTGTGAGCTTTAAGCCACCAAAAAGAATTATATTTGACCTTTTCTACAAGTTCTGTCATGGTAGTTTGGATATTCTTGAATATTCTGTTGTTGGGTTCATTCCAAACTATCCACACACACAAAAGCTGCATAAAAGAACGTCGTTTGCAAGACATTCCAATAGAGTTAGTAAACTGAAAATTATTAAATATAGGCTTAATAGCAGTTTTAGCCTCCTAACTTTTCCAAAGTTGCGATTTTGGCCCACTAAGAAAAAAACTACAAAATCGCCCCCTAAGTTTTGCATCTGTGGCATTTTTGGCCCCCAATGCCAATTTTGACTCGGTCTACGCTGACGTGGCACCCTACGTGAGGTGGCACGTGTTATTTTTTTTACCAAAAATTGACCTTGGGAGGCCAAAACTGCTACAGTTGCAAAACTTAGGGGCGCGGTTTTGTAGTTTTTTTCTTTTTCTTAGGGGGCCAAAATCGCAACTTCGTGAAAGTTAGGGGGCGAAAACTAGTATTAAGCCTTAAATATATGCATTTCATTATTACCCATTTAAGACAAAAAACAAAAATATCTTTCTTTATTAATTAATCTTTTAATTTTGACGGTTCTTATTAGAAAAATGGAAAATAGCAAAAGTCAACTATTGAGGGAGGATCACCAAAAAGTAAGGTCAAAATGAGCAAACACAAAAATGACTACTTCAAAGACGAGAAAATTATAAACGACGGAAAGAAAAAGGAAATGAAGTTGAAATATCATGCACTAATGATATCATTAAGCCAAACTTGCCCAATCAAAATTTCACAGCTATGAATATTTCAAATACACACTTTTAAGGAACCCATGACAACGAAGCATAATCAAGTACCACACATATTAATGACCCAACACTTGGTTAGTGATGACAACAAAATTATATATTTTTACACCTATTTAACAATTACTATTATTTATTATTATATTGTGATACTTTTTTTTTTGTGTGATAAATATTCTTATATATTTATTTTAACTATAAGATCTTAATAATGCATCAACTTTTCAAGGAACTCGTGATAATGAATCAGAATATGATGAACAAGAATATTATCAACCGGAATATGGTAACTCCAATGCTTTTATAATTCTAGGAATATATCAATAATTTTTATTAATATTCTAAAATTTTAATCAAAATTATACAAACAAACACAATAAAATAATCACATGCGTTAGCGCAGTAGAAAATATTGTCAATACAAAATTGATATATTTGAATCAAGGCACAGTCTTCGTTACGCGATGTCAATGGGTCACGTACAATATGAGAGTAGTTTTTATTTTTGTTTACCAGGAGGTGTAGGTTATGTATAGTATTTTACCTATGGTGGAAGGTTAATGTATTGCAGAAGTTATTATTTGAAACTTAAGGGGGGTGTATTGGATTAGGATTTTAAAAGACTATTTTAATAAAAAAAAAGTCTTTAAGATTTTAAAAAACTTTGTGAGATTGTAATGATTCTGTGAGATTTTAATGGATTTATCACACTGACTTTTAAGGATTTTATGGGATTTTAATATTTCAAAGAATTCAGTGAATTTTAGGGGAAAAAGAACAAACTCACAACCGTGAATGATAGAAATAGTAAACAAATAAATTGCGTTTGAATAAACAAAAGTAAAACCAATAGAAAAAAAATTTACTAACAAAGTGATTAATGTTTTTATGTAAAAAAAAAAAAACAGAGTGATTGATTATTTTCTACATTGTAATATTATAACTTTATGTTCTCCTAAGTAGCATCTCTCCACATATCTGAACCTATATTAGTCCTCCATAGATTAGCATCTTCTCGTCCTTGCTCTTGTGTTTGAACATTGAGTTCATCATTATTGTCTTCATGAATAGGTAACATTGAAGATGAAGAGGAAGACTCGTTAGAAGGTTCAACTGGAAATTCATCAGAACGACATTCTTTGCGAAGAAAGTTATGAAGTGTTGCACATGCCAACACAAGTTCTGCTTGTGTCTTAAACAAAAATGGAGGTGCTGACTTAAAAATTGTGAAACGCGATTTAAAAATACCAAACATTCTCTCAACCACATTCCTTAAAGACGCATGCCGAAGATTGAATAACTCCTTTTCATTTTCAGGGTCATTACCGTGACCTGCAAAATCTTGTAGATGATATCGCACACCTCGATGTGGAGCTAAAAATTGGCGTTGATTAGCGAATCCGCAATCCACCAGAAAATATTTACCTAATTAAATTTACAATACATATAAAATAAGTATGAAAGTGAAGAAAAAAAAATCATTATAATTTAAAAATTAGTTACTTATCGTGGGGCACTCTTAGTCCATTCTTCCTTTTCAAGGCATCATTTAGCAACTTGGAATCATGGGCTGAACCCTCCCACCCGCTAAGAACGTACATGAACTCCAAATCGAAATTACAAGCAGCTAATACATTTTGTGATATCCTTCCATGACGATCACGATAACTGCTTACATTTCGTCCTCTTACCAATGCAGGGATATGTGTACCATCAATAGCTCCAATGCAATCCTAAAAGTGTGTTTATATATAACCATGCATAACAAAAAAAATATTATTATAATAAAGATGATTATATTTACAATTCTCTTATAATTAGATTAGATGATGATCACATACCTTGAAGTAAGGATAAAATCTTGTGCTTTCCTTTATTTTTGCAGGCACACTTGAGGTTGGTTTAGCCATCAAATCAGGTGCTATTGAGTTCAAAGACTTCAAAATCTTGTGAAAATTTTCACTTGCAGCAAATTGTGATCGGCCAAATGTATTTCTAATTATACAATATCGAGCATTTTGATCGACAATCTGTAAAAACGACGCAAGGTGTTTTTCTTCAATACAAATAAATCTTGTATCCATCAAAGGTGTTTTTTCTCTTATAATCATGCATAACTTTCGGAATACATCAGGATACATTCTATATACTTGTCGAAAGATTTCAGAATCTCCATTTAA
>Ga0228710_1009415_pt1 | contig 13563 bp, 4 predicted proteins | sample MedpolnodulmetaG_FD_177995 | JGI IMG/M metagenome (GOLD analysis project Ga0228710, IMG submission 177995) | Root nodule microbial communities from Medicago polymorpha collected in Santa Monica, California, United States - pink nodules | ecosystem: Host-associated > Plants > Roots > Nodule...
TTGACGATATTTTTATATAATATAGCGCTATATGTGATTGGTGATAATGAGGATCATGAATTAAAATCTATAAAAGGTTATAGAAAAAAGAAACTATGTGCAGACGGAAAGAGACAATTCTAGTGAAAGAGACAATTCTATATGTGACTTGTAGTCCGCACACTTGAAGATGTGAAGTTAATTAGATATATACAAATTTTCGCGCGAAAGAGAATTATATTGATAAAATACATATGTATAGAGTTTGATATGTTCACCGGAAATGAGATGATATATGTTTAATGTTTATGTTTAAGAGACATATTCACCTGAAGTGAATTCAAGAACTTTTTCTTGCTTGATTAAGTTTAGCATCACATGAAGGGCTCAATTTATATGAAAGATGTGTTGCAATATAGTTTTACGACTCACGTGGTAGTGATGAGTATATGAAACTCTCTGATAGAGTTAATTTTCGTGAGATATTGAAGAAATCACATCATATGTCCATTTTAATGTATTTTGTTAATTATATGTATTGTGGTATTTTTTTTGTTAATTAGTAAATACAGATATCGGAACAAAGTTAAGCATACATGTTGTATCTAAGAGAAACAACATGATCAAGGAATTGGAGAATTTTCTTTCAACAATTCAATATGAAGATAACATCTCAAGCACTGCTCATTTGGAGAATGGTATGGAGATAAATCAGATCTCTCTTGAGAGTCACCACCGCCAAGTAAAGCTTTTGAGAAACAAGCATAAAAGATTATTTGACTTTCTTCGTCTCATATACGATTGTCTTTATGAGGGGGAGACATAAATGTGTTCTGCACTCTTTTCCCTTAACCATGGTTTTATCCCTTTGGGTTTTCCTAGTAAGGTTTTTAACGGGCAGATTATCACCAAAAGGATGTTGTACTCTTTTTCCTTCACTCGAATTTTTTCCCATCGGGTTTTTCTCTAGTAAGGTTTTAATGAGACATATCCTTGATGGACATCCAAGGGGGAGTATTATGAATATTATAAGTGGATGTCCATATAGCAATTGGGTTATTGGGTCATATTGTTTGCTTATTGGGCTATATTATGCTTGCCCACCAAGTCATTGTATTTCTCTATAAATAGAGCTCATATGTAACCTAATTGTATACCACAAGAGAATAATAGAATCATCTCTCTTCTCTTTCTTTATCCTTCTCTACTTCTCTCTACTTTATTCATGTTCCTATTTCTTTAGTTTCGTAACAAAATCCAAACTATAACAAGATCATATCCAAACATAATTGGTCGAACATAAATTTAGCCCAAAAGCTATTGCTTTTAAAATTAATCACCGTGTCAAATTTAAATTCTAATACAATCTTTATTTGCTAAAACCAAAATTTGTATTAGAATTCAAATATTCACGCATTGAAAGAAACACAACCTTGAAACAAATTTTCTACATGATTTACACAACAGAAAAATTGTACAAGAGTATCTCCATTATTTAACTTGAAATAAGACAAAGCCATTAATGGGATAATCAAAGGAAAAAGACAGCAAATAAAAAATTGATGACATCATAATTAATCGATTTTCACCGAAAACATATGCCAGAGTCCCGAATTCCAAAAGAGGACTCAAATTTATAATAAAAAATTTACCTCATGCAAAAATAAATTGCCCAAGCTGGAAGAATTAAAAAACAAATATATTCCATATTCAATCATATATATGATTAAATGCAAATCACGTCACACACCAAAAGTAAAGTAAAACCTTCTTTCAATTCATAATTTTAACTGAGACCATGAACTAAAGAAGAAACCGTGCAACTCATGTGTTTCCTTGAGAAGTCAATTTGGAAACAATATCACATGACCGAACAAAGTAATCGCAGAACTTTCAATGCATACTATAAAGCTATCGATGAATAAAATAAGGCATCGATGAACAATCATGCATTAAAATAAAAGCATGAATGATTTATTAAGGATATTAAGAATTAGGTATTAGGAAATGAAGCTATGGTGGCAGCCCTCTCGACAACAACGATAAAGAGAGGAGGTGATCTGAAACAAACATCAGCGGCGGCGACTGATTTGGTTCTTCCTCAACCGGTACGCCCCAAGTTCTATGGGGAGAAGAGAGAGTATTGCCAGACCATAACCTCTTTTATATTGGATGACCATTAGGGTTTCCCATTATTCCGTTAATGGGTCATCCGGACATCCACTCATATTGAGTCCATATCCATCAATTAATTAATTAATACTCTAAATAGAAATCTAATAAGTCTTATTACTTAATTTGATCACTAATCAATTAAGGCTCCAAATTGACAAATAACTAATATAATTATTATAGAGATATTTGCCCACATAATGTCATTGTAATATAATTAAATAATAAAATATTCCAACAATAAGAAGTTATTTCTACTTTTAATCTAGACCGTTGGATTTAGTGGTAGTTTTTCCTACAAGGTCTATATACATATATAATAAGAACAGGTTTAAATGAAGAAATTGTGCAGTAACTTTTAATGAATTGAGATAGAGTTACTAGGCCCATTATGAGATGAGATAACCTAACCTATTAGTTGGACTATATAAGAATAACTCTAGTGGAAATTAGGGTTGAGCTTTTCATTTCATAAACAACACAAAAGAGGTGGCTAGAGAGAAAATAGGGAGAATTGAGAGAGAAGAGAGAAAAGGAAGAAACCAAGTGGAGAAAAGAGAAGAGCAAGCTAGGCAGACAAGTGGGGAGTGAAAAATTGAAGTTTTAGCTTGAGCTTGCATGTGGTACCACTCCTGTCACTGAACACCAGAGTATCCTAAATCCCGTCACTGGATACAGAGTAACCTAATCCTGTCACTAGATACAGAGCATCCTAATCCTGTCACTGAATATTGAAATATCTTACACAAAGACTCATGAATGAATGAACATATACCTCAACAAATGCATACGTTCATACAAAACCCATTCATCATTAACATCGTCACTTTTCATACATGTACCCATCATTATTAACATCGTCATTTTAAATGTATGCACTCATCATCATTAATAATCATCATCATAATTATCATCAAACATTTATCACAACCAAGAAACAACATCACTTCATAAAGCGCAAATTGCATTATAGACGATCAATCACTCACATCATGATAACCAACATATTATACCCACATTAATCATTGATTCATTCTTATTTTGACATACTATCATGAACCAAAGTCATCTGCAAGCTATAAATTCATATTTCATCATTTTACTGAAGTTCGTCTATTTTCCCAAAGTTTGTCTATTTTCACATTTTCCACAAAAGAAAGTTACATGGTCATATACATCATTATCAATCCTACATGTTCCATTTATGTCATTTATTACAATAGAAAAAGCATAACATGATCATTTCATTTGAGAAAATTCATACTTCAATTATTCCAAGTTCATGTCAAGTTTTCTAGTCCAAGTTTGTCTCAAAATCAACATAATCAATTCAAATTCAGGTAAGCATGGTTACAATACATATATTTATCAAAACATCACATAAGAAACACTCAGGGATGTCCAGAAACATCCCCGAAAGGCCGAAACCCACAAAACAACACATGCTGTTCTACACGGGTCGCCACAATGAGACATATGCTTGCCCAGCGAACCCTATGTTCATGGGAACCCAAAATTTTGGGTTTCCTTTCGGGAAACCCTCCCAAAACCTCCCCAAAATCCCATTTTTGATCCTATTTGTCCCAAAATCGTTGTATAAACATCACCCATAGTTAATACAATTAAAAGGAACATTTAAAACACATCAAAACATGAATTCAGTTCATCAATTAGTCAAGTTTCATAATCATACCCGTTTTTCACATAAACCACAAAACTTCACAATTCAAGTCAAATTTCACAAGCAATATCAACATATCATAATTCATCAACATTCAAACATACTCAATGATTCAACAAGTGATTAAAACATGTTTTGAGCAATAATCATCAACAACTTCATGGTTTTTCACATAATTAAGCTAAATTCTCAAAGTAACTTATTCTAAACTACCAAACATGAGTTTAAGCACATAAACAACTTAATTTTCCAACTTTCATCACACCCATAATTATCACTTAATTCTAAGCACGAAAATTAACTCACATAATCATCAATTTCACAAATTAACAAAAACAAACATGACCCAAATACTAGAAAAGTGATTATAGCTTATTATGAGAATCTAATCTTTCCCCCTTACCTCAATCAACCAAAAGCTTAACTCATATCTTCAAATCTTCCCCTCTACCTTGCTTTCCTAGCTTGTTCTCCCTCTTGCTCCACTTGAGTTTCTTCCTTTTTCTTCCTCTTCTCTCTATTCTCTCTCTAGCCACCTTTTGTGAAGTTTGTGAAATGAATGTTCAACCTTAATTCTCAACTAGAGTTATCCTTATATAGTCTCACACTAAATGGATTAGGTTTCCTCATTCTTAACGGGCCTAGTAACTCTTTCCACTCATTAAAATTAAAATGTTGCTACTCAATTACTTCATTTAAAACTCTTACTAATTACTCATACATCACCATCTAAAATAATTACCTCAAGTTACTACTAATTCTATTAAAATAACTCTTCACACCAAAATTACTAAAATACCCTTCATTATAAAATTACCAAACTACCTCACTCCTAAAAGAAAGGGACTAAAATGAAAACAAAGGGAATTTTGGCAATAAAAGGGGGTGGGGGGATTGCCTTCAATATTGTGTCAGCATCGTGGAAGGCCGCATAAGCCACTAATACCATGTCAACAATTGTCACGTCATGCGCCGTTAGACACTTTGGCGTTTTTAACAAAAGTTGACGGTATGGACGAAATTGAAAACGTTATCAACTTACAAGGTTTATTTTAGAAAAAAAAAGATATAGGGACGAAAACAAAAAAACACACAAACTTAAAAGGATCATTTTAGAACAAATATGAAGAGTCACAATTGAATTAATAATATCAATAAATATAATAGAAATTACCCAAAGGAAAGCGAGAAAAGACTTAAAGGTGGAGCTTTGAATCAGAGGAAAAAAACCTTAAATAGGTCGCAATGAACTTCGATTCAGAGAAGATTTGATTCGTGAACGATTTCTAATACTATAACAAATTTAATACATATATATGAAACTCTAAAAAAAACACGTGCATCACATAGATTGGAGTATGGTTGCACTACCAAAAAAAAAAGAGGAGTATGGTTGCATAAAATCTAAATGATTTGCTGAGATAAAACCCGTAACTATCATCTTCTTTGTAGTACCCCCCAGAACTCAAATATTAAAGGACCTCACTATCATATAACAACCTCAACTGACTCCTGTACCTTTTCACCTCAACCTCTAACTCAACCCCCATTATCTCCCCCTTGACTCCTTCAAACATAAATAATATTTATAATTTTCTAAAAAGAATATTTTCTACAATGTGAACAAGGACCATTCAACTGTTTATTTTAGGGGGTAATGAAATCATGCTTCTTCTTCTTTTTTTACAAAAAACTCCATTTTTCCATGATAAGCATAAATTTGCACAAAAAAAAAATTACAATAAACACCATCAATTGTGTGAAAATCTTTGGTTAAAAAGGAAACTTCAAATATCTTCATCAACCACCCTCTAGTCCAATTAATACTCACCAAATTATTATTTCTTTTGAGGAGAAGAAAATAACAGAACTATCAACTATATATTTCTAACTCCCTAAAAAAACTATGCATTTCCAATTAAATTGTAAAGTGCCCAAAATTAAGCTATTACAACAAGAAACTAGAGTTCATAGGGTAAGTCCAAAAACTCTAAAATCTTAATAACCAGAAGTATAATCTTGGACTGTTTAAAAAATAAGCTTAAGCGTAAATATATTGGGTAACAAACAAGTTATTGATTTATTCCTCCAATAGAAAGAAGGTTTTTCTTATAAGGTAATATATGACTAAAATTCTCTCCTTCAATGCAAAGCTCTTCTATCATCTGGGATTGTAAATCATACAAAACAATTTCATTGTCTTTGGTCCTGAAAAATACAAAACCATTCTTCCATGTTCCGATAGGAATAGGATGCTCGATGCAAGAAAATGGTCCAATACTATATAGTTTAGTGATCCATGATTCTTTTACTCCAATTTCACCCAAAATTGAAATGTCAAAAGTAGGTATACCAGAGGTCCATGAGATGAAGGCAATGGAGCCATTTAACCCCACCATGTATAACGACGTAGAATGTATGTCGCCTAATAAGGGTACATGTGTTGTAAAGAACACCTCATTTCTCAAGTCAAATGATTCCACCTCTACTCCATCATGCGTTTTACCATATTGCCACCAATGATACATTTCATTCATGTATAGTCGTACACCAGCGATGTTAGAAAAGCATGAACAAGCAGAGTCATTAACATCAAGTTTTCTCCAAGTGTTACTTTTAAGGCTATATATCTCCCATAAGTATTCATAAGATAAATCTTTCCGTGGCACATCACTCCATGAAATACCAAGTTCTTCACACTCTTCGTGTTCTAAGTCAAAATAACCTACACACCTAATCAACTTATAATCATCTCTAACTATATCATAACCAAATCCAAGAGGATTAACTACAAAATGTTGATAAGGTGATCTAAAAAGAAAAGGACTTGGAGGAATGATCTTGAATTCCTCCAGTGTTGGGTTCCAAAAGACAGTTTTTCCATTATGATATTGGTAGACGCAAAGAATTCCAGTAATACTACCAGAATCCAAAACATAAACAAAAGGGTACACCTCCTCCTGAAAAGGATTTTGAAAATTTAATTTGACCATATTCTCACACTTATCACCAGAAAGGGAATAAAAATCTCCATTACTGGATTCTAGAATGATAGATGTATCATCGTAGTAAGAATGATGATTAGATATGAAATTGTTGCGAAAGATGTTCATGAAATGTTGGTTCTCAAACAAAAGGGTCCATGATTTGCGTACGCATCCAAATCTCATTAAAGATTTTACAGGTAATTTTGACAGAATGCATAATGCAAGATCATGAGGTATGTAGTTCCTAACCTTTCCATGCTTCATATTCATGGGTTTTTCCATGTGTGACTGAAATTGTGTAAACAGTGGGCAAGGAGATTTTTATGATCGGAGCAAGAAGTATGAGAGTGAAGGAGAAGCGAAAGATGAAGATCGCATATATAGGCAAAAACATGTTCTATTAGTGCTTCATTTTAATACTATAAAATATTATATGTTTTTGAATTGAAAGATTATTTGTTAACCTAGATGAAAAGTATCCATAAAAAACTTAACCGAGAAGTAATTGCAAGATTTAATAAAAAAAAGTTATTGCAAGATATTCTATATTCAAATAAAATATTCTTTATCTAAATTATATCTAAATTAACTATTCCGTCAAAATAAACTAAATTACTTAATAAATAATACCATAAAAGATTATTTGTTAACTTAGATGAAAGGTATCCATAAGAACCTTAATCGAGAAGCAAAAGTTACATATTCTTTATCAAAATTATAACTAAATTAATTTTTTGGTAAAAGAAATTAATTAAAAAATAAAACCATAAAAGATTATTTGCTTTTTTTAAAGGATAAAAGATTATTTGTTGACTTTGATTAAAATTATCCATAAAAAACTTATCTGAGAAGTAATTGCAAAGATTCAATAAAAAAAGTTATTGCAAGATATTCTATATTCAAATAAAATATTCTTTATCTAAATTATATCTAACTTAACTATTCCGTCAAAATAAACTAAATTACTTAATAAATAATACCATAAAAGGTTATTTGTTAACTTAGATGAAAGGTATCCATAAGAACCTTGATTGAGAAGCAAAAGTTACATATTCTTTATCAAAATTATAACTAAATTAATTTTTTGGTAAAAGAAATTAATTTAAAAATAAAACCATAAAAGATTATTTGCTAACTTTGATGTAAATTATCGTAAAGAATGTAACCGAGAAGTAACTGCAAGAATTGATAATAAAAAAAAATTATTGCAAGAATTGATAAAAAAAAAATTATTGCAAGATATTCTTTATTCAAACTAGCGAAAAAGACGTGTCCGTCTTTTCGGTTTTTATTGTAATAACGTGTGTAGATTATCGACGATACTTTATAGGAATTTTGTGTGTAAATTATAAACGATATTTTACATAAATTATTTGATATAGATTAAAATTATAAGTATAGATATTTGTGACTTTTAAATGTAACAATCTCAACAAATCGTATTTATATTTTTCAATGACAACAACAATATAACAAATATAACAAAAATTCTTATCTTTTTTAATAACACCAGCAATATAACATTATTATAGAAAATTTTGTTTAAGAGTATAATTTGAATAATAAAAAAGTCAGCTCAAAACCCCATATTTTCTTTATATATAGTATAGATAAATCTGACAATACATGATTTTATTTCTTTCCGTGAAAAAAGGATTTTGTCATTGAAATATTCTTAAAATTTAATAAAATTTCCGATATTTTTTCTAAATTTTCACTCCCTCCGTTTCAAAATACATGTCCTATTTTTGCAATATACACTATTCACTTAATTTACTTTGATCATACTTTTTAACTAATGTATAAATACAAATATTAGCATGTAAGATGTTGTTTGATTTGTCTTGACAAATATTTTCAAAATATTACTCCCTCCGTTCCTTTTTAAATGTCGTTTTAGAATTTTAACACAAAAATAGCGAAGTGTATTTTTGCACACTTTTTTTCTATTATACCCTCCTTTTAATCCACTAATAATTTTCTATTTTTTTGCGCACACTTTATCTTTCCAATAAATTTAATATGTAACAAACAATTGTTAGTTACTACTCTCTTTCTCCAACAAATTCCTATTTTTTGCGCGCTTTATCTTTTTTTCATAACAAACAATTTTCAATTTTCTAAATATTGTGCATATCTCTTGAAATTTTTAACAAGTATTACTCATATTATTTATAGAATTTTAACTCTTCATGGAACTATTATCACAGGTAATAATTTTTTTGTAACTAAGAGTAGTGCAAAGCACACTACCCAAATATATTAAACAAAAATAATTACACCAAAAAACAAAAGTGGGAGATAGCCCAAACCTTTTCAAAAGGAAACAAACCTAAAGTTGGGCATACCCAACATGTTAGAAACAACATCAGATCTGATAATATTAGGAGCATCCTGCCACCAAATAAAGCTATTAACATTTAGACCTATGTTGGCTAAAGTATCAGCACAAGTATTGCCCTTTCTATAAATATGAGTAACCAAAAAGTTCATACCCTTGATCATTTCTTGGCAGTTAATCCATCTGTTTCATAAAGCCCATGGGATTAATGCAGAATTTTTGAAAACCATCATGGTGAGCTTTGAGTCGGTCTCTAACCATAAATTAAGCCAATTGTTATTGAAAGCAATCTCTATAGCTATAAGGGCAGCAGTAATTTCAGCAGTGAAAGCAGAATCTGTCACAATGTTTTGAGCAAAGCAGCCGATGGTGAATCCATGAGAATTCCTGAAAATTCCTCCACACGCAGCCTTCAATGGATTTTTAACAACAGCTCCATCTGTGTTGACTTTGAACCAGTTGAATCTTGGAGGATGCCACAAAACTTCAATGACTAAGGGAGCTCTAGGAGGATGAATGTTGACTTTAAAAGCTTTTAAAATTACAAATTATGTGATGTCTACAACTGATGATTTATTGGTCAGGTTACCAGATAGAGATACATTGGAAATAATCAAATTGATTGCTGATTTCCAGTAAGGATTTTTGTCAAAAAATCTAGATTGATTTCTAGAGAACCAAATGGTGTTTAGAAGATTAATGACAGAAGCAGTAATAGTTACCTGACATTGTGGGGACCAATTTCTATCACAAACCTTCCAGATATCCTCTATAGCATTAAATTGTAAGTTGCAGTTCATAATAGAGACAAGTCAAGACCAAAGCTTACGGGCAAAGCTGCATTGGAAGAACAAATGAAAAGTTGTTTCACAAGAAGAGAAACACAGACTGCATATGGAAGCCATTGAGCAACCTCTTTTCATTAGTTGATCATCAGTGGGGACTCTATCATGCATTAATCTCCAAGATAAAAGGGATTTGGATGGGGGAAAATCAACACTCCACACTTTCTTAGCCCACTGCAAGTGCTGACCGGGGGGAGTTAAGTGAGTAAAAGCTTCCTTAAGGGTTAAGTTGCCTGTCTTAGAATCAGACCACACTAAATTGTCCTCCAAGGGCACCTTTGGGATAAAAATATGACTGAACAAGCTAGAAATATGCGGGAAAGATTGAAGAACAACTGGAGGGATGTACCATTCAAAATCAAAGATGAAGTCACTCACAATAGCAGAGAGATTCGTAGCTTGATGAGGAGGAATATTTAAAGAGTCGGCAATAGGAGGGCCACACCAAGGATCAGTCCAAAACCGAATGTCATCACCTGAGCCTAAAATCCATTGAGAGTTATTCAATATGCTTTGGAAATCAGACTTCACAGAGCTCCAAATGGAAGAAAATATGTGATAATTAATAGGTTTCCTTCCTCTGATAGCTCTTTTTCTAAGAAGAATAGCCCAGGGTTGTTGAGAAGTAATCAGATCCCAACGGAGCTTGAGGTTAGAAGCTTGATTCAAAGTAATTAAGCTTATAATACCAAGCCCCCCCTTAGCAAAGGGTTTACACACTTTTTTCCACGCCACTGTAACAATTTTTCTTTTGTTGATGTCGCCACTCCAAATAAAGTTCCTTATCCATTTTTCTATTTCCTTAAGTAAAGAGACTGGCCAAGAGTAAAATGTGATGCAGTGAGTTAACATTGAGTGAATTATTGATTTAACCATAGCTACTCTACCTGCGATGGACAAAAGAAGGGCTTTCCAAGAAGAGAGTTTAGCTTTGATTTTGTCAACAATAGGTTGGAGATGAACCACTTTAGGCTTACCTCTGAAAACTGGCACACCTAGATAGTTAAAAGGCAAGGTTCCAATTTTGAGGATAACAAGAAACAAATTTTGTTTTAAAACAAAACAAACAAACTTTATTTAAAAAAACAAACTTTAGTTTTCCAAATATATATCATTAATTAGTTTTATTGAAAAATATAAGAATAATTGACAAAGGGTATAATTGACAAATCATACCCTTAAAATACCAAAACGACAGTTAAATATGAACGAAAAATTCACCCTAAATAGACACTTAAAAAGGAACGGAGGGAGTAAATTTTTATAATTTTCTACTTTAGATAATTAAAGATATTAACGGTCAAAATTGTGCATTGGCATATGTAAAGTGATTGACTTTGACATGTATTTAGAAACGGATGGAGTAATAACTTTTTTTTTTGACAAAAATTAATAAGTTCCCTTAAATGCTTCTTTTGAAGTATGTAGTTTGTTTTTGTCAAATGAATGATTTATTTAAAGAAAAAAAATCATCTAATATTTAATCTAGAGTAAACTACACTTCAGACTTTAGTTACATCTGGACCGAACTACGAATTATCTGGATCTATTTCTCCAAAGAACTGGCAGGTAAGAAAAAAAATACTGAACTACATTTCCCTCTCTTAAAAGAAGTTTGTATTATACTTTCATTCCCTCTCTTGTTAAAATATATATTTTCATACTTGAAAAGTAAATACCTCGACTGAATTAATTCCCTCCCCTAAGAAATGATTGAATTATGTTGAGAATTGTCTCAAAACTTATGAATGAAGGTTGGGCAAAAATCGTGGCCCGATTTGGAGTCATCGAGGCACGATTTCTCAGGATCAGAACTCTATAAAAGGCTTCATTCTCCATGTTTGGAGAGAGGCTTCAAGAGAGAGAAATTTGGGAAATCAAAGGAGGCAACTTTAAGGTTGAGAGTCTTTGATTAGGGTTTTTTTGAGAGGTTCTCTTGGTTTGGGAAACATTTGGAAACACTTTGGGTGAGTGAAAATCAGTGAGTGTCTTGTTCATTACTGAGTTTGGGAAAATGATAGAAATTAAGGTTTGTTCTTTGTGAGCTTGTTGAAGCTAATTTCTTGTAACCATTTTGTATCTCTTTGTAAGAACACATTGATAGTGGATTGAAGAGATCAATATCTCCCCCAAAGTAGGTGAAGTTGGACCGAACTGAGTAAACATTTTTTGGTGTGTTTGTTTCTCTTCTCTCTTTATCTTTTGCTTGTGGTTTTCTATTTTTCACTTAATTCCTATATTAGATCTAGATTTGTTATTATTGTTGTTTCTTGTGGTTACTTTGATATTGGTTACTACTTTCCTTCGCGTTGACACCACATCATCACCAAAAATTATAATCCATTAGGTTTATTAGTTATCTCACTTATATGTTTCTTAACATATACTCTTGCATCTATTGTGAAACTTTAATCATAATTGACACATTAATATATCTTACTTAAGTGTGAGACTCTATGTGTTTGTGATCTAGTAAACTAGCCAAATAAGGTTAGATAAAGGCACAATATTGTGAAAAAGGTAGGTTGATGGTGATTTCATGGAGGGAGATCTATGGTCTCATCTTTCATGAAAAGAGATAAAAAAAATAAAAAGAATAAATAATATGAAAAAAAATTAAAATTGAGAGAGAAATGATAAGAACAAAAACAATATATATTTTGTCCATGGAAGTATTAAGAATAGTGTGAGTTAGTGATAATATTATGTGTTAGTTGAATGAGTTAGAAATTTATGAGTAATTATTTCACTGAAGAATAGACTCAATAAAAAACATCATGTTAAATGTGTAATAGACATGCACTTTGTCAATTCTCCATAACACATGTATTTTTCCAGTGTCAAATTCCACCAAAGACCAAAAGTAAAAGTATTTTAGAAAAATCCATAAAAGCGAACGACATAAATAAAGTTATATTTAATATAATTTTTTTTTAAGAAAATGACAAAAAAAACAGATAATCGTAATGTTCATAGTTATTAGGGAGCCTACAATAGGTATATCAATTATCTTGCTTATATCTTGCTCAATATCTACTTTTGCATCCGATATAAAAATTTAACTCACACATAACACATTAACATCTCTCCTTAAGTGTGAGACTCTTTGCATTTGTGATTTAGAGACAAATTCAAATAAGATCATACAAAGCACAACATACTAAAAATGGTTGGGTGATGATTTCTTGAAATGAGGTTTTTGTTCATTTCTTTAACGGGAAGATAGAAAGAAAATTAGAAAAAGAAAAAAGACGACAAAGAAATTTAAACTTGATACAAATGATTGAGAGTGTACGAAATAAAGTGAATTGATTATAATTTTATGGGTTTGTTGATAAGTTGAATATATTTGAGTAATTATATTACCGAAATATAAGACTAAATTAAAAACCCTCATATCATTTTAAAATGTCTAAAAAGGATGTAATCTGAAACGATAGAGATTAAATAGAAAAATGTAATGAAAGTGAATGACATAAAAAAAAACTAAATTTTAAGATAACAAAGTAGTTCATCATATTGTTAAGATTTTATTTTTTTTGTGTGTGTGTGTGTGTG
>Ga0228710_1009416_pt1 | contig 13559 bp, 9 predicted proteins | sample MedpolnodulmetaG_FD_177995 | JGI IMG/M metagenome (GOLD analysis project Ga0228710, IMG submission 177995) | Root nodule microbial communities from Medicago polymorpha collected in Santa Monica, California, United States - pink nodules | ecosystem: Host-associated > Plants > Roots > Nodule...
AACTATACAATGATACAAAAGCTTTAAGTTCCAATATTCAAAGTGATTACCAACCTAAGTTCCATGTCTAGAACAAAAGTATTGATAAAAGATTATTCTAACCTAGATTCAAAAGGTATTTTTCAATCACAATTCAAATTCATAAGATCAAAACATAGAAAGCAAGAATAATATCAATATCATAAGATAAATTAGAATCACACAACATCTCAATCAAAGGGAATACATACTAATAGAGTTAACTACATTTAATCCCAACAAAAAGAGTTTAGTTACTCATTGTCATGGTAACCTTACAAGGAGAAAAGAAGAGATGGAATGGAACTAAACCATGATGTCTCAATGATCTTGTGTCTTCCTTCAATCCTTGTGCTCCTTGCTCTTTAGAGTCTCTCTAGTCTTTTTCTTGTTTCTCTCCTAAAGTGGCCTCTAATATTATGGTATGATATGATGATGTGATCTGATAATATCTGATCTCATCCCCCTTCCTGATGTGAATGAAAGGCGAGTTGAGCAAGGAGCGTGAGTAGGTGTGCTCGCCATGGCGAGTTGAGCTTTCTTCCCTAGTGGGTTTCTGCCACGTCAGCTCTGAGGGGTTAGGCCGCCTTAACTCGCCTCACGAGTAAATATGCTCGCCATGACAAGTTGTGCTCGCCCTGCACTCGCCATGGCGCATGGGAGGCGAGTAACTATGCCTTCTTGCCTTTGCTTGCTTTGGCTACTCGCCATTGTGAGTTGGAGGCGAGTAACTTCAACTTTCTGCCTCAGCTCGCCGTGGCGACTTGACCTTTGCATTTCTTCATGTTTTCTTGCTTCTAAAGTGTCCAGGCGTGCATTTTCCTAAAAAGAGTTGACCTTTGCATTTATATTTTTACTTTTAATCAAAATCAAAATTTCATAAAAAAAACACCGCTCATAATTTTCAAACACTAGCGAAATAAAAAAGGGGAAAGACATGCATGTGAGTGCCCATCTTTTCACTAGTATAAAAAAAATACATATGTAATAGAAACACTACATTAATGTTGGTACTTTTCAAAGAGTCGTAAGTGTTCAAAATTTTATCATATCAATGTTTTCCTATCGATACATAAAAATTTATGGAAGGGAAGAAAACCTACTGTCAAATATTTCCATGTGTTTGGTAGAAAGTGATATATCTTGTCTGATAAAGACTACAGAAGGAAGATGGATCCTTAGAGTGATGAAGTAATTTTTCTTGGTTACTCCACAAACAATAGAGCCTATAGAGTTTTTAATTCCAAAACTGAAACTGTGATGGAATCCTTTAATGTAGTGATAGATGATGTGCCTAAAGAAAAAGTTCCTGATGTTGATTCTGATGTTGGAACATTTGTTCAGGAAACAAATGCACCTATCCAGGTGAATGAATCTAAACTTGAGAAAGAAGAAATTGAGGAAGATCAGATGTCCACTACTAAAGGTCCCTCTATAAGAGTTTAGAAGAATCATCCTCAAGACCTAATCATTGGGAATCTTGATCAAGGAATCACAACCAGAAGATCAGTTGGAGTCATTGCCAACTTCTGCTTTGTGTCTAAGATTGAACCAAGGAATTTCAAAGAAGCCCTAACTGATGAGTTCTGGATTTAAGCAATGCGAGAAGAACTAAATTAATTCAAAAGGAGTGAAGTGTGGGATTTAGTTCCAAGACCTGTAGGTGTGTGCAAGGTACCAATCTGAACCAAAGATGAGTCATCTTACTCGAGTGAAGAGGATATTGAAGTACATCAATAACACTAGTGATTATGGGATCTTATACTCATACAGTGAAAACTCTAAGCTGATAGGCTATTGTGATGTTGACTGGGCTGGTAGTGCTGATGACAGAAAAAGTACCTCTAGAGGATGTTTCTTTCTAAGAAATAATCTAATTTCCTGGTTTAGTAAGAAACAGAATTGTGTGTCCCTATCTACTGCTGAAGCTGAATACATAGCAGTTGAAAGTAGTTGTTCTCAACTTGTTTGGATGAAGCAGATGTTGAAGGAGTATAATGTTGAACAAGATGTTCTAATCTTATACTGTGACAACCTAAGTGCTATCAATATTTCCAAGAATCGTATTCAACATAGCAGAACAAAACACATTGACATTCGACATCATTTCATCAGAGATCTTGTTGAAGAAAAGGTTGTGACACTTGAACATGTTGACACAGAGGAGCAACTGACAAACATTTTCACCAAGGCCTTAGATGCTTAACAATTTGAAAAACTAAGGGGCAAGTTGGGAATTTGCCTGCATGAGGAGGCTTGATCTGTGTTGTGAGACGTGCTATCAATTTTCTCCTATTTGCATGTCTTTGAATTGTGGGGTATACATGCAATGAAGTACTCCTAAAGTCCTCTACCTTTCTGTGTTGGCATATTTTGTGGCTAAAAAGGAGGGAGAAAAATGGTTATGTGTAGATGTTGTCACAGATGTTACAACATCTTGATGTTCTTAATGATGATCTGAGAATCTGTTCTCGGTAATTTTAAAATGTGCACGCTCCTTGCTAATGTTCACTAGAATGTTGGAACATGTCTGTGAAGACTTGTGTAGATGTTGGCACTGATGCTGCAACATCTTGATGTGTTGCTCTGAGAATTTTTTTTCTCAGTATTTCGGTTGTACATGTTTCCTGCTGATGTGCTATAGAACAATGGAGCATGTCTATGTGTATGACTTGTAAAAGTCTAGGTGATTTTGTGTGACCTTGATAGGTCTGCTAGCTTGTCTGCTAGTTGGTGAGTATTCCCTGAAGATTTGGTTAAATTGGTTGAATCAGCCCTGAAGTTTTCCCATATTCTATGCGTTAATAGTTTTGGCTTTCAAGATTCTTATTGTGCATGTGTTCAGGGGGAGTAATGGAATATTCCTGTAAGTAGTCACTCATAGGTTCTTATATTCAGGGAAAGTGATACTTCTATGTGTGCTTGTGCTAGTTCAAACTGGTTGACAGGCTGTTGGGTCAGATGTTTAGACATCCATGTTTGTCACTTGTAAGTATGAGAATTTATTTTTCCTTTGCTTCTATATGTGGTTGGTGACAACACTATGTAGACATGCATGTCTGTCATTTGTAAGTGTGAGAATTTATTTTTCCCGTGCTTCTATGGTTGGTTAGTGACGGTACTCTGTAGGTATGAGAAATTTATTTTTCCTTGCCTCTATGTGTGGCAGGTACTCCTGTATGGGTGAAGATCCTCTCCATTTCCTAAATAAATGGAGATTGTCAATTACTATAGTTTTGAAGTAAATATGTGACATAAATGCACATATTTCAAGAATTGAAAACATTAATATCACATATTTACTTCAAAACTATAGTAATTGACAATCTCCATTTATTTAGGAAATGGAGAGGATTTTCACCCCTCCTGTCTGATGTTGTGAAGGATGTTGGAACATCCAATGTGTGGAAATTCATTTTCCCTGTTTGTAGCATAGGAATTTATTTTTCCTCTGCTCTTGAGAGAGTTTATTTCTCTCTATTTATGTGTGGGAATTTATTTTTCCCTATTTGTAGCTTAGGAATTTTTTTCCTCTGTTTTTGTGAGACTATGCTATTTATCTGATCCGCTGCTGCATGTCTCTGATAAGTGTAATACCTCTACAGCTGAAGTTGTGATTGAAGATTATGTGAGGTATTCCTGTTTGCACATTTCTGACATCTCTTTAGTGATACTGTCATGCTACTCCTTCTTCTTGAATATGTGTTCGTGATGACTTGAGGAAGTGTATCTAAGGTATCCCTTTAGGTTGTGCGTGCTAGCTGTTTCTTCATAGGTATGTGTTCATGCTCTTGGAGAAATGGTTGTCTTCTGTATCCCTCTATATTATTTGTATTTGGCCTTAATTTGTTTTAGCCAAAAATTTACCGAAGGGGGAGATTGTTGGGTATTTGTATTGGCTGCATGGTTGCTAAAACAAATATCCTTGTATGTGTTGTTGGAACCAACGTTCCAACATGTGGTTAGGCATCTCTGTAAGATGTTGAAGACGATGTTTCAACATCCTGGCACGGTTCAGTGTGTCTGGGTTCAGGCCTATTTGTTCGCGCGCCCTTTGTTGTTTAAGGAAACTATATTTCCTTATCTTATTGACCAAGCAACGCACATATCTTTATAGAATCAGTCGTGGAATATTCCTAATGTAATGTTTATATTTTAGGAAATATTTGTATTTGTTTTGGACGATCCTAAAGATGTTCCGACATTTTAGGACTTTCCATATTTGTTTTTGATTTTTGTTTTGCAGATTAGCTGAACCGATCTGCTTTGTTCTGAAGCCCAACGAAGTATTTGGCCCAAGCTGCTTCAGTATATAAACAAGACTTCAAGACATAATTGATCATTCAATCCGTCATTCTAAAAAGTTTAGATTTTTAGAGTTTTGAGTCTACATGTGCTCTACTCTTGTATCATGTTGATGTAAGTTTAGAACCTTTATTGTGAGCCTTTCTTGTATCATTTGTGATACTTGTTTAGGATTGTGTGTTGAGTTTGATACTCTTGTGTACTACACCAAAGCTTGTAAGCAAGGTGTTAGTTGTTGTGTTTGAAGGTAACTTCATCGTTTGAGTTTGTGCTTAGGTCTGATAGGTCAGAGGGGCTGTGACTGACCATAGGATAGTGAGATGGGATCTCAGATCTAGGAGTTCCTAGGTTGAAGTCTATATGGGTAGGTCCTAGGTCTTTAAAGTAAACGAGAAGTTTGCTGAGAGCTATAGAATAAGGACTACCTAGTGGATTTCCTTCCTGGCTTGGTAGCCCCCAGAGTAGGTGTGTTCGTCACCGAACTGGGTCAACAAACTCATTGTGTTCTTTACTTTCTTGTCGTTTATTTTCTTGTTTTTTTGTTTCTGTTTATTTCGTGATGTTGGAACATTGAATGAAACATTACAAACATTGAAACATCTTACAAAACATATTAAAACAAGTGCGCTAGAATTTCAACATCGTTTTGAGAGAAGTGTTGCGGATGCTTCTAGGCAACCAGACAATTATCTGGTTTAATGTCTCCTTTACAAATTCCAATTGCATTTACCTTGTCAACTTCTTCTCCGTATGAGAAATTGTAGTAACCGTAATCTATCGTTTTGTTGGAATATATTTGTTCCAAAAAGATGTCACAAGTACTACCATTGGTGATATTTATGAGATTTTCATTGCATTTGTGGTAGCGGAAAAATAGTTGGTTGTTGGCTTTGGATTTTATTATGAAAAACAGAGGAAGAAGTGAAACCAAAAGGCAGCGTGAAGAAATCATTCTCCTCTGGACTTGGCTTAGCTGTGAGATAGTGATGATGGAATTAGTGGAGTTTTTGTGTAAAATATTGAAAGAGACTTTTTTTTTTGTACAAAATATCGAAAGAGACTTTATAAATGTAGAGAGTAATATTATATAGTTCTTTCATTAACTTTTAACCTTTTTGGTGAATAGACAAACTGTGGTAGGTGAAAATCATTAAAGGGGGAATGTCCATTCTCTCAATTAGATGTTTGAATTAGCATAATTTTACATCATACACTCTTTCACTTTTTTTTTTAGTTTTTCATTTTAGGTAAATCATCACTAATATCGATCGTTGTCATTACCATTACCACCCTTCTATAAACATTTTCTCTACAAAGAATACAATGGGTTGGACCCAGTTATTATCCCTCATCATTAGTTCTATAAACACTTTCTCTTCCAACCACCACACACACACACGTGTGCGCGTGCGAGCGAGCGTGCGCACACACAATGCATATACTTTATATTATTTGTAAAACCAAACATATTAATACAGCTATATAATATATAATATGCTGACTTAAATGTCAAAAAACTTAAATCTTCACTAACTTTGTGTGACATGTACTTCAAATTTATTAATTTTCAATTTAATTTAAAATAACACTTTTTTATTAAATCTTTATAAGTATGTTAATTCTCCGTGTTTGGCACGGGTATCATACTAGTTATTATTAACATCATTGTAGATGTGTTTTAAGATTTGATTATGTTAATTAATTACTAAAATTAAAATTATTAGTTGTTGCACAATTACAGTAACCAGTTGGTTGATATCCAATTTGAAACATTAGGGTTGAGAAAAAAAGAAAGTGTGCAATCTATTTATTAGGAACTTGATATGGACCAATTTTATTAGAATAAATTAGTTGGTTATTAACCAAGTATGACTCTTCCAGTTCATGATGTCATGTTTTAAATTATATAGGTCTATGGTTCGAACATAATGTGAGTTCTATTTGATCAACTTTTATTAGTGTTAGCATGACCGAATTCTAACAAAGCTTCGGACCTTCATTTAAGGTCAATACACTCTCATTTTTTTTACACTTATTGTCTAAGGGTTCGGTATTCATGATGAAATCGAGAACACACGTGACTATGACATGAGAAGAAGACGTAATTAAAGTCTGAAATTCCACATGGTCACACCACCCTTCATGTAGGTATACATTGGAAGTTTTCTTTGGACTACTCATGAACAATTTAGGGAATGCATAGAAAATCCACATTAAACAAGTTATTCTTCACCACAATTTGTTCAAAAACCTCAAAACAAAGAAAACTACGTGGAAGAACATGATAAAAACGATAAAGAAGAAAATGATGAGCATGATGAAGACAATAAAGAATAGGAAGAAGAAATAGTTATTTAAGAACATTTTAAATTATTAAATCTTAATGATGAAGACAATAAAGAATAAGAAGAAATAGTAGGGTTTTTTTTTTTTTTTTACGAGAAGAAGTAGTAGTTATTTTAAGAACATTCTAAATTATAAAATCTTGGGTTAATTAAGTAAATGGTCCCTATAAATATTAATTTTTTTTAGTCCCTACAAAATAAAATCACACTTTTTAGTCCATGTGACATTTTTCTTTAGCATTTTAGGGACCAAAAATGCAGACGTAAATTTTTTACAGGGACTAAAAATGTTGATGAAAATTTTTACGAGGACTAAAAATACTGACGAAAATTTTTACATGGACTAAAAGGTGTGATTTTATTTTATAGGGACTAAAAATGAAATTCTGAATATTTATTGGAACCATTTATTTAATTAACCCTAAAATCTTAATCAAGCGCTTAAAAAAAAGGTTTAAACTAATATTTATCCCCCCTCTCCCTCAAGAAAAAAGAAAAAACGTAAGTTTTTTTTTTTAAGTAGCCTAATGACAGGAGCTCGTAAATTTTAAATATGAAAAAAATGAAGTGTGATGGTTCGAACCCGCCCATACATGTAATATCGAGTTAAGTTCAAGAAAACAAACATAAAATTTAATTATAAAAAGTTTTACACCAACAATTAAATTTTAAATATGTTTAGATGTGAACAATTATAATTGATTAATGTATACGAATATCTTAAATCGAGAATTATGACGTGTTTTTGAAGGACTGAAGTGGAATTTACGAAAAGTCTTCTCCAAATTCCACACTCCCTCCCCTCATTTCTGTGTCTTCCTCATCCCAATCACAAATCATGGCTTCGCATCTCAACCTTTCACCAATGTCACTGTGCATTCTCATCATCGTGATGTTCTCATTCTGCTTCGCAAATTCATCAAACGAAGAACGAACAAGCGAGCTTCTATCCATTTCATCAAGATCCGATTCAGGTATAATCCATCTCAATGACCAATCCATCGCTCGTTACTTAACCTCCATCAAAACCCCACGACCCTATTCTCTTCTCATCTTCTTCGACGCTACTCAGCTTCACGACAAATCTGAACTCAAACTAACCGAACTTCACAAAGAATTCTCCATCGTCGCTTCTTCCTTCATCACCAACAACGCTAACTCTTCATCTCTTTCGAAACTCTTCTTTTGTGAAATCGAATTCAAAGAATCGCAGCTCAGTTTCACTCAATTCGGCGTTAACGCTCTCCCTCATATTCGTCTTGTGGGTCCAAATCATGGATTGAAGGATTCTGAACATATGGATCAAGGGGATTTCTCTAGACTTGCTGAATCGATGGCAGAATTCGTCGAAGGGAAGACGAAACTCTCTGTGGGACCAATTCATCGTCCTCCGATTTTGTCTAGAAACAAAATTATTCTCATTGTTGTTGTGGTTTTGATCTGGTTGTCGTTTTTTGTTAAGAAGCTTTTGACAGGAAAAACATTATTGCATGATCCTAGGGTTTGGTTGGCTGGTTCTGTTTTTGTTTACTTTTTTAGCGTTTCTGGTGCAATGCATAATATTATAAGGAAAATGCCTATGTTTCTTCAGGATCGTAACGATCCTTCGAAGCTTGTGTTTTTCTATCAGGGATCTGGAATGCAGCTTGGTGCTGAGGGTTTTACTGTTGGATTCTTGTATACACTTGTGGGTTTGCTTTTGGCGTTTATGACTCATGGTCTTGTTAAGATCAAGAGTGTTACCGTGCAGAGGGTGGTTATGATTTTCGCTCTTTTGGTTTGTTTTCTGGCTGTGAAGCAGGTTGTGTTTTTGGATAATTGGAAGACTGGTTATGGGATTCATGGGTTTTGGCCTTCTAGCTGGAACTGAGTTTTGAGGCTTGGCACAGTCTATTTGATTTCCTTTCCTCTGAAACTTGAGAATTTTTGGGTATGTAAAACTATGCATTCCTTCTAAAATTTAACAACTTTGCCGGAGGTTATATGTAGCTTATGTTTTGTTATGCTAGAACTTTGCCAGAGATTATATGTAGCTTGCCGTGGCCCTTGTGTTAGTGACACAAATTTGAGCTAGAATTTAAGTATTGGAAAAGTTTTATAATCTGGGGAATGCATTTTGTTTGGATGTGTTATGATTAGTAGTAACTGGAACATGTTGCATTTCATTTTTCTGAATTTGTCCTGTTTAGTTGATTTTTTTTATATTCTTAGATGCGCCCTTAAAACTGAATGTTCCGACACTCGTCTTTTTGTGCAAGTGCATGGCATATAGATACAACTATTAATATCTAGGATTCAGATTGTTTGAAGTGCAGGCTGTAGCTATGAATGAAAAAAATCAGGGGAGTTGGTTTTGATAAATCCATAGATCTCTATTAAGTTGCTTATCCTGATCAAAAATTGATTCACTTAGCACTTCACACCAGAGTTTACTACTTGCACTTTAGAATATCCTAATTCTGCTTTCTCTAATATAGATTTTACAAAACTAGAAGTTTAGGTAATAGTATGGTCATACCTTGGCTTATGACATTAGTCTTTTGCAGTATCGCGGTGCATTATAATTTGTTAAATAAATATTTGATATGCTCTTTCACTGCGATCAAATCGAAGTCCCTGTGCTTTATCATGAAATTGATATATTTTCTTTAAGTTAATCCACTTCTCCTAAATCAGCAGTCGAATGGTGGTTATTTTCGGAAAAACTTTGTTATACTTTTGGTTTGACAGTCAAAGTACCTGTCCACTTTTATGGCTTAGACTATCAGACTGTGATCATTTCCATGATTGATATGCATGCATACATACCGGTGGTATGATACACTGTGTTGAAGAAAAGGCTTTGACCTTCTTAACTTAATATGCCAAGATTTGTATTATTCTTCAAGTGCGTGAGAGATAAAGCCATTAATCTCTAAGGGTCAGCTTATCTGAAGTGCAGGGTGTAGCTATGAATGAAAAAAATCAAGGGAGTTGGTTTTGATAAGTCCATCCATAGATCTCTATTAAGTTTCTTATATCACCCACTTAGCACTTCACTCCAGAATTTACTACCTGCACTTTAGAGTATCTTTAAATTTGTTACCTCTAGTGTAGATTTGACTGAATGGAAATAGTATGGAACTAACTTGGATTGCAACATTTATCTTTGTTAGTACTGTGCATTATAATTTGTTAGATAAATATTTCACATGCTCTTTCACTGATGATCAAATCAAAGTCCTCATGCTTTATTGTGACATGGATATATTTTCTTTTAGTTAATCCGCTTCTCCTAAATCACAAGTCAAAACATTGTTATTTTGAAGAAAATCTTTGTTATTATTTTGGTTCAACAGTCAAAGTACCTGTCCACTTACATGGCCTAGTTAGTGGATTGTATTAATTTCCATGGTCATGCATGCCTGCATCCACCTGACCTTTTTTAGTCCAAAAATTGCTTTACTATTTACTTTGCTCATTGCTTGTTATTTTGTGAAATTTCTTTTAAATCTGGTTGTGCTGGTTGTTGGATAGAATTTATAATAATTTCCCTGCTAAAGCATTTGCATTTTGCATTCCAAGACTCTCACCTTTCCACTTTCAGTCCACTCAACCAAGTAAACTTTTAATAACAAGGACATCTGCACATGCGACTTGGCAGTGAGTTAAAAATAAGTGGGTAGCATCATTTTGGTGGTTAGTTCTAGTAGGAGTGGGGTATTCACAAGCTCAATTTTGATTTCTTGTTGAAGAATCAGCCTATGTTTGGTTGGGCGGTGGCATAAACATAATCACATCCCAAGGCTGGCGAAACATGAAATATTAGAAGCTCCAAAATTTGGAGCTGTAGCGAAACACGGTGGGTGGGGTATCCCACCGTAAATACAATTAGACACTTGAAAGCCATAGGAACAGATAACAATTTCTGATACATAATCTATATGTGGGTTTGGAAATATATTCTGTCCTGAATCTTCTGAAACATACCTATTGAATCTTGTGTTAAATTGTCAACGTGCTGTTAGTGTTGGGTGTCGACTTTCAACATGTTTTGGGAACTTATTGAATTTTGTGTTCAATGGTCAACATGTTGTTAGTGTTGGGTGTCGACTTTCAACATGTTTTGGGAACTTAAGCTGGGTCTGGAAATGAAAATCTGAAAGATACAAATTCAAGCTTTGGCTTTACTGCTATTGTTTTTTTTCTTCCTAGTAATATTAGGAATATGCATGTCATTCTAATTGCTTGGCATACTTGATTTCATGTTAGATTTGACTAGTCTGTATAAGATTCCCTTGGCAGAACATGGTAGTGGTTTCCAGACTTTAGTTGGTAAACTTAACTATCATCGTGATCAAAACATGTTTCTGACAATAGCATATCCTTCGCAAGAAGACACGTCTATTTTTTCACGCAGCATATCCTTCTGCGATTCATTGTTTATTCAATTTATTCTCAATTGCCTATTTTAAATGGTTTGTTTAAGCACACTTAGATCGTCTTCTGCTTCCACCCTAATATCTATAACTTCTATTTTCATTCCATTGCTTTCTCTTCTCTTGTCTTTTCCTCACGAGTTTGATATTTGGTGCAATTCACTTATGCCTTTAAGAAGTGATATTTCCTTTGGTAGAACAATATCATTGAAAATAGGCAAGTAGCATGTAAAATGCTCGAGTTTTAGCGATGCATATAGTTTCCCTTCAAAAGGTTTCGACTGGCCACATACAATACCTCTAGTAAACGAGAAAGTTTACGTGTTCCCTGATTGTTTGGTTAATGAACCAGATTGAGATTTTTTCCCCATCTAACTATATTCATATCACATGAAGTACACGGTGCTTGTCTGAGAAAAGGAATTCTTAATTCCTTGTCTCTTGGGTAAAAGCACATAAGCTTTTGATAAACCCAGAGCTTTGTTTGTTGCACGACACTTTTGTTACACCCTGTGACAGTACTAATGGACCTCTTTTATCTTACCATTAGATGTAGTTTAAAGAGTAATTGCGAAACCAAACAATTGGGCCCGGGTAGAATTTGAAAATTGCTCTTTAAGCTCCTATGGTTTGATCACAGGCACCCCCGAACTACCCAAAATACCTCTAACGGCAATTAATTACCGTTCACCGTCGAAATGGAAATTAATTGCTGTTTGTTTGCAACAGATCCATACCCATTCTTTGTGTTTGATTGATACAACAGATGTTGGCGGCTCTGCATTTAATTAAACAGAACCAACCACGATGATGGCGAATAGGTAAGGTAAGATGCTACACTATTGTCTATTTTAATAATGTAAAATAATTAGAAAAAGAAAATAGTTGATTGGATTGTAGAGATGGGGAAAGAAGTAGCAGAAGAAGATTACCAAGAAAGAAGACAAAAGATGAAACTAACGTTTCGGAAAGGAAGAAACAGTATGGATCTCAATATGGAACAATGGAGCTGAACGATAATTAATTGTCATTAGGGTATTTTGGATAGTTAAGGGTGTCTGTTAGCAAACCATAAGTGCCTAAGGAACAATTTTCGTTAATGAGCTTTACCAAAAAAGAATTAATCAAAAGAACCTGAATCCGATTCATGGGTGCAACAATTTTTTGTTAAACTTTACTTATCCTCCAGTTGAGCCTCAGATTATCAGAGTCCCTTTTCCTTGAGAATCAGAGGGTTACCAAAAAGAAAGAGTATTTGTGGCTGGTATGTCTCTTAGGCGATCGTTTTGAATGAAAGGAACATAAATTTTGAATTTTAAAATCTAGACAAACCAAGAGTCTCTAAGAAAGGGTGGATGCTATATCTTTACAGGCTATACTATTTTGACAAAAGATACGGGCTATATTGTTACTGCTTAGTTGCTGATTTAATTTCTTAATTACAAAAGAAAGTAATACTGTAGCAAGTAAGATCAAGACGTGCATGATTCACGGTAAGCAATAGCAACATAGCAAGTACACTCTCAAAAGGATCACGCAGCATATTTTTCTTACAAAACATCTTACTAAATTAGAAATCCTAGACAGCTAGACTTGCTTATATTGTAATCTGCTCTTTTAACAGTAAGGAATTTCCCCGATCCATATATCAAAACAACCACAAGAAATATATTTCATCCTTTCTTGCATCTATCTAATTTCTTTGACAACCACCATGAGAAGATGTCCATTTTGCACCGCAAGCATAGCAAAACTCAAATTTGCACCTGCAAACAAACACCACCCTTGTTCAGTTTTTCACTCATTGTAGTCTAACAACAATTTCTTAATTATCTTTTTGGTCTTTTAACCTCCTTATTTTTGAAGTTTCTTAACTTTAAAAAGGGTCAATTTGGTTCTTCAACTTTACTATGATTTAACTCATGACGGTCCTTCCTTTTAATCAAAACGTTAAACAGTTAAATCCACTTACCATAATTTCTCAAGCTAGACTTTTTTAACTAATAAAAATGAACGATATTGATCTTTGGAGCACTTGTTCATGCAATGAAACCAATCCAAATAGCTTCTGCCAAATGAATGTCAAGACCCTATCTTCCAATGCCACAACAAAAAGGAATTCTATAACACCACACTGGATGACACAAACCACTACGATAATAGTTTATGTGCAAGGGTGATGTCCTAAATTTGGACAGAGAGAATGATTTTACAAACCTTATAATTTGAAACAAGAAGACTTTCGCAATGTATTACAAGAAGACCTTCACTAGTTTAATTCACCATGCATACAGACTGCAAGTTTACATGTAATGGACGAAAAAGACTAATATGAATTAACCGTATGGGGTTGGGTAGCTAAACTAATTTTAGTTGAGGGTTAAGAATTGAGAGTACATAGTTCAAGTCATGGCAAAGATAACAAGAACTAACGTAACAATAATAATAAAAAAAAAAAAAAAAATCAATTTTT
>Ga0228710_1009417_pt1 | contig 13559 bp, 11 predicted proteins | sample MedpolnodulmetaG_FD_177995 | JGI IMG/M metagenome (GOLD analysis project Ga0228710, IMG submission 177995) | Root nodule microbial communities from Medicago polymorpha collected in Santa Monica, California, United States - pink nodules | ecosystem: Host-associated > Plants > Roots > Nodule...
GGTCTTCTCTCTACATGCCCAAACCATCTAAGCCTATTTTCTACCAACTTTTCTACTATAGGTGCTACCCCCACTCTCTCTAATGGTGTCATTCCTAATCCTATCATGTCTAGTCTTACCACTCATCTAGCGCAACATCCTCATCTCTGCTACACTTACTTGATTCTCGTGTTGACTCTTAACTGCTCAACACTCCGTACCATACAACAACGCCGGTCTGACTGTTGTCTGATAGAACTTTCCTTTCAACTTAAGTGGTACCTTCTTATCGCACAAAACACCTGAGGCTCTTCTCCATTTCAACCACCCAGCTTGAATACGATGGCTTACATCTGCTTCTATTTCTCCGTCATTTTGTACTAAGGACCCAAGATATTTAAACCGTGTAACTTGGGGAATGATATGAGCTCCAACTTTCACCTCCAAGGTAGACCTACTTCTCCTTCCGCTGAAGTTACATTCCATATACTCCGTCTTGCTTCTACTCAAGCGGAAACCATACGCTTCTAAGGCTTGTCTCCAGGTCTCTAGCCTCCCGTTCACTTCGTCCCTCGACTCACTAAGCAAGACTACATCATCTGCAAAAAGCATACATCTCGGTGCTAACCATTGGATGTGTTCCGTCAGTACATCCAAAACTAAAGTAAAAAGATAAGGACTTCGGGCTGACCCTTGGTGCAATTCTATTGTTATGGGAAAGTCTTCGGTAGTCCCATCCTGCGTCCTCACACTAGTCGAAGCTCCCTCGTACATATCCTTGATAGCCCTAATATGGGCAATCCTAACCCCTTTCTTCTCCGGGGCTTTCCACAAAATCTCTCTCGGTACTCTATCATACGCCTTTTCCAAATCAATGAAAACTAAGTGTAAGTCTTTTTTATCCGTCCGATATCGCTCCATCATGCGTCGAAGTAGATCGCTTCCATAGTCGATCTCCCAGGCATAAAACCAAATTGGTTATTTGTAACTCGAGTCTCCTTTCTTAGTCTTCGTTCGATCACCCTTTCCCAAAACTTCATGGTATGACTCATTAGTTTAATTCCCCTATAATTCGCGCAATTTTGTATATCCCCCTTGTTCTTATAGATTGGAATTAAAGTGCTTCTTTTCCACTCATCCGACATTTTCTTCGTCCTTATAATCTCGTTAAAAAAGGTTTATGAGCCACACAATTCTTCTATCGCCAAGACTCTTCCACACTTCGATAGGTATGTTGTCCGGCCCAACTGCCTTGCCACTACTCATCCTTTTCAACGCTTCTCTAACCTCGTGCTCTTGAATCCGACAATAATAGTTATAGTTTAGGTCCTCCTCTCTGATGTCTAACATGTCTCTGGTAAGATCTCAAATCCTTCATTAAATAGGTTGTGAAAATACTTCTTCCATCTATCCTTAATATCTCTTTCCTGAACCAAAACTCTACCCTCTTCATCCTTAATACACTTTACTTGGTCCAAATCTCTTGTCTTTCTTTCTCATCCCTTAGCAAGCTTATATATAGATTTCTCTCCCTCCTTGGTACCTAAAGATTGGTATAATCCTTCAAAAGCTTGAGTTCTCGCTTCGCTCACCGCCTTCTTAGCCTCTTTCCTAGCTATCTTATATTTATCCCAAGTTTCGACATTTTTACACCTACGCCAATCTTTAAAACAATCTCTTTTGATCCGAACTTTATTTTGAACACTTTCATTCCACCACCAAGATTCTTTACCCCTAGGTCCAAAACCTCGAGATTCTCCCGACGTCTCTTTTGCTACCTTTTTAATCTCATGTGCCATCGTCTCCCACATATCATTTGCGCTTCCATATGGTTGCCTGAAACCTCCCTCCAATATCCTCTGTTTTTCACCCTTTAGATGCCACCAAATTTGAAGCACGTGAAGCAAATTAGCCCCATCCATGTAAAACCGTTTTATAGTTATAGACTACAATAAACTAAAACCAGTTAACAGCCAGGTACTAACAGGAAACTTAGTCCGACAAATTCAATTTCAGTTCTCTACACGTGAAAACTCTGTCAATCCAAAGTTTCCTTGAAAGTTGCAGCTCAAGAAAATCCGGGTCAGGATTTGCTACCTTTAAGGCAGGAAAGTCGTTGCGACTGTGTCTATCGCTCTCTCATCTTATTTATCATTTCTCTTTCATCTTTCTCTTTCATGAAATACACTGAAGTCACGGTGACTTTCCCGCCACCAAAGTCACCGAATCCCTGTGAGTTCTAATTATGAACAACAAGGTAAGGAAAAACACCAGTACCACTCCAAAATGAAAAAAAAATGGTCTAAGCTACTCCGCTAGATAGCATGTTTAGATTGAATCATTTGAACTTTTCTACTGGCATAAATTCTTATTCAGCTTATTTTCATAAGCTCTCCATGATAGCTTATTAGAAAGTTTGTCTTTATAATAACTTCGGTGATAAAAATAACTTATACATAATCACTTACCTGATAAGCACTTAATTAAGCTGTTTATCCAAAAAAAACCTTAATTTCACTATTAATAAAACCTCAATCCCATAATTGACTAAAATAATTAATTAATTAAATAACAACTCCTGAAAACATGCATAATTGAAACAAATTGAATGAAAAGAGTGATGATAAGCATACCAATCAGAAGCAGTAATAAGAACACCAGCCCAAAGAGGCAAAACACCACGACTAAGAATCTGAATAGCAATAGCACTACCAATAACCTCTTGAATATCAGCACCAATCAAAGCAAGTTCAGCCATAAACCAAAGCACGTATCTCGCCCAATTCGGATACTCATCTTTACAAAGCTCAGCAAGATGACGACCAGTAGCAACACCAACCCTCGCCGATAACGATTGAATCAACAATCCCATCAAAGTAGCCCACATCAACAACCATAGCAATGAATACCCTGCAATCGCTCCTGCTTGTAGATCACCTTCCAAATTCCCTGGATCCAAAAATGCTATACTCATCAAGAATCCTGGTCCTGTGAACATCCATAGCTTCTTCCATGAAAAAGGTGGAACGGTTGAATCGTCGACGGTGCCGAATTCGAAATCCACCACCACGATTTTCTCACCGGATTCATACGCTGCTTCTTCTTCCGATGAAGATTCACCTTCACCGTCAACTTCCAGTAACCGGTTACCTTCATCTTCTTCTTTTACCTCTTCCTTTGAATTATCTTCTCGCGATGGACCACTCATTTTTACCGTTTAAGCCGGTTTCCGGTGGAGCTTCCGTTCGTTGATAATTCTGAGATATGCGCGCCTATTTATATGGATCTGCTGTAGTTGTTGTTGTTGTTAATCTTCTTCTTTCTGCTACTTTTTTTTTTCTTTCTCTTTTCTTCTTTTTTCTCAGTTTCTTTTTGAAAAAGCAAAATACTATTAAAATAGGAATATTAGTTATTAATTAATTAATTGTAAACAGCGTTATGGAATGTTTTACTATTTTGGGGGCAAAAAAAGATTGCTGGGGGAGAACCAGGGGGGTTAAGATGAATGATGGAAAAGGATGTGTGACGATTAAGGTTGTTTGTTTCGTTAATTGATCGGAACAACGTTTTCACATGGTTGACGTCGGTGGTTGGATTATTGTAACAAATTGTCGAAAATATATTTCAACAACCTTTGGTTTTGTTGTTCATGTGTTTGGCCCGTTTTCGTATTATATTTTTTTTAATGAATAAAAAATTACAGATAACGTTTTAATCCATGAAATTGCAAGTGTCGCACCATTTTATTTTTATTTTTGCTAAAAGTGTTGCACCATTTTGAGACAATCTAAGTAATCTTTTTTGAACATTTAAAATTTTTAACAAACAAAAAATAGCTTAATTACATAAATGGTCCCTTAACTTATTTGTTGTTTTTGATTTGGTCCCTTAACTTTAAATTTTTTTTGTTTGGTCCCTCAAATATGTTTCGTCAGTCAGTTTGTACCATGTCAGTTAACTTTAACCAAAAATGTATTAGGTGGACCAACATTATAGGTGGTCTATCGTAGACCTTTTAATTTTTTTAATTTCAACTCTTTGATCTTTTTTTCGAAAAAGGGGACGGCAGGATTATGGAGGTCTATTGTATCTAACGGTGCATCACCAACATCTAATTTTTTTAACATTTTTTCATCTTCTTCCCTCCTCGTCTTCATCAACATCTTCATACATTCATCAAGCACACCAGAAAAAGAAAAACAAAGTGATCATCATGATGAAAGAAAAACGTTTTTTCTTCACCCAAAATCACAACCCACTCCTTCTCTTCACCCAAAATCAAAACACCTTCCTTCTTTTTTTTCCATAGCTCTTCTCCCTCCTCCTGCAAAACAATAACAACAACTGCAACACAGAAGATAAAAAAAAAAATTTAACAACTTCAATTGCTTTTTTATATCCAAAATCCAACAGAATCTCTTTGTTATCTTGAGATTTTCATGTTTGAAAGTAGAAACCCATAAGCCAGCAAGCACACCGTCAAACAACAAAAACCTGATATCAAACAACTTAAACCTATAATTGAAAACGAATTTGAAGACGAAATCTATTGCGAAGAGGAAAACTAATGAAATCAATAGCAGTTGAAAACAATGAAATCAAAACTGCAGAACCAATAAACAAACTTCCTTCCTAAAATTGAAATCGACTGAAGCAGAACCAAAAATCAAAGTTGAAAACAACGAAATCGAAACCGCAGAACCGTGAATATTGTTCGCGTTCGTAATCGCATTTCACCCTTTGTTCTATGTGTTCAAGAATTTGAGTTCTCTATCCTGTACTGGGTTTGAGTTCGTATGGGTTTGCGTTCTCTGAATGCAACTCAAGCGACTTGAACGCGACATCGTTTCTGTTGAAGGTGAGTTTGTTACCGGCAGCGGCAACGCCGTTAACTTCCTTCTTCTTATGCTTTTTCGCACAGGTAACCTTCTATCGGCCGTGAGATGAGGCGTTAGATTCGGCGGTGTTGGAGATAGATCCAGAAATATAAAATTTGGAACAGAAAAACGAAGGTGAAAGGGAATTTTTTATATGATTTTTGTTGTTGTTACTGGAATATGGACTCCCTTCCTCCGACGAAATTTTTGATGCTACTGAAATATGGAATATAGACTCATGAACACATCAAAAGGGCATTTTTGTTGTTAATGGGATATGGACTCACATCAAAAGGGAATTTTTTATGTGAATTTGAAGAGAAAATGTTGTTTTTTATGTGATTTTTGAAGAGAAAATGTTGTTTTTCTGGGTTTTCATGAACACATGTTGAAGATGAGGAAGATGAAGAGTGTAATAAAAATAATCAGGTATTGATGGTTCACCATTAGATATAATGGACTTGCAATCAAATGGTTAAAATCATATCAAAAATATTAAACATTAAAAAGCTAACGGAGAGGACTAAGTTGACTGACGGAGCATATTTGAAGGACCAAAAGGGAAAATTTTAGAGTTAAGGGACCAATTGAAAATAACAAATAAATTAAGTGACCATTTATATAATTAAGCCAACAAAAATAAAATATATTAAACACAAGGAACAACCGACAACACAGAAGGTTATTTACATGTGAGTGTTTTTTCTAGTTTTCTAGTGAGAGAAACTCCAACTTCTCTCTAAACTTTCTTTCTCCTTCGTTCATCGAGGAGGGGTGGTTTTAGGTCATTTTTGACCTAGAATCACCCCTCAGCATCTTTTTTTTTCTTTTCTTTCAATCTAAATAAGTGGTTTTCACATATATCAAGTTTTTCCTATTGTGTTTTTTTGTGATTTCGTCGTCTAAGTGCGGCGTTGTGCTGTTTGTCGTCGCGTCTTGTCGCGGTGTTCGTTTATTTCCTATTGAAAGATTGACATCAGGCAATTACAAATTCAACCAATGATTTGGGCGTCAATGTTGAAGATCCGGAAGCATGTAAATTTCGGTGACTTAGGTTTTATCATATTATTTGTAGGCATTTTGCCGTTTTATGCTATTAACTTGGATGATGTGAGTTTGTTCGCAGATTCACCCTTTACGTTTTTAGCGATGTTTGTATCTGATGTAATCTATCGATTTGAATGAATGAATATCGTTTTATTTTTGTCTAAAAAAAGAAGTTTATTTAGAATAGAACATCCATGTTAAGAAAGATCAAAAGTTAAGGAACTATCCCATATCCTAAATACATGATAAGATTAGTCCACCAATGATTAAGATCAAAAGATTCGTTTAAAAAAAATCAAGAGGTAAACTATGATTTTTTTTGCTTTTAACTACCAACAACAAAATGATAACCATTTAACTATCTCAAAAAATTGTTCAATTGACTCAGCATTTTGCTGAAAACAATGTTAATTTCCTTATTTCGAGATGACACGTAGAGAAGCTAGCTAGATTATATGTAAATAATAAAATGACTTAATTGCATGTTTGATTCTTTATATTTATTTTAATTTTTAAGTTGGTTCCTTATGTTTTAAAAGTTTCAAGTTGGTCTCTTACGTTTTAAAAGTTTCAAGTTGGTCCAAAACGTTACTCACGTTGGAATAAGTTAGTTCATTCTGTCACTTAACGTTTAAAGATTTGGGTTAACAATATGGGTGATAGAACCTTAACTTATTTAGAAAATCAGTTTAAATCATTTTTAAATTTTTTTTGGTTTTATTAAACTCAATATCATGTCGCGAAAGGGACTAACTTATTCCAACGCGAGCAACGTTTTGGACCAACTTGAAACTTTTAAAACGTAAGAGAGCAACTTGAAACTTTTAAAACATAAGAGACTAACTTGAAAACAAAAATAAACATAAGAGATCAAACATGCAATTAAGCCTAACAATTTATTTTTAAGAACCCACCTTTGGCGCTAAAATACTTCAAATTTGCCGCCAAGTGGGAAGGATTTACTAATTGAATACTTACCCAGACACATTCAATATTTTTGGAATAATTTCAAGCTTCTCACCCAATCTTCCAAGCTAAAGCATACATCTATGATACTGTTGTCCACCGATTCTCTGCTAACTCGTACAACCACCTAAACCTATCACATAAAGCACTCTATCCATTCACATATCCGACCATAAAAATGTTCTAGTCCCATCGTTCCCAACTCACACCAAATTATTGTCAAAAGACCCACCCACTGCCATCCCTCCCCCTACAAATTCCAACTATTTGTGTCTGCCACATTGATCATAAACGCCCTCAATCCCTAATACATCCACCTTCACAAACTATTACGATCCATATACAACCTTCAACACCCCTTTCCTAAAAATGTCAAATTAAATTCTCTAATCATGCGCACCTCAAACCTCCAAACTCATTTTCTAAACAAACATCATCCCATTTAATCCAAGATATTTTCCTCACACCCTCCCAAAAAAAGCGTTTAAAAATAGTTTAAAGGGGTGTAATACATGTGAGACTCTTGAAGAATGAAAGAAAACAGTTTTAAAAATACTACAAGTAAGATTTCAAAAGCGCCATACGCCCCCCATTTATTAATGACGACTTACCAACCAAAAAAACCTTTTAATAATACGCTCCGACAACGGGTATCAAAATCCTAACTGTTGTGAATCTCCTCCTTTCGATAAGCTCAAATACATAAAATGCGTATTATTGGTTTTACCGAGAGGAGAGAACTGATACAAGAAAATTGTACATACATCATTATATAAATATGTAGTTAGACAACAAAACAAGCATATAACATTTATCATGTTTTAAAAGAATAATTTTCATGTAAAATTCTGTATGTATGTATTCAATCAAAATTACACTCGAGTTTTATTGAGAGAAAATTTTAATTGAATCTGTTAGACTCAAAGAATTAATCTTTATAAGTGTCTGCTGAAATATATGATTCACTGCGACAAAACATTACAATGTCAATAATGCATTTAATATTTTGATTAATGGTATGATTTTAATGAATGAATATGTACTGTCAATATAAAGAAAAAAAATTTACGTTTTCAAATTTGGCTAGGTGATAATCCGATGGGGATACTAATGCTTACCTTGTCACATGTCACGTAACCTATTTTCTTTGTACCTTTGGTGAGATCCAGCTCAATAACGCACTCTTCTTTCTATTCTATCGTTACCAACATACTAGTGCTTACCTTTCTCACACACTTTGTAACTGTGCACTTAGTGAGTCTGTGAGAGGTGGGTGAGATAGGGATCGGGCTTTATATTTGACCAAACAATTAAGTTTAAATGGTTAATAAGTTTCATCAAAGGATGAATTATTCAAAAATTCCGAGTTTAATATTTAAGCGAAACAATTTTTTTTATAGACTTTACTTATCTTCCGGTCGAATTTCAGATTATTACGTCCTCATTTCACTGAGAATACGAGGGTTAACACACAAAAACGGGTTTTAAATTCACACATAATTAATTTATAATTTTTTAATAGTGATACTTTTTTTTGACCCAATTTTTAATAGTGATACTTAATAAACACTAGATCCCTTTAACACAATACCTTTTAAGAAAATGTAACTAATCAAATAATTTAATATCATTTATCAACAACTTTATATCATTATTGTTAAATATTTTAACATTAAAACAATGTAGAACACACGACAAAGAAGAGATTTAAAGTAGTATTTACACCCATTAAGTCTTCTTCTATTTTTCTCCCTAATATGGGTATCTATGAGGCAAAAATATTTGAGGGGCAAAGAAGTACTTATACTCATTAAGTCATCTTCTCAAGTCATAGGATTTTGATCTTTGAAAATTTAGATTTAAAGAAGAAACGAAGGGGATGAATCTAATACATTTGTGTAATTTATCTCAATATTAAAATGTCACGCATAAAAAGATAATGAAATATAAGGAACATGGTCTTATATGATCAAGATAAGTTGGTTGAGATTGAATAGTTGTTGTCGAGATTAATGTTAGGGGTGGTACTTGCAAACACTTTGATGTTCAAGTTAGTAATATAATAAAGAATAAAAGATATTAAATGGATAAAAGTTATGTATCTTGTATTGCGGCGAAAGATACTTTTTATAGGCGCATAAAAGGAGTTGTTGGGAGTGATGGGGCTCATACCAGACCAGGCTCATCAATGCTTGACTTTGATGACCGTTACTAACTGTTGAAGTGTCATAAAACGGTAGGTGAGGATTCAAGACTGAAGATAATCTAGTATAATTGAACTTTCATGTGTGTCTGCCGTCTGGGCGTTGGACCAGTCTAGAAAATAATCAATACAAAAAAAAAGGATCAAGACTTAATTACTGTTTTGGCCCCCCAAATATCTAAATGTTATGATTTTGACCCCCTAAAAAAATTAACTCTTTCTAAGCCCTCAATGTTTACACGTGTCAAATTTATAGAACCGCAGAGTAATTTTGTTAAAACTATATGATTAATACTTTTATCAGAAGACAAACGCATACCCTTAGTGAAGCATCAAATATTTTAAGTCCAATGTTTTAGATTTAAGTCTAACTTATGTTACAGATATTATCCTATCCTAATGAAAATGAAACAAGTATGTTAATGTAAAAAATAATATAATATTGGCTTAAATATTGCACTCGTCCCTGCAAATATGATCCGTTTAAGTTTTGGTCCTGTAAATTTTTTTTTTGTTTTTGGTCCCTGCAAAATTTTTTGTTTTTTAAAATAGTCCCTGACCCCATTTTTGTGATGATTTGCATACGTGGCACATGATGACTGGACCTATTTTGTAGTTTTTGGTCCCTGCAAAATATTTTGTTTTTTAAACAGGTCCCTGCAAAAAATTTTGTTTCTGAAAATAGTCCCTGGAGGGACTATTTTAAAAAACAAAAATTTTTGCAGGGACCAAATACAATTTTTTTTTTATAGGGACTAAAACCAAAATCAAAACGAGACATATAGTTTTTGACTGACTTTGCCTAAGAAATATCATCACCCACGTTTTCTTGTTCAAGAATTCTACATGGAGCAATTTAGTTTTGGTATTTTCTTCTCTGTTATGTAGTATGTATACAAACTGTATGGAGTATAATTTTATGATTGTTTGAAACTAACGTGTCAGCAAGCAATAACAGATAGGCACCATTTAAGGAATAAGAGTGTCTAACCAAAAAAGTGTTGCACAACACAATCTTGCAGTGCTACATGATCCTGGTACAGTTGATTTTGCCCTTTCGAGGTTCGGTCAAGCTCGTCGTATCCACACACAGCCATAGGATTTGGTCTTAATAGGGAAAAAAAGGAACGAAGTGGGCCATCCTAAAACACTTTCATCGGCTCTGAAAACTGATTCTCTTATGCTTGGCCCTTCTGTGGTTTCTAGCCATGAGCATGGCCTTATTCGGTTCCTACCTTTTGCAATTATCTTCCACAAATTGGTCTGCTCTTCTATGAGAGGGAAATGACATGTGTTCTCCACTAAATGATATTGAAACCTTGGCAAGTCTAGGAACTAGGTGTTTGCGGTGCGGTCTAGTTTGGTTTTGAAGTAATAAAATACATTCGATCCAAAAATAAAATCATACTTGGTATGGTTTGTTTTGCATGGCTTGTTAAAAAACCTATGATTTGATTCAATTAAGTGACACAGTTGACTGAGTCACGTATGCCAATGCATAATTTTGATCTTAAATATCTTTAATAATTTATTAGAAAAAATTATGAAAATTTGGTATTCTAAAAATATTCATCAAGACGAATCCAACAACACCTTATATGCTATATTTTGTCTTTATATATTAGTAGAAAAATAGGGTCAAAGTATAACAATACAAATATTCTAATTAGGTCATTTAAAATGGGACGGAGGGAGTAACAAGAAGGAATATTTTTTTTTTTTTGCGATAGTGGTGGTTTGAACCCTTGCATATAATTATTTTTTGCGGTCAATGCTGACGTGACACTTCAAAGCAATGCACATGTGGCGGCTTTAAAGTGCCACATCAGCGTTGAGCGAGTCAAAATTGGTCTAGGGGGCCAAAACTGTCAAAGATCCAATACATAGGGTGCTGTTTTGTATTTTAATTAATTAGGGGGCCAAAAACGCAACTTCTTGAAACATAGGAGGCCAAAAATGCAATTAAGCCTATATTTTATATGGAAGGACCTTCTTTTGGTTTACAAAATCAGCATAAATCACTTGCTCCAGTTCAAATGATTACGAAAATAATGCAGTTAATTATGCTTGATGATAATCTACAACATGTTGAAGTGTAATACATTTAATGAACATCAAACTCATAACTTGTGTAGTGGCTATCACTTCTTCAATTGCTAAATCCATTTCTCTCTTTGTTTCATGATATCTTCAAAATTTTCACATAACAATTTTTGATGCATTTCCCCCTTATTTCAGAAGACAACAAACACAGAATGTGTTTCCACTGAAGACGAAAACATCATACTAAATAAATCCTGAGTTCGAGGATGGCCTGTATAATTGGACTGGAAGAGGCTGCAAGATTGCAGTAAATGAGTCCATGGCAAATGGGAAAATCCTTCCAAAATCTGGGAAATTCTTTGCATCTGCAACCGAACACACACAAAGCTGAAATCGAATTCAGAAAGAAATCACTGGACGAGTGCAGCGCAAGCTTGCCTATGAGGTCACTGTTTTAGTTCGGATATTTGGGAACAACGTCACTATTTCTGATGTACGTGCTACGTTGTATGTTCAAAAACCAGATCTTCGAGAGCAATATATAGGTATTGCCAAGTTAGTATATGTTGTTGTTGGATTTCCAAACTGTTGTATTTGAATTTTCAAATTCTATTATCAATCAAAATTGTTACTACTCTTTAATACTGAAACCACTTTATTATGATATTGTTACCACTTTGTTATGGTGTTGAGACCACTCAAATATGGTGTTACCACCATTCAAACTTTAATTTCTTCAAAACATCAATATGACATTACGACCACTCAAATATGGTGATAACTTAATGATTAAGTAAACTTAAAAATTAAGCAACCCAAAAATCAGCTCAAGTAAGAAACTAATCGGATAAGTTCTAAAAGAAACAAACTCACTAACGAAGGAAAGATAGGAAATTCAGTTGGATTCCCAATTTTATCACAACAAACATAACCTAAAATTATAGGAAGTGATATCCATGAATAAATAATAATAATAATAATTATTATTTTCATCATTATCAGATATTTAAAATTAAATATCACTATTTAAACACTACTACTAATGTATGTTCTATTTTACGTGGGACCCCCACACTCTATTTTTTCAATTCACACAATATTATATCAAAGTAATTTCTTTCCATCTTCACACTAATGTTCCAAGAATATCTCTCTCATTTATTTCTTTTCCAGGGTATACATAGAATATGTACTACAATTAACTTGGTTAACCTTTTGATAATTAAAAATATGAATAATGTGTACCAATTAAACAAATTAAAGGATCTATCCACACTTTCTTTTTAAATAAGGACCGACATGAACCCACAATAAAGATAAAGGAAAAAAAAATGTGAGAAAAAGAAAAGTTATTAGTCCACTAAAAACAATCTTTAATTATTTGCTCAGTTTCATAGTTTTAGTTCTGAGTGAGTGGTTTGTGCATAGTAGAGAAGAGAGAATAATGGATGATTCCAGTGATCGGTTTCCCATCGGAATGCGTGTTCTCGCAGTCGACGATGATCCTTCTTCTCTCTTGCTTTTGGAAACTCTCCTCCGATCATGTCAATACCATGGTCTGCTTCTTTTTGATACTTTATGTCCAATTTATGTGTATAATACTAATGATGATGATGATGATGTACTTTATCTTTATGTCCAATTTTTATTATACTTCAAGTATTTCATAATTGCTTTCTGTTATGGTCCTGGATATACTTGCAAAGTGAACTTTGCTTGTTCTGAATGATATCTATCTTATTTATTCTTGACTTGGGGATTGCAGTAACCACAACTAGTGAAGCAATAACGGCATTGACTATGTTGCGAGAAAACATAGACAAGTTTGACCTGGTAATCGCTGATGTGCACCTGCCTGACATGGATGGACTTAAGCTGCTGGAACTTGTGGGACTTGAAATGGACCTTCCTATCATAAGTAAGTGCGGGGATGTGTTTTGTAATTTTCAGTTCTTCATCTTTGTTCTGTTTCTTCATTTTCACTTTCATTTATTCATATAATTATTAATTAATGATTGTTGTTATAAATTGTTTGATTTCAGTGTTGTCCGCATATAGTGATACGGAGCTGTTGATGAAGGCAATTTCCCACGGTGCCTGTGATTTTCTGCTGAAACCTGTGAGATTGGAGGAGGTAAGGAACATTTGGCAGCATGTAATTCGGAATGAGAAGTCCCAATTTGTTTGGTCTGTGGAGCTGCAACGCAAGTTTCTTGAAACTGTTAATCAGTTAGGAGTTGACAGTATGTTCTTCACTCTGTCTGCAACACTAAAACAATTTTTATATCCTATCAATTTCCTCGAGCTTTACCGAATTTTATTTCTTATTTTACATTATCAATATTGAATTAAGGAATTAAGAAACAAAAGGAGATTAAACTGAATATTCCTCATGGGTATTCATTGAATTGAAAGGATGTATGTTACAACATGTTTTAGGGAAG
>Ga0228710_1009419_pt1 | contig 13558 bp, 4 predicted proteins | sample MedpolnodulmetaG_FD_177995 | JGI IMG/M metagenome (GOLD analysis project Ga0228710, IMG submission 177995) | Root nodule microbial communities from Medicago polymorpha collected in Santa Monica, California, United States - pink nodules | ecosystem: Host-associated > Plants > Roots > Nodule...
GTGCAGGAGTACTTTTGCTTGGTGAGTACTTGGATAGCGGGAGCTATCTCCGTTATCGTTTCTTGGAGTCTTAGATTAGGCTCTGATTAGGACGTCGGTCTCTATGTTTTTGTTGGATTTATTTGTTATGGAAATTTTACCCATTTGTCGGGACTTGGAGATTTTATATGATTATGCATATTGATCTTATGACATGTATATTTTGGAGATGTATGACTTTTATCCGCTGCGACCGTTGAGAAATTTTATATATGCATGTTGTTTGAATTTTGATGTGAAGACGTAGCGTCTATTTCCTAATATATGTTTTATTCGCGTGTATTATCGCTTTAATAGAAATAGGACGTTACAGTAGCATACCAGACGATCTGTGAAATTGACTGACAAATTAATTTGCTTGCATTTAAAACATATATATTTTACTTGAAATTATAAAGGGTAAAACATGATTTTAGATTAAATAATAAGGGTAAAATTGAAAGAAATAATGATAATTATAAGCTATAAGTTCAAACGCTACTTGGAGTAGCGTCTGAAAAATAGCTTATAAGCTTCTGAAATAAGCTATAAGTTCGTGGTAAAAAAACATTACCAAAGAGAGCTTTTTTGGCCAAACCACCTTATAAGCTATTCGCTATTTTCTATAAGCTCATTTTTTGGTCTTACCAAACAGACCCTTAGTATAGTTTTTTCCCATTTTGAATTAATTGAGTTTTAATATTTGTTTCGTTAAAGGTAGGTTCAGTGTAAACTTGATTTTGGTAATGGCAAAAGAAATGAAAAATTGATCTTAAATATATAAGAAAATTCAACCCTTTCCTCTCCTTCTAATGTCTTCTATTTCTTTCACTTACTTCTTTCTTTTTTCCCAAACCTTTTCCTCCTTCCCTATAAACTCGCAAACAAAGTCTTAGGCTTTGTTTGCGAGTTTGGTGGGGAGGGGGGATGCTTGAGAAAAAAAGAATGAGCAAGTGAAAAAAATAGAGGAAAATGGTAGGGGAGGGCTTGGGGGGTTAACTTTTCTTCATAATACTAAACTCTCCTCATTTGGGGGAACTAAAAAATTGTATTGGATGAGGGTTTGGAGGGTTTATATGAATTCTTCAAATTTAATCTATGTTGTTATATTATTTTTAAAATTAAAATTATAGTAATCATATGCATTAATTTATCATTTTCTCAAAAACTACACTTTTAAACTTTTTGAATGATTTCTCCATTTTCCTTCATATTTTTCACCCCTCAAAGCCTTCCCTTCCCCTCCCCTGCAAACTCGCAAACAAAGCCATAAGAAATTATATTGTTATTGAATAACTCAATTTTATTCTCTATAAATTTCAGAAGAATTCAAAAGTGTTGCATTTCTGCAGAGTTGTATGAAATATCAATTTTATTGTTTAAATCTATTGTATTGTATAGTTCTTGAAGAGCTAAAAACCTAATTTATATTCCACCAACAAAAAAGCCTAATTTTATTTTTTAAAAACTCTTGAAAATTTCAATAGTGATGCATTCTTTAAATATTGCACGAAGAATTGACTTTATTGTTTAGATTTGTAGTGTATTTTTGAAGAAGTTAAAAACTCAATTTTTATTTTATATGAAATTCAGACAAACTCAAAAGTGATAAATCCTCGAAGAATTGCTCAGAGTATTGATTTCAGGGTTAATTAAACGGTCCAAATAGATATTTAGAATTCGATGTTTAGTCCTACAAAAAAAATGCACTTTTTAGTGTTTGTACATTTTACTTTAGCATTTTAAGGGACAATAAATGCTGATGGAAAATTTTACGAGGACAAAAAATGTTGATCAAAATTTTTATGGAAACTAAAAATGCTGATGAAATTTTTTACCTGAACTAAAAAGTGTGATTTTTTTAGGAATTAAAAATGAAATTGTGGATATTTATAGGGACCATTTACTTATTTAACTATTTATTTTATTATTTGAATATATCGTGTAGTTAATGAAGAACTTGAAAACCCAATACTTATTCTCCATGAATTCATAAAGAATAAGGAATTCAATAGTGATATCTTTTTCCGAAGAAGTTTTTTTTTTTTAGCAAAGACAAAGTTAAGACATTTCATTCATAATCAACAAATACAAAGTTGTAGGTACAATATTGAAAGTATGAGGGCTAGTGTGGTATATGGATACTCTAGCTATATTATGAGCAACATTATTTACTTGCCTCTAAATATGTGACAATGCAAAGTCGGGACTGGTAAGTAAGAGACTTCTACACTAGGAGATGAGATCACCAAATTCATTAAGAGGGTTGGAGTTTTTGGTGAGTGCATCAACCATAGATTTTCAATTGGTTTCAAAAAGGACAGCAGTCATTCCATTTAGGATGGCCATTTTTATAGCTTCCAACAATCCTATGGTTTCAGCGTTTAGGATTGTGGTGGAAGAGTAGAGATAATGAAATTTTCCAAACATAAACGATCATGAGGAATCTCTAAAACAAATATCATACCCCGTAATTGAATTGTTGTTGAAAGACCCGACGTCAACATTGCATTTGATTGTTCCCACGGGTGGTTTGCTCCAAGCATGAGGAGTATTGCCAGCTTGGATAGCCAACTTTTCTCTTTGCATACAACTCCATTTGTTAAGAGTGTCCTTAGCTTAGGTAACTATGTCGGCCGGTGAATTATCTATGTTATCCCAAAGCTTTGAATTGCGGTTTTTCTACAAACTCCAAAGAACCATAGTTGCTAGATATCTTTGATGCGTGGGCAACCTGTTAAACAAATCAAAAACCATGGAATCGAAATCATTAGCTGTCACCACCATATCGAGTACAATGTTTTGGATGTCGATTTGTTCCTAACAATTGACCTCTTTTGAGCAAACAAAGAAGAGATGCATTTGCATTTTTATCCAATAGGTCACAACAAACACAAGAATCAACACAAGGGATGCCGCGGCTGATAAGATTTGCATAGGTAGGTAAACATTGATGAGCTAACTGTCATATTAAAGAACATACTTGAGAAGGAATTCGCATCTACCATATAGAATTCCAACATAAATTATTACGGACAGGTGCAACATCAAGTAAAATATCGAAGCAAAGATGGTAAGTTGTTTTGACAATATAAAATCCATCCATCGTTGCCTTCCAGATTCAAGAATCAATTCTTGATCGAGTAAATAGTGGAATGGACAGAATTGCAGTTACATCAGTAGCATCAAACATATTTTGTATGACATAATTGTTCCAAGAATTCATACTCGGGTTTTGCAAAGCATTTACCGTAAGAACTTCATAGTGAAGAGGTGGCGAGGTAGAGAGTTTGTGAGAATGAAGGTTGAGGATCCACGACATTTTCCACATATTAATATTGGTGCCATATCCAATTTTTCATCTACGACCTAGTGAAAGTAAAGATTTAGTGCTCCATAGACTCCTCCAAGTATAGCTTGGATTATGTCCAAGGTTTGCATCCAAGAAATTCCTTCGCGGGAAGTATTTAGCTTTCAGGATCCGGGTGAGTAGAGAGGTGGAATCGGATTACAGTTTCCAAATTTTCTTTTCAAGCATAGATAGATTGAAAGCCTCCAAATCACGGAAGCCAATGCCTCCTAAACTTTTGTGTAAAGTGAGTTTATCCCAACACATCTAATTAATTCCACGACGGCCATTCTTTTAGAACCCCAATAAAACGAATTCATCATTCGCTCGATCTCTTCACATAAAGAAGTAGAAATGAGTAAGGCACCCATACAATAAGAAGGGATAGCTTGAGCGATATGTTTTATCAGTATTTCCTTCCCTACGTGAGAAAGGGATCGGACACTTCAAGATTGATATTTTTTCCATATCTGATTCTTTAAATAAGAAAAAAAAAATGTCCTTTTTACTTCTCCCCACCATGGATGGTAACCCGAAGTATTTACCGATGACAATAGTATTGTGAACCCCGAGTGAGGAGGTGATGAACGAGATAGTGTCTTGGTGCGTTTTTGCACTAAAAGCTATGGCTGATTTGCCCAAGTTTATCGCCTGACCTAAAGCTTGTTCATAAGCAACAAGAATATCTTTAAGGTGCTGAGCTAATATTTTTCTCTATAAAAAATATGAAGAATTAAATAAGTGATGATATTTTCCTTTTAATTCTTCTATCTTCTAGGTTCTTTTTTTATTTATAGAAATTAGTTTAGACAAGCTCGGCTGCGGGAGCTCACCATCGTCAAGATTAGGGGTGTTTAAATCTAAACCAATCCAAATTGAAACTGTGAATCAATTAAAAAAAATTGAATATCGCACAAAATCGAATATTATTGGATGTGGTTTTATGAAAACCGCTCGGATCAAATCAAATTTTGGATTGAATTTTTAAAATCAAACCAAACCGAACCGAACCCACCCACGCCACCCCACCACACACACACATATATTTTAATACTTTTTAATTTTTTTTATTACTATTATATATTACATTAATATATTATTCCCAGGTTTATAATTTTTTTAACTCTACTTTTTAGTTTAAATTATTCTTTTTTTATTATTACTAACAGAAAGACGGACACTACCGTGCCCGTCTGTCCGCTCGTTCTACTATGCTAACGCATATGATTATTTTATTATGTTTGTTTGTATAATTTTGATTAAAATTTTTAAATTTCAAAATATTAATGGAAATTATTGATATACTGATTTATAAACAAAATATTGTCAAGACATATAACAAAATTATTTTTGAACTCAACATATTTTAGTTTGCCTGCATATAAAATTAAGATAAAATAATGATCATTTATTGTTTATTCTAATAGTAATTAGTAACATCATAACATAAATGTATAAATGACCTGTTATGTAAAAGAAACATTATGATTGTGATAAAATAATATCTTTAAAAACTACATTTTTCGTAAAGTCTCCATCTTCTTTTTCTATTTTCCCTTCTGTCATGAAAACTTTTGTTGAATTTTGAGAAACTCCTCTTGATAAAGCTACATATAATTGACCATTCGTGGAAGATAGATTTCGACAATGGGAATGGTCTTCCCTTGTGACTTATTTATGGTAATATCAAAACTTAGTTTAACGGAAAACTGTTTTCTACCAAGCACAAAGGAAAGTCATGAACTCGCATTTGTTTTTAATTTAATTATGGGCAAGAATGATCTTTTTCCAACATTGCTTCCTGTTAGGATTTCCACATCCAACATATTCTTAAATAAACCACGACATAACAATCGTGTCCCATTACACATGTCATATCTAGGGTCTATGTTTCACAACAACATTAAAGGTGCAACTTTTTTACCTTTAAAATATGTGGCGGGATACTTCCTTGAGCAATTGAGTTTAGAAATTCTTGTTGATATGGTAATGTAGCCATTTGTTTCTCTCTACCCTATTTATCTATCTTTAATCCACTGGTTCTATTTCCACTTCTATTTGATTTTTTTTCTTTTATATTGTGATTACGAATTATGATATTACTCCTCGCCTATGAATCACATACACTCCTCATATTAGATGTGTCTGAACATGTGTTGCATCCGCATCCACAAATATAATTACCCTAAATTATGTGATTTTCTCAAATTATAACGTTATTGACATGTCAGTATTCGTGTTGTATCTGGTATCGGTGTTCGTATCCATACGTCTTAATTAGCGGTCCTCTCTTTTAATGGGCCTCTCAGATGGTGGTTTAAATGTAACCAAAAACAAAAGATGGTGGTTTGAATTGCTTTCTAGTGTTTCTGTTTTTAGTTGTTGGTAATAAGAGTGTGATTATGGTTTAACAATTTTGAATTGTTTAAATGGTTTCAACACTTCGATTTCACTGTATTTTGTTGGATATTAGATGGTGGCCATGGGTGCAATTTATCAATTGTATACATGCAGAACAGCAGGGGAAGGAGCTGAAGGGCAGGGGATGTTATTGCTTATTTTTCCTTTATTTAATAATAAATTTAAAAAAAACTACGGTTCTCTTTATATAAAAAAAAAAAGAGTCACGCTATCATAGTTTGCATAAGCAATTAAAAACCAGCAAAGTCAAATAATCCTTAAAATTAATCGTAAACGATTTGAATCATAATCATTTATAAACCAACAAAGTCAAATATAATCCATAAAATTAATCGACTTTGATTAGTTGTAACATGAAAGGATTTAAAGTCCAATTTTTAACATTATATTTTGCTCACGTTTGTTACTAATTTTTTTTCCAGAAGATTTAAAGTCCAATATTTAACATTTTTTTTCTCACGTTTGTTACTAATTTTTTTTAGAGTATTTAAAGTCCAATCTTTAACATTATATTATTATTTGTTCACGTTTGTTACTATTTTTTTTTAGAGGATTTAAAGTTCAATCTTTAACATGATTTTTTGCTCACGTTTGTTACTAATATATTTTTTAGAGGATTTAAAGTCTAATTTTTAATATTATTTTTTGGTCACGTTTGTTATTAATTTTTTTTAGAGGATTTAAAGTCCAATCTTACCATTATTTTTTGCTCACGTTTGTTACAATTGATCAAAGGCTAAGGAAGAATAACTTAATAAAATAATATAATAATATGGAAATACTGTTTTTTGTGGAAGTAATAAAATAATATGGAAATACTGTTTTTTGTGGAAGAGATATGAAAATACTTAGCAATTTTTGTCGGTTGTATTGAGGGGAACAACACAGATGTACAACATAAAATCGGCTGATAAAAAAGTAACATGAGTTTTTGTTTTGTGCTAGTTTTTTGTGAGTTTGATCTATGGTTATCAGAGGTAAAAGAGGGTTAACGTGGACGATTAGTGACATGAATTAGTAATCCACGTGTTATTTTATAATTAGCTAACAGTAAGAAAGTTTTCTCCTTAAATTAAATTTATTCTTATCTATTTGTTACACGTGTTATTTGTATTTGAAATTAAAATTAAAAATTAAGGGTATTTTTGGAAAGAAAAGTCCAACCCAAAAGTATGCTGAAAGGGTAGTTTTCTTTATATATAGTATAGATTTCATATGTTTGAAACATAATCAATGACTTTCATCCCGTAATATTAATTCTTAACATATTATATGTTATATTTTGCACCAAACCTATATATTTAAATTATCTATTAATATTAATATAAAATTGCAATTCGGATATCCAAGAACCGATACAAAATAAACCGCATTAAATTGGATCCGTTCAGATTTTATAAATAATTTATCCAAAACCGAATCAAACCACATATGCTTTTATTTTTGGATCGGATGAGTTTATGTTTCAAAACTCATCCAAACTGCACTACAAACACCACTAATCAAGATAGATCGACCTCAAAGCTCAAAGAACGTTTATAGAGGTACTTACATATCACTAACTAAAGAAATTATTACATCGATAACGAGGGTTGAACCCACAACCTTACGGGTGAATCTACTTCTTATCAACTGAATTATGTCTTCCAAGATGAATATGAGTGCATAATTTGTATGGAAATTCAATAAAATAATTATTGTAGTAAAAAAATATTGAATGGTTAGAACTAAATTTGTAGGATCTTGCTAATTAGTGTTCCAAATCACTAGTTAGCAATAATATAATTTTTTGTAAAAAAAAAAGAAGCAATAATATAATTTTGACCGGGAGTAATTTAATAATAGTTTAAAGAAAACCATATTGTCCCAAAATCGTCGTATTCTTCTTACAACAAGCATGCACTGTATTGAACCAATTGGTGTGACTGAAGACTAATTAAGGAATGCATGGTATCTGAATTCGTATTTTGGTCTACATATTGTCCCTGAATCACAATTTACTGGTGAGGATAAGCATGCATATGGATTTAGCAATCTGCATCGAATTCAGTAGCTGAACTTGGCGAAGGGATTGGTGCTTTTGTTGCTACGATGTCCAAACCAATATTCACTCCATCTCTCAATCTCTCATGCCCCTCCCTGGCCCCCCTCTTACTTTGTCCATGCTGTGTTGTTCACGAGGCCTCACTTAGAAATAGAGCAGGTGGCGGCATTTCAATAGTTACAATGTCATTGAGATATATATATATTTTTTAAAAGACAAAGAAAAATGCAATACTTCCTCAGTCTTATAATAGATGACCAATTTGAAAATGTACAATTTTGACATAACTTGCTTTGACAATATTTTTCTACTAATATACAAAGATAAATAATATCATATAAGATGTCGTTATATTTGTCTCAGTGAGTATTTTCAAAACATCAAATTTTCATAATATTTTCTAATATATTATTCAAGATATTTAAGCTCAAAATTATACATTGGCATGCGTAATAGGGTCAACTGTGTCATATATTATAGGACGGAGAGAGTATATTATTAGCTTGGCACAAGAAGTACCAGTATCAATACAAGAGAATGGACAAGAGTGAACACCAAAGCACTATCCAACAACAAATAAACAGACCACCTCCTAAATCAACTCCTAACAAGATACTTTTTGTTGTTGCAAATGGATCAAATATTCTCGGGAGGAGGAAATATTAAACATAAAATTCATACTACCTCTTTCCCATCTTATAATCTCTTTTATTAAATAAAAAGAGATTGTTTGGATTAACTTGTTGTCTATTGACACTAGTTTTGTGTATGCTTGTTGTCTATTGATTGTCATAAGCTATTTTGAGTATTTTCAGTTTATTTTTATAATTTCGTCAAGATAACATTTTTTTACGGTTAAATATTTTTTTGGTCCCTATAAAATTAGAAACTTATAAGTTTAGTCCTTACTTAATTTTAATAGGTTTTTTTAGTCCCTACAAAAAAAAAATACTTCTAATTTTAGTCTCTGTTACAACAAAGTTTGTTTAATTATCCTTAAACTCTTAAAATTTTTGAACGATTTTTTTGAGACAAGTTTAGAACGATATGAAAGGTTCATTAACTAAAATTTAGAATTTTTTAACATGAAACAAATAAAATATGAATTTTTTAAAACGACAAAAGTTAAAGATAAAATTAACAAAATCTGGACGTAGACATCAAATTTTACGACAATTTTTTGCAGAGGAACTTTTAGTAATGTTCTTAATACGTATGCAAAAAATTGTTCAAAAACTCAAGAGATTAAATATAAACTAAACAAATTTGAATTGAGGAGGGACTAATACTGAGTGCAGATTTTTTTTTAAGGACTAAAAGAACTATTAAAATTAAGTAAGGACTAAACTTAAAAGGTCCCAATTTTATAGGGACCAAAAAATATTTAACCTTTTTTTTTATTACTCCATCCAAACAAAAGTATTGAGAAATGAAAGTAATTTAATTGAATAATTTAAATTGCCTAGAATTCTAAATTCTTCAAAATTTCTCAATTACTTCATCCAAAACACACTCTAAAGGATCAAGAGGATTGTCAATTTAAAATCCATTCATTCCCTTTGTTGTGATTCTAATTTTAATTAATTAATTAATTTGTTCTTCAATTTAGAAAGACCCGCTGTTTAAGGAATTTTAATTAATTAATCTCATCAAAATCGTTCATGTGGTTATGGTTTTGCAATGTAACTGGGAAATTGAAAGGGGAATGAAGGAGGTGGAGGAGAAAGGGATCAGGTGAACATGAGTGGAGAAAGCATGTGATGATGTCTTTTAATATCAGCTTTTAGATTTGTTTTTGCCACATGTCACACATCTGTAAATTAAAATGGAGTATATGGAGCAAACATAAATGGAGTAAGATGAACGATAAGTGTAAATAAATTCTTTTAGTCGAAATCCAAACATTAATTTATCACGTGTAAAATTCTAATTCTAATCACGTACAAATTTATCATTAAATCACATATATTATTCATTGAATTAATCTAAAAAGTACATTTTTATTTATAACAGTGATAAGGAGATTGAATGTAAGATGAACCTCTTAGATTTCTTTCATTTATAATATTTTTTAAATTTAAATAAGTATGGGGATACGACAAGACTTGAGAAACCCTTCTTCTTCCAAGGCACACACAACACAACAATCAGCGCAAAAGCCCGTTATTCTTGAGGAATTGAATAGCATGATCCTTCACCTATCATGTCTTGTTTTACACCCTGTACTTCGTTGACTGCATGTCTTAGCATGCAACAGTGACATTAATGGCACTAACGTCCAACATCAACTTGGTGTTTTGGTTTAGTAATCTGCATGCCCTAAGCCATTCCCAACCTAACACGTGTTTTTTAACCTGTAACACGCATTTTCCTCGCATCATTCACATGCATCCCCACAATTTGGATCTTCTTCTCCACCCATTGCATTCTTTGAAGTTTGAAACCAGCTTTATCTGGTTACAACTAAGTTTCTCATGGGATATACGCTGTGTATACATTATCTCTATCTTTCTCTGTGTAATGTGTCTGTATCTTTGTTTTTCTTTTTGTTTTCCTTATTTTAAGGATTTCATGAACTTTAATTTTAGCATAGCGGCGTAGCTTACAAAAAGAACATTCCCTCAAATATATATGAAGATTTAATTTCTATATATTGACGATGGTTTATTTTTTTACACATCTGTTTACCATATCTTTTTAGATATGTTAAGTGTAAGTGTTAAAGCATTTTACTGTAAGTGCATAGAAATTAACCTCTATATATAAATTAAAATCTTTATGCAAATAACCTTTTCCTATGTGGAACTTTTGTTTTTGAATATTTCTTTTTGAGATTATAGAACGGAGTCCATAACCATTTTTTTAATAGAAGAGGCTTGTTTAACAAGACAAAATTGAGTTTATACCATATACTCCCTCCGTTTTAAAATGAATGTCGTTTTAATAAAATAAAATTGTTTTAAAATGAATGTCATTCTCACTTTTCAATACACTATTAATTTTTTTTTCCAATAGTACCCCCTAATTATTACTATGCACACTACTTCCAAAGTGACGCATTTTACTTTAATTTATAATGATGGGAAATGCACTAATAGTTAACAAGGCTATTTTATTAAAAGTGTCGTGTCTATAAACAACATTATTGCATTTCTTAATATGTGTGTAACAACCTTAAACGACACTCATTTTAAAAACGGAAGGAGTAATTTATAAGGGTTATGCTAACAAGTGCCCTTAGGACACTTGTTAAAGATTTTAAAAAGAAAATAATTGTGAAATTTCATGTAAAAAAAAATTGCTTTTTAATCTTTCAATAAATTGAATGGACAATTTCTAAGATAAAATTGTTACTTTAAACTCCTTAACAAGTGCTCTTAGGGCTCTTAGAACACTTGTTAGCATTTACCAATTTATAATAGCATATTAATTCATATTACAATCATAAATTTGTTTGATAAATTTTTTTTTCTCACAAGTTTCTATTTTTTTTTTTATCGGCTTCATACTCTTTTTTATTCAAATGTGTCGTATCATTTTTTTCTCTCAACTTTTTTTTATCATCAAAATTGATAGTATTATCGAAGAGAATGAGAGAAGTACAAACAATATTTTTCTTTCTAATTAATTAAGAGAAGTATAAGGGATACTCAACCCACCAAAATACCATAAACAACATCCTAAAAAAGAAGACAACTAAGAAGGTTCACAAACCACTCATAATGCAAACAAGGGCACCCCTTTCTACAAGAAAGGAACCATTTTCAAGGGGATACTTTAATATCATTGATTATATCTACTATACCAACTTTTTTATCCGCATATTTTTTCTCGTTTCTAGCCTCCCAAATCTTCTAAACGGGTGTAGTATGTCATATTAACATTAAGCCATTTTGGTGCCTTTTGTTGAGAGAAGAGGAATAAAAATAATCAAAAAGAGGGGTCATAGAACCGGGAAGCACCACTCCCGTTCCCACCCATTTGAAAAATCATACCACACCGAGCTTGAAAACTTGCACCTACAAAATAGATGGTCTTCCACCTCTAGGGATCCCGTGCATCAAACACAGTCACCATCCAAACTATTGATAAGAATTCTCCTATTTGCTAAATTTCCTCTAGGTGGAAGTCTTCCAAGAAAGAGTTGCCAAACAAAAGTTTGAACTTTAGGCGGAGTGAAACTTACCCAATTAGCTTTCAATCCTTTTGCAATGCTGGAAACTAAACTTTCTATGGTAAGATACTTTTTATCAAGGGCCACATACAAAGATTTGACCGAAAAACACGCATTCAAATCTAACTATCACCTTCATGCCAACTAAGAACCCCTCAATCTAGTCCCATAAATCATGAAATAGAGATTTTCCCATAAAAAAAAGTTCCTCCACCACTTCAAGTCCCAACTCCAAAACCCTTCCACTTCTCTCAACTAAATCCTTGTTATCTTTATTAAATATATTTATTTATGGTAAATTAAGAGTAAAAGCCATCAAAGAGATCATAAGACATAAAAATTAGGTTAACACTCCTTCTAGCCTCTAATCATATGATAATTGCTCATATATAAATATTTTAAAAAGAGGGAAATATATACAAGAGGGTAACCAGGCCTTTTCCCAAAACAAAAGAAAAATGTTTAATTACATTTTTGGTCCTCGCATTTTGACCAGCTCACGAAAATGGTCCTACCTCTTTTAAATCGAACAAAATCGTCCCTAAACTATATGTTTTTTGCAATTTTAGTCCTACCTCCTATTTTCAACTCCAGAAACGCAGAGAAATGACAGTTTTAAACCTACCCTCTATGCTCAACCATTAAATAAACAAGGAATAAAACATGTTGGTACAAGAAATCCATTTTATTCAACACACTAACCAAAAAAACCTAATTTCTAAGATATGTTTCAAATTAGAGTTTTTTTTGGTTAGTGTGCTGAATAGAGTAGATTCCTTGTACTCACATGCTTTATTCCTTGTTTATTTCATGGTTGAGCATAGGGGGTAGGTTTAAAACTGCCTAAAACTGTCATTTCTCTGCGTTTCTGGAGTTGAAAATAGGAGGTAGGACTAAAACTGCAAAAAACATGATAGTTTAAGACGATTTTGTTCGATTTGAAAGAGACAAAACCATTTTCGTGAGCTGGTCAAAATGCAAGGACCAAAAGTGTAATTAAGCCAGAGAAAAAGTACACAAAAAAGACATAATAAGCAAAAATGAAAATTAAGAAGACCACAACAGTCCCTAACAAATTCCTCTCTGAGACTAGTCGGTAAAAAATCCCACCAACTCAAACTTGAAGAATTATGATTCAGGCTAGCAAGTTTGTTAGCACAAACATTATCTTCTTTGTATATATGTGAGAATATATAGGTCAAACTAAAGCAATTGCTCTCACTACCAAAAAAATAGAGAACACTACCAAAAAAAAAAAAAAGCAATTGCTCCATCCGTAGTATATGTTTATTAAATATTAATTAAACATATATTTTTATGTAATTCCATATATATATTTATAATGTGGTTTAACCCCTAATTTACTAAACACCGTAAACTCAACTAGTTTATCTGCGATCAGCTATAATTAACTAATTGATCAGCTATCAACTTTTAATTTTTTCCAAATGAAGCCTAATTAAAACCTTGTACATGTGTGGATTTACACTTTAAATTTGCACAAAGTGATGTTGCCTAATCCCTAAAAAAAAAGTAGTAACACGGCCTTTCA
>Ga0228710_1009420_pt1 | contig 13558 bp, 5 predicted proteins | sample MedpolnodulmetaG_FD_177995 | JGI IMG/M metagenome (GOLD analysis project Ga0228710, IMG submission 177995) | Root nodule microbial communities from Medicago polymorpha collected in Santa Monica, California, United States - pink nodules | ecosystem: Host-associated > Plants > Roots > Nodule...
CACTTATGTGCAAAATGCCCCCTAAACTTGAAAATTTTTATTTTTTTTCCTTATCCTTGACTCAATAGATATTAATAGCAAACAATTAACTTTAATACTTTAACCTCTACAATATTACAATTAACATTTGAATCATTTACTACATCCCATTCATCTATTTGTTACCCCATTCATCTATAGAATTAATCAAAAAATAAAAGTTTAACAAACTTAATTATAAAAACTGATAAGTAGTGAACCAGCTGCATTGGTGAGCTGACCTAACATTTAATCCATAGCTCATTTTGTTAGCTATGTCTTCCAAGCATTCAACAACTAAAGTTTTTCACATGTTTTGTTATATGTAGTGTAGTTTCTTACTTCATTTAAATGGGGTTGGAATTGAACTTATTACTACAAACAATATGAATTACACCAATCATCTCAACTCAGGTGAAATAGTCAAATTCTCCAACATTTCCCGATGCTAAACAAAGATGCCTTATTTAACATACATTTATTCAAGGCACTAAACTTTTTTATTTCTATCCTGACTAGAAAGAGAGCATTTGAACGAGCAAACCACTCTCAACCTTTTTAGCAGCTTCTTGAACTTCATTAGAGTCCTTTCCACTACCAAATAAATCAAACTCAAGAGCAGATAATTCCTTTTGATAATCATTAAGAAGTTGGAGCAGCTGCCTGTAGCCTTTGCTCCATATTATTTTCCCAATAAAATAGGCACCTTTGGTAAAGGCATTCTCTCCATTTTGTTATTGCACCCTTTTTTTCTTGCCAATCTCAAGGAACTTTGGATTAAGACCCGATGGAATGCATCTAGTAACTTGTAATTGTTAATTGTTTGCCTTTAATATCTTGAGTCAAGTATAAGAAAAAAATATATATAAATTTTCAAGTTCGGGAGGCATTTTTCACATAAGTGCAAAACTTCAGGAGATATTTGCAAAACTTCATGTTGACTAACAGAAGAATTTGACGGAGGGGGTAAATTGATTAACGTTGTGCAATTTTAGGGGGGTAATTGAAGTTTTTTTAATTTCAGGAAGGTAATTGACAAAACATACAATTTCGGGGGAGTAAACTGTCTAAAGCTATACGCGGGCACATTGGCAAAATTGATGGTGAAATTATTTTCCTTCTCTCATGTCTCTCGTGTGTGTCTCTCATTTTTATTTTTAACAGCTCCCGTCTCGATTTTAAATTTGGAGTGTGTTTTTTATTTTCATAGTATAAAACGTACAGAGGTGAAACAAATAGTACAACAGTGAACAAATGAAATGGCTTAACACTCGTGCTCTTGAGTCTTGAATAATAAACTTCAGAGGTTAACGTTTGGGGTTGAAAAAAACGTATTTTCTTTATTCTAAGCAAATCGCTAGATTTTCTCGATAGTATCCTGAATTCTTGAAACTATGCATAATGCTTTTACCATTTAGTAAGACCAGTTCATATTCTTACAGAAGGATGATTATGTTCACATCCTGCAACATAGTGGTTTAGAGTTTAGACATTCAATTTAGTGAAGCTGAATGCTACAAGATCGATCCAAAGAACAACAATTTTTACTGCAGAGTCGATCAAGTTAAAGACAAAAAGCTTGGCGGCATCGTTGAATTTTCCATTGGATATTTTGATCCATATCATAATTCAAAATGGATATTTTTTTTGTTCCATATCATCACGGGAGATTATTCAACATGTCAAGAAAAGCAAACAAATGTCCTTGAAATAGGTGACTCCCACACACCACGATATTCAAAGTAACAGCAGAACTAAAACTCATAAGGCAATCTTAGAATTAGTGTTAACTGTTAACAAACTGACACATACAACATGTCAACAACTAAGAAAACTTGCGGCTACCATTCCATCTTACACATGCATATATGCTTCACCGCTAGGGAGATCAATTACACACACATCCTACACATGCTATTAGTATTTTTAACAATTTCCATAAACTAATATCGTTAATTTGTCAAGTATAAACTTCAACATAATTCAAATTTATCTATCAAAAAAATGTAAGACAACAACTTACAGCACTCCTCCATCTAATTCTCTTCCCAAGCTAATAACATCATCCATCAGTTCCAACTTTCAAGCATTTTCCCTAACACCTCACTCTAAAGCATACATCTCACACTAATATCATAGGAGTCTCTTTCAAATCAAAAGGTCATCTAAATTTATCACATAAAGCCCTTCCTCTAGCCACCGATCCGTCCAAAAAAAGTTTTTGACCCATTACACACCATTCCCGCCATATTATCATGGAATGAACGACCCACCCCATCCCCCCTGCTCCTCTTCAAATTCCCAACGACTCTTTCCACCAAATTGACTCATCCTCCCTCCTTCTTTAACACAACCTCCTTCGAGTAAATATCTAGTAAAACATGAGATCACAAACTCCTCTAATTTATATGCATCCTCCAACACTATTTATCTAACAGTCAAATTAAACTTCTGGATATTATTCAAACACCCCCTCCCCCTGCAAAAAATTCAACATAGATTAATAGAGGAGACGATACATGTGAAAGCTTTGAAAGAGGAAAGAAAGTAGACTGGCAACAAAGACATGACATATTTCAGAAAAATCAAACGGCCCCAATGAAACATTCCTACTTTTCCATCTAGATAACATTTTCTTAATACGGTAAACCAATGGACACCAGAAGCTTAACGTACGAGAATCACCTTCTATTGATAAGCCAGGATACATAAAGAATATGCGATCAATTTTGCAATTCAACACCAAAGACACCTCAGCCAACCATAAATCAGATACATTCACCCCACCATCATATTTTTATGAAAATTATAAATAATGTAAAGAGGCTATACATGATTTCACCTCAACATGAAAGTCACAAATAATTGCTCCAGCTTCTAATTGATTATGGAACCAAAATTGATTTTCACCTGTAGAACCAATAAGCATTAGGTTCTTATTGCCACTTGGCATGATTACAGAGATTCTCATTCCATTATTATTATTTTTTAAATTAAATACCCCATTGCTAATCAATCAAATTTTTGAAAAAGATAAAAGGTCACTAAAAAAAGAGATAGAAGGTATAGATAGATATTAGATTCTTCTCTGAAATTTGTTTTTCTTCCTTTCAAAATTGCACATTTCCTTGACTCAGTGGAGTCAACTCACGCTCGACTTTTTTCAGCGATAGTTAATTCATACTGATATTTTTAAGATCGGTTGACCTGACTTAAAAAATGATTGAACTGATCTAAAATGTGTCAGTATAAGTTAACTACCGTTGAAAAATGTCAAATGTGAGTTAACTCCCGCTGAATAAAAAATGAACAATTTTAAAAGAAGAGCAATTTCCTATTCTCTGACTTAGGCTGGACGCTGGCCCATAAAATAAATTAATTGATACTGGCCCATAAAATAAATTAATTTTTTTGACAAAAATAAACGATATTCATTCATTCAGATTGATAGAGTACATTGAATTGATACAATACAAATTCAAATTCGCTAAAAACAAAACAGATGAATTTGTGAACAAACTCACGACATCCATGTTAATAGCATAAAATGGCAAAGTAGCTATGCATACAAACATGACTAATATGACTATATTAAAGTCTCCGGAATATGTATATCTCCGGATCTGCAACGTTGACAACGTCAAAGTTATTGTCATTGATCGGATCTGCACTTGCTCAAAGCTAATATTTCAACCTGAATCAAATAAACACCGCACCAAGACGAAAAATCAAAAACACACCGCACAAAGACGGAAAATCAAAACAAACAGAGTCGTTCAGAGACTACGAAATCACAAAAACAAACGAAAGAAAACAGAAAATATGTGAAATCACTTATTCAATTAGGATATAAGGAGGAAAAACAACTCAAAAGGGTGATTTTTGGGTCAAAATTGACATTAAATCACCCCTCTAACAAGAAGAAGAAGAAGAAAGGGGTGACGGCTTGAGTTTGAGAATGAGAGAAGAGAGAGGGGAAGAAAAGGGACTATAAAATAAATTAATTGATACCAACAATTCTACGATTTTCATCTTATTTTATTTTATTTTGGTACAATGAATCATCTTAATTTTAGAGGTCTTCGTCCTAAACATCATATATTATGAATTTTAAAAATAAAAAGTACAATTCGAGCAGCACATGTATCGTGCTGGTTGATAAGGGGACCTGGACAGCTCATTGCTTACTTGGAGACGTGATTCTTATCCTTTACGAAACTATGAGTACGAACCTGGTACATTTTTTATTCCTTAGATTGGATAAACCCATTAGAATGCTGCCAAGATCATATATCAAAACAAACAAACTAGATAAGTGATCACGTTACTTGGACTATACATCATGTTATTATAGGATAAAGTAAAACCAATAATTTATAAACCGAATCAACCGTCAAACACTAAACATGTAAGAACTCCGAGTCATGGTTCAACACTTCAACACTTCAACTGCTTTAAACTACTTGAAAATCGCGATCAAACCGCTCAAATAATGGAAGGACTTTATACAATACATCCAGCTCAAATATTGTATAATAAATAAATAAAAGCCTAAAGAGCATGAGTTCTTTAGCCTAACATACAACAACATTATCAGTCCCATTCTCTTATGCTTACACGTTACACCTGTGCAATGCTTCTTTACAAATTATACATCTAGGAAATAGAGAAAAAGACTCAATGGCTAGCTCAAAAGAGAATAAAACACAGGACAAAGCATAAAAAGAGAAAAAAAGAAATTCTGTTCAGTGATTTGTTTGCCAACATCTCTTGCCTTCTCCACCTAGGGCTACTACTATTTCCCACCATATGATGTGAATTTTCTGAGTTGCCAAAGACAAATTGAGGGAATAATGGTGTCATAAAGGTATTAAGATTATGCATTTGTGGTCTGTCATTTTCTTGGTATGTAGGAGAATCAATATGTTGAGTCTGATAAGGATTCCGATATGGAAGCTGCTGACGACTTCGATTTTGAGGCGATGTTGCCATTGCTAATAGAGATTGAATCTGTGAAGCAGGTGGTCTTGGTGGTATAGAAATATCTTCAAGGGTAGGTTTTCCGTCACTGTCGCGATCACAGCGAGAAAGGGTCTGGCCCCTGCCATAGAGAGGGACCATTTTGGTGTGAGATATGCCATCCTTGCAAACTGGACACTGTGGTGGCTCATCAGGTGCAAGAGAGGCACTTTGCACAAAGAGCCATTTGTAAATACAGGACCAGCAGTAAAGGTGACCACAGAGTGTGACTACTGGTTCATGAGCAAAGTCTAAGCAGATGTTGCAATCAAAACAACTGTCACAAATTTTTTCTGTTTCTGTGCCAGAATTTGGAATGGCTTTCCATTCTTCGGTAAAGAAGTCTTCATGCTCAAAAGCCATTTGTTAATAAACCCTTTTTGCAACTTTGGTTATTAGTGTTTCTTTAGCCCTGAATGTACAAGAGAAAACTAGTTTTGATACACTACATCAAAGAAAGGTTTGAAGGGCATTAAGTGCACAGATGTAATTTAACAGGAAAATAAATAAATAATGGAGACTAAAAGTATAAGCAAATTTTGATTTCATCTCTTTTTTCACAATAAGTTAGTATAAATCATTTTTTTTTATAAATTAAAAATTTAGGTGAGTTGGGTCTCGAGAGCTCTCACCGGTCACCAGAGTCCGGCAAAAAGGCAACAAAGCTCAGGGGCAATTTACAAAACTACTTACATATTACCCACCAATGAGATCCTCACCCTAATTCGCGACTTGAACACATGTCAATGTGAGATATGAGCGTAAGTTTTGTATAAACTTCAAAGGCATATTCTCAACATTAATTTGATTATTAATATTTTAAACATTTTGTCCTAACTCCATAGAGAAACAGAGATATTCAGGTGAAACATCTAATTGAGCATTAAATTTAAATCAAGTTTGTTTAACAAAATGATCAATTGGTTAGAAGCAATATCTGAACTAAGAGTCTTGGTCAATGTGAATAATACCAAAAATAGAAATCAGATCTAACTAACAAATGGTCACATATTCACATCCAAAAATAAAAAAGAGTGGATCATATGATTTGCATGCAATCTTTACTTAAGCTAACACCCAGAGAAGGAATAAGGAAAAATTCTGGCCATCAAAATAATGAATATTAAAAAAGCACAAGCAAAAATAATAGTAATTGACAAGGTCCCGAGTAAGAGAGACATACCAAGAGAAAGGCACAGAGAGAGAGAGAGAGAGAGAGTGGATAAGTTGGGGGGTATGATCCTACGCAGAACAGAGAAGGTTGAAGGAGATTATATATAGTGGTGGGTTCACCGTTCCTGGGACAAGACAAGTGGAACATGCCTTTCCTTATTGGACTTTATTTATGTAGCGAATGCAAGCGGTGAACGTGCTTTTCTTTTTTCCGTTGAGCTATCCCTCTCACTGCACATGAATGATCCCTATTCATATTTAACTTCATTAATTATCCCTCGTGTGTTCGCATTGGAGTGTAATTCGGTTTTAAAGTTAAAATTCATTCTAATCATAAGATAAAAAAGTATATAATTTGGTTCGATTGACTTTTAAAACAGAAACAAAATCAAACTAATATGATATGGGTTGATTCGGTTGATGCAGTATTTGACGCGGCAAAATTTTTGTATGAAAGGTCAACGGTGGAACATTGACATCATAAACGACTCAAAAAAAAGGGAAGAAAGAAAAGAAGAGAATGCGAGTTGGAATGAAAAATGATGAAGTATGAGAGGATATTTATAGACAAAATGCTGATCAACCTTGCAATCAAAAAACACATGTTAAATGACTCTGTATCCAGAAAACCTTGTTGACCAAGTCGCCATCCACATCCTGACATATTTCAAATTATATAAGCCGAATTATTTTGGATTATATAATATGAAATGTCCCCAGACTATGTAAAAACTTATACTTTGGAGGATTTTCTGCAATTTAGATTATATGGTTTTTATGTGGTCCATGTTACAACAATACTTTCTGACGTACACGACACACAAAATCTTTTATAAATTGGTGTGTTTAGTTCATTTTCAAACCACACCACAAAACCATGAATACTTATCTAGTGGAATTAAGTACCATGATAGCTGAAGTTTACTTCAATAAGGGAAAACTTAATTTATTTAAGGTCCACACTGATGTCGCATATTGTCTGGCTTGAATATCATGTTCAATCACAAAGACACTAGGAGGGTGGACCATGTGGAATATCATCGATCGTTGATGACTCAGATGGAAGTGTTTGGTTCATCCATATATGAAGTTCCGAAACAATGACGGTGTGAGAACCATGTTCTCTATATTTGGTCAACACATTTAGAAGGGACCAATCGACTTAGACGCTTCCTTGGTTAAATATTTTCATGATATTAAAGAAAATTTGATTCGGACCAAGACCTATGAAGAAATCATGGCTTGCATGGATAGACCATATGAAGAATTTAGTTTGATTGATCCATGATCCTGTGTGTGTTTCATTATATTGTTTTACGTTGTTGAATTATGTTGTTAAAATTGTTATGTTCAATGTATGTTGTTGTTGTAGAATTTGATTTAATTATTGGCATTTTTTTAATGTTCTATGCTTTGGACACGATTTAGATAATATAATACGAACCCTATCAAATCCTACAAACCTCAAGTTGTAACACAGTTTGGGAAGGTTTTAGATTACATAATCCGAAAAAATATGAAAATAAATTCATATTATATAATCTGAACCAGTTCTAAATATGGATTGTGGTGTTACAAACAACTTTTGGACGATTTGTAGTGTGGTTAATACATTTTTTATCAGTTTGAACATTTTAAACGTTTTTTTATTGTAGTTACAATCTAGAAAGGCTTTGGGGGCTATAAATAGGCTTGCATTTAGTGACGTATCCAAGACCCTAAATCAAGGGGTGTAAATTTTTTAACGTTATTATTATACAAAATAATTTATATAAGATTAAATAACTTTTTTACTCAATTTTTTTAGGGGAACTTTTTACTTAATTGAATTTTTTTTTTTCAATAAGAACTTAAAATGTGCATCTTCCATGATTATAGTAAAACTTCATCCGTTTTAGCTATTGTCTTAGGTTCTATTTTTTTAAGGAACTATCGCCTTAGGTTCTATTCATCCGGATTAAGAAAAATGATAAATAAATTAAAGAATGATGTAATTCACAAAGTCAAATGTATAGTAAAATATAATAATTTGAAATTATCATAGACAATATCATGTGAAGAGTAGAATTGAAGAAAAAAATTATATCACATTGAAAAAGCAAAACAATGTTTATTTTAGATCATTTTTATGTGTTAAAATGAATTTTATTTTAAAACATAGGGAATGGTTAGAGACAATTTAAGAGACATAAGAAAGAAAAAATAACTTATAAATGGGCATGTTAATAAAACAATACTAGTTTGTTTTTTGACAAAAATAAAGCAATATTAGTTACTGATAATATACGTGGTACTTCCAAAACATATTCTCATGTTGGAATTTTGCACAGTGGTAGATGCATCACACAATGATTTATACGAGAAGCGATTGATCTCTACCATCATTTCGGTTTTTGTTAGAGAAACTTTTTTTGAGTTATTAGAGAAACTAAAAAAAAAAAAAACTACGCGGAATCCAAGAGAAAAGAGAAAATTGCTGTCATATATGAAAGGCTAAATTGCTATTTTGATATCTTAACTATTTATTTAATTAGTATTATTTTGGTCTATGATTAAATTTTGTTATGTTTTGATATTTTAAGTTAATTTTCGTTACATAAATTGGTCCCTCCGTTAATTTTAATTCAAAAACGTTAGGGTTTAATAAAAACTATAATAATATTAGGGTGCAAACTATAATAAACTAAGACAGTAGGTATAAATTTTAGACATCTAGGGTGTGTAGCCGCACATCCTTACCCCTATATGGAACCGCCAATACCTACATTTTTCAACATTTTCATTTATTTTTCATTCTTTTTTTTTTCACTGTATTTTTCTTCTTAGTTTTCATTTGGAATCAAGTTATCATATCATTGTCGTTGTTGATCATTCATATTTTCTTCAAAATTATTGTGCAGTTTTTATAAGGATGGTACAATGGCCAACAAAGACTTTCATATCAATTATAATTTGAATTTTGACAGAATTCAGATTATATAATCTGAAATCCTGCAAAAGAAATGTTTGAATTATATAATTTGAATGAAAGTGTTTTGAGAATTTTGGTGGGTGTGCGAGAAAGCAGTATGGCGGGAATAGAAATTTTCAAGCATAATATATCTTATTTTTGCTTTTCTTATTCTTTTTAGAGCCGATCTTATAATTTTTTTTCCCCATAGCTATCCTATTAGTGAAGCTTAACAACAAACATTATAATTGGAAACATGATTATGGCTACGCCTCTATGCAACAAACCAACACAAAACTTCATAACACTACCCTCAAGAAAAGAAAAGAACAAAACAAATCTTGATCAAACCCAAGAAATAAACTTTAATATTAAAGCATGACTTCCAATTATTTGAAAGGTCGTGATTAAAAATATCTTAAAACTTGTGTAATCAAACTCTAAAAAGTATAAAAAAAAATGTTTTTTTCGTTACATAATTTACTTTTTTTTTTATTTCATTAAGGTTAAATATATTTTTAATCCTTACATTTTGCGCCCCTTTGAAAAATAGTTTCTACATTTCATTAAATGTTTTTAAAATACTCACATTTTATCTCTGTTATCAAAATTAGTCCCTGTTGTTAGTTCTCTAATGGAATGATGATGTGACAGTAAGTGGGTCCCAATTATTTTAGAGTTAAATATGTTTTTGGTCCCTACATTTTACGTGACTTTGAAGATAAATCCTCATTATTTTAGGGATTTTAGAAACATTTATTGAAATGTAAGGACTATTTTTCAAAGTCTCACAAAATGTAGGGACCAAAAACATATTTAACCTTAAAATAATTGAGATCGACTAACTGTCACATCAGCATTCCGTTCAAGAATTAACAACAGGGATTAATTTTGATAACGGAGATAAAATGTGAGAATTTTAAAAACATTTAATGAAATGTATGGACTATTCTTCAAAGGGGCGCAAAATGTAAAGACTAAAAATATATTTAACCCTTTTATTAACTAGTGTCCATATAGAACTAGTTAGCATTACCCTTCGAAATAAAATGACTATTACCGTTAGTAGATCGAATACAAAGATAGAAAAGAGAGGAGGAAGTAGCATATTCATTTTGGGTTCTAACAAGGTGAAAGGTACAAGCATGCTGAAAGTTTGATGACACTAGGTCATATAACACTTTTATTATAGTTTTTATGTACTTTTAAGCTGAGTTCAGGTGATTTTGCATGAGTTAGAAGTTACAAATGACACATTTGATTTTGGCAAGTAAAGAAGAAATCGTGCTCCGATTTTAAGCATCGGGCTACGATTTTCCTGCAACTTTGAAACATTTTGTCTCGTAAAAAATCGTGCTCCGATGGGACAAAATCAGGCTCTGATTTAGCAGACGCGCCAGTTGTGATCTGAATTAAGTGAAGCCGTCGTGCTCCGATTTACAGCATCGGAGTACGATTTTAGCGTTTCTGAGAATTTTCCTATAAAAGGGAAGTTGTTTCTGAAGGAAGGGTTGAGAATTTTGGAGAAAGAAACTGACTTTTGGAGCTGGAGATCTGTAGGGAAGGTGGGAGACCATCAAAACTCATATATGGTTACCAATTTCATGTAATGAATCTTTCTTTCATATTAGTTATTTGTGCTTTAGCCATGAGTAGCTAGATCCTTTGTGATTAGGTCAAGAGATGATTATGTTCTAGCTCATGTTTATGTAACCTGTAACTCTTAATCTTTATGAATGCCATTCTAGTTTATTCAGTATAAATCGTTCTTAATGCTTTTATGATTATGAACCAATATAACTGATTCAAGAGTTTATATGACTATTGACACTAGCGTGTAACTCGGAAATATCTATACTATTCAATCTAACGGACAATCTAGGGATGAAACGTTGTTAGGTTGTGATAATTGAATTAACGGACTTAAAACCTTTGATGATAATAGGTTCACCTAAGGGATTAGAGAATTATAATTAGAAAAAAGGGCTTAGGATCAAGGGATTGACCTAAGCTATTTTGTTAATTTGTCGTTAACTTTATAGCATTAGTAGACTTAAGAAACATGTTGCTAATGAGCGATGAGCAGATGAATCGAATGACCTAGTCACCTCTCCATATTATTTCTTAAACCAATTTTTCTTTAACCATTTTATTTTAACTTGCAAATCAAACCAATTGCCTCAGTGCACCCCCCATTTTACAAACATCCTTAATAATAATGACATTCTCGAGTAGAAGTTGAAATAGTTCCTGTGAATACAAATCTTATAAATTTTATCACAAATTAGAGTGTTACTGCAAGATATGGCTATCCATTCAAAATTAAACAAACACCCTCGACGTCGAAAGATGGTATGGGATAGAAAGTTGAGGTGAAATGAGGATTCAATAACTACAGCCTACTAAATTTGTTAATCTCACATTCATTCCATGTTACATTTTATGTATATGTATATCTTTTTTCTTATCACATTGTCAATCTAAGGTCTTGTTAACAAGTGTTTAAGTGCACTCATTAAGCATTCTAAATTTAAAAAAAATAAAAAATTTAAAAAAGTTAAATACTTTCAAAGTATTTATTACATACATTTTTATAAAAATTTACTATTAAGATCTTTAAAAAGTGTCCTAAAAACATTCCTTAAATTTCTCATCAATCTATTAACACTTTATTTTGATTTTCCCTTTCTCCCAAAGTGTATCCAGAATATTTATTTTGGGGTACATATATGTGGACTACACAAAATATTTTCCTAGAACAATTCTGATTATCACAAAATAAATTAATACAAACAATTCTATGATCTTAGGGTCTTTGTCTTCAAAGTTATAATATATGAAAAATACTTAGGGGAAAACCCAAATTAAATTTTTTTGGACCCACCCACACAAATATTATTTTAATAAAATAAAATGGTTTAACGATATAACTATTTTATTTATCATTAATTTTTTTTTTCATTATTTCATGCGCTAAATAATTTTGTTTGTGATTGTGTCTAACCTAAGAATACCTCATAGAAAAGTACAGTTCAAGCTGCACATGTAACATTTAATTCCCGTTATCAAAATGAGTCTCTGCTACTTTCCTAATGGAATGATGATGTGACAGCTTAACCTAAAAGATGTTTAATCTTAAGCAAATGCTAACTTGTGCCCTCAAGGACACATGTTAATGAATTCATTATAGAAATATACGTATAAAAAATTGTACATTCAACTTCTTAAAAGTCAGTATATTATGTTTTCCAATACAAACTTGCTCTTTTTGAGTTGCTTATCATGTGCCCTTACGGCACAAAGTTAACATGACCCTTAATCTTATTCTATACGAAACTTTGAACTACAAAATGTTTATGCAATAAGGTAAAATATTCACAGAAAGTGACTTTGAACAATATATTGAGCTTAAAGAGCATAGCTTCTTTAGCCAGGGGAGTAGAAAATAAACTCAATTGCTAGCTCAGAAAAGAATCAGACACAAGACAAAGCATAAAAAGAGGAAAAAATAAATTTTGTTCAATGATTTGTTTGCCATCATATGATGTAAATCTTCATAGTTGCCAAACATATAGCGAGGGATTACCGGTGTCACTAAGGTATCAAGATTCTGCACTTGTGATGTGTCATCATTCTCTTGTTGATCAGTTTGAGGTGATGTTGGCGTTTCCAATAGAGATTGAATCTCTGAAGCAGGTGGTCTTGGTGGTATAGAAATATCTTCAAGGGTAGCCTTCCGGTTGCGGCCGCGTCGAGTCTGGCTCTGGCCTCTTCCATAGAGAGGGACCATTTTGGTGTGAGAAATATCATGTTTGCAAACTGGACACTGTGGATGCTCATCAGGTGCAAGTGAAGCCCTTTGCACAAAGAGCCATTTATAGATGCAGGACCAACAGAAAAGGTGGCCACATAAAGTTACTACTGGTTCGTGTGCAAAATCTAAGCAGATGTGGCAATCAAAACAATTGTCAGAATTCTCTTTCTCTGTCTCTGCCTCAGTCTCAGTGACAGAATTTCCATCGGCTTTCCATTTTTGGTTAAAGGAGTCTTCATGCTCAAAGTCCATTATTTAATAAATGAACCTTTCTTGCAACTTTGCTTATTATCGCCAACAAATAATGAAGTGTTTACAAAAGCACATGCAAGAAAAAGAAGAAGAAAAGTCGCAAGGTTTGAGTCTGAGAAACATACCTAGTTGAGGATCTGTGTTATGATACTAGTGGAGAAACAAAGGGGTATTTGTTTAGCAAAGCAAAAGAGCTCACACGAGGCAAGCAAGGTCACCAAATCAATTGCCGCGAGCAAAGTCGGTTAAAACCAATTGACACGTGGAAGTGATGCAGGAATCATCTACTATATATATATATATATATATATATATATATATATATATATATA
>Ga0228710_1009423_pt1 | contig 13552 bp, 9 predicted proteins | sample MedpolnodulmetaG_FD_177995 | JGI IMG/M metagenome (GOLD analysis project Ga0228710, IMG submission 177995) | Root nodule microbial communities from Medicago polymorpha collected in Santa Monica, California, United States - pink nodules | ecosystem: Host-associated > Plants > Roots > Nodule...
TTTTTTGACAAAAGTGGACCACGTTGGTTTTGTTATGGTTGTGTTTAGTCTCATGTATACACTATGAAACGATAATAGTTAATGAGAATTCATTCATGTTGCGTGTAATGGATTATGTGTCCAAATTTTCTTTTTAAGGTAAACGAATCAGCAATATTTTATGTGGTTATTAATGTCACTCGAGTCTTGCAACCACACACTCACCTGAAAGTATCTCTTCTAATTCTTCTTTCTTTACCTCGATCAGTTTCTAGTACTACCTCTTGATTTCACTCTATGGCGTTGGTAAATCCATTTCTTCTCCCCACCAAAACTCATCTTGCTTTGCATGTTTCACCTTCACCATCCAAGCAAATACGCCTTTGGACTAGCCCATCTTCCAGTTTCAGTTTCAATCTCAACAAAGGCTTGTCATCAAGCAGAAGAAAGCATGCAGGGTGTGTCGCCGCCACAGCAGATATTAAAGCTGGATCAACTTTACTTGATGGGGAAGAAGATCAGAAAGTTCTAGTGGGACCTTCCAGTGAGCAAGAACGCAGGGGTGAGAGAGAACTTGCACCCTATGATTGGAAAGAGGAATGGTACCCTTTGTACCTCACTAAGAATGTACCAGATGATGCACCACTTGGTCTCACAGTGTTTGACAAGAACCTTGTTTTGTTTAAAGATGGCAATGATCAGTTTCAATGCTATGAAGATCGGTGTCCTCACAGGTTTCTTTTAATTTATCTCACTTCTAATTATTCTTATGATTGAATTTGTTTTCAACTGCTTTATGTGATCACATCCCATAATTAAGAGTTCATAATTGATTTAACCAAAGTTGCATGCTATGTGATTAAATAAAAATAACATGATTATTGATGCAGATACAGCTCTTCTCAGCTTATACAGATTTTGCAGCTGTATACTGTGTATATACTTAGTGCTCCTAATGTTCGGGTTTTATTTTTCTCTACCATGATGTGAAATCAAACTCAACGATCAGAAACTAATCCAATGTGTTTGTCTGATAATGAGATCTATATTACTCTATTTAGGAATAAAATATTGGAATTAATAATGTTAGTGGATTGTTATGTTAGTTATTATCTTTCTGTAATACCATATTTACAATACTGCTACATCTGAGAAGAGGCTAGGGTATATTTAAACATTTGAGTATCACTGTAAGTTATCAATACAAATTTGATTCACTTAATATTTGTATCTTTCCTAGGACACTCACTAAGTTCACCGTAATGATAGTATGTACCAATTTCAATTACTTACTAATTTCCCCTGTGCTAGTAGTTTTCATGGGTGATAGTGAACATTGATAAATATTCTCACGGCTAATTTTTGCAAAATTAAATCAAACCATCTAAATTCGATTGGCAAGTAAGTATAAGAAATTATGATTTTTTTATTCCTTTCACAATGCTGGACTGGACCTTATATTTTATATGATTCAGGTTAGCAAAGCTATCTGAAGGCCAGTTGGTTGATGGAAGGCTTGAATGCCTGTATCATGGATGGCAATTCGAAGGCGAAGGGAAATGTGTGAAGATACCTCAGGTAGGCTACTGACTTTAGAGTTCTACTCACCTATATCATGAATGTCCTTATATGGTTTGATGCTAACAGGTAATAATAATTGTTTTCTCTGTTTTCAACAGCTTCCAGCTGATGCAAAAATTCCCAGGTCAGCCTGTGTTAAAACATATGAGGTGAGGGATTCTCAAGGTGTTATTTGGGTATGGATGTCACCAAAGATACCTCCAAATGTCAGTAAAATACCTTGGTTTGAGAACTTTGCAAGGCCAGGGTTTCAAGATGTTTCAACAACTCATGAACTCCCATATGATCATTCTATTCTACTGGAAAACTTGATGGATCCTGCTCATATTCCAATCTCGCATGATAGAACAGATTGGACTGCAAAGAGAGAAGATGCGCAACCACTACTTTTTGAGGTGACAGAACGAACTGGTAGAGGGTTTGCAGGTTGGTGGGGACGAGAGAAAGACGGCACTAAGCCTAACTTCTTACGGTTTGAGGCTCCTTGTGTTCTACAAAATAACAGGGAAATTGTAGATAAAAATGGTGAAATAAACTACTTCAGTGGTCTGTTCCTTTGTAGGCCAACTGGGCAAGGGAAATCCATGCTGATAGTGAGGTTTGGAGGAACAAAAAGATCTCCACTAGTAAAACTGTTTCCTCAATGGTACTTCCATCAGAATGCAAGCAAGGTTTTTGAACAAGACATGGGATTCTTATCATCACAAAATGAAATTCTTTTGAAAGAGAAGGTTCCAACAAAGGAACTATACCTGAATTTAAAATCATCAGACACATGGGTTGCTGAATACCGTAAGTGGATGGATAAAGTGGGACACGGGATGCCATATCATTTTGGTCACAACACTATTTCCCTGCCCAAAGAGCCGGCTGTGATTGAACATGCACCTGCTGGACTCGTTGCAGGACTATCAGCTTCTTCACCTGCAAAGGGGGGCATTGGAACAATGCATGCTCCAAATTTAGCAAATAGATATTTTAGGCATGTAATACATTGCAAAGGATGTAGAACCGCCGTCAAAGCTTTTCAAACTTGGAAAAATGCCCTTTCAGCTGTGGTCGTTGCATTAGCTGCATTAGCAATTCTGGTTACTGGGAGACAATGGAAAACCATCCTGTTGGCATCTGCAGCCCTGTGCTCTGTTGGAGTATATGCTTGTTCAACAGCTATTGCATTGAATACAACAAACTTTATTAGGACACATAGGAGATTGTGAGCAACAAGTTGTAAAAGATCTCCATTTTTAGTATTACCCTTACAGATTGTATGATGATTTTTGATGACATCTAGTGTTGTCTCCATCTATGTAATTTAAGCCAAACAAGGAATAGAAGAAGAGAAAAGTTTCTCAACAATGTGTTCAGGTGAAGAGTCGTGGTCTGCTAGAAAAGCATACTGTCTATTATTTTATGTCCTTTGTAAAAACAAAACAAAAATCTTTAGTAGTTTACTATACTTTATCCGCAAAGAGGCCAAGAAGAAATTATATAATGATGATGCTTGAAAGAAAAAAGAAAGAAAACAATCAGTGCACAGATTTACATTGTATGTAAATCAGTATGAATTTTTTAACTAAACCTCAACTGGACGGTCTCTTTAAAAATCAGACAACGTTCATATATTGTGTTCTTATAAGCTTGGCATTTACAAAATTACATGTTTGAAACTGAAACCTACATCAGTGGTTTCAACTTTCAAGAATACTCTGTTTCATTTGATAAAACAATTACACTTGTACATGGTATACAAAGAGAAAAATACAATAACGTAATCAGCGTTTGCTGAAAAAACAAATAGACAGTATTGTTCAATATAGAAGCAAATCTGCAGTTAAAGTGACTGCTGCTGCAAAATGAGGCAGAATACAACTTCAATCCTCCCAACTTACAACCTACGTCCACCATTTCAGCAGTATTTTTTTCCACTAGGATGCAGGAGGTTCTTCCAACCACTTTGCACGAAAGCCTGTTCCTTGACAATTAGAGCAACAAGTTGATCCCTGAAGAGTGAATAACAACAAATTAACCACAGAGTACGCCTTTTGTTAATTACTCTATGCGGAGTGTACACTGAAGAATAATATTAGGCAAGGAAATTGTATAGATGAACTGAATTCAGATTAATCATTCCTCATAATTGTACCTGTCCGCTGCAAATAATACAACTAGTGTTTCTGGATGGAACTTCACAAAGCATGTTGTCGCCAAGAACAAAAAAACCAGTACCCCCACACCATTTGCATTCAATATGCCCTTTTGAGCTGCAAGATGAACACACAACTGGCCTTGGTTGCTGCAAGCATCATTTAAGGTAGGAGAAATCAGGGACCAGCAGATAAATATCAAAATGTATCAAATTTTAAAGCTAAACTACTCTGTTAAGCTGCACTCAACTATAGAACATGAATAATTAAGAGATAAATTTAAAATTTTGATATATAGCTTCATTCATTTGTCCACAACATCAGTTAATATGTTGCCAGTTACAAGGATAGAGGGTTTGTTTGGATGGGCTTATTTTAACATTTCTATTTGCATAATCACTTGTGGGACTGTTTGAAAGCGCTTATGGAAAAAACTTGTGACATGTCCACAAGCTCTCTATAATAATTTATGAAAACAACTTGTGACATGTCAAAACTTAAACGTATACCACATGCAAACTATACTGCAGTAAAAGGCTTGTTTAGGCTCAACCATAACACAACAAACCATGGACAAGTGAAAACCCTAAAAAATGAACCTTCAAAACTGATAATTGATCGGCATAACCGTAACAGAAACAGAACACATGAAATAAATTGAACAGCTATGACAATCAAATTTATGAAAAGGAAAAAAAACAGTACACAATTCCAATTTTCTGATGATGAAAAATCTAAAAGTTGATATTAACATAAAATTGGAGTTGAAGATTGGATTGGGAACCTGGGAGATTAACCAGGCTTGTTCCATGCGCTTAGTAAAATCGGAAGATGAAGAAGAGGAATCAACCATGGAAACCCTAACGCGTAAGCGAGAAATTCGATTATTTACGAAACTTCTATTACCGCCAACGACGACTGCAATTGGAGGCGTTGATTTAGGAATGAGCGCAGAGGCACAACAAGAAGAGGCACACGCAGAGCCAGCCATGAAGGTTCAAGCTTCAATAATCAAGATGTGGTGAACGATGATGATTCTTCACGTCAAAGGGAAACTGCTTTCGCCGCAGAACAAGAAATATTGACAATAACACACAGTTTTCGCTGTTTCTATTTCTGTGTCTGTAAAAGTGTCGTTGGTGTGAATTTTTGCTCACGGAATCCAAAACTAATTTTGCTAAGGGAGTGAATACCCAATTTGCCCCCAAAAATTGTATGAGTATGACATTAATTTTGAGGGATTGATGTGTCACCCAAGTGCTACCCATAGAAAAATCAATAAATCTTTCACATTTTTTAAAAGATTATTTTTTTAGAGAGTGATAATTAATATTTATGATTACTATATTTTTAATTTTAAAAATATTATAACAACATATATTGAATTTGAACAATGCAATTTTTTAGTTCTCACAAATGATGAGAGTTTTATATTTTTAAGAAAAATAAGCCTCCAAAACCCCTCCTTCCAATCTCCTATATTTCTTCCACTTACTCCTTCTGTTTTTTTTTTCCTTCTGTTTCCCTCCAAACTTGCAAACAAAACCTTCGTATTTTAGAGCATTTGGTCTAACTTTTTCAACATGTAGAAACCATTAAGAGAATGTTTGGGGCATAGGTTAAGCATCCAAAACAAGTAAGTTTTCATGAAAAAGTTGTGTAATCATTGCTTGATCAAAAGTAACATTTTATGTTCCCAAGACAAAAAAATTTATTTGGAGATACATTAACCATTGTCTTGAGGGCACTAATTAGCAAGAACCAAACTATTGCAGGGGAGTGGTGTTGCCCGGGAATGCTACCTCTCTCCTAGACTACTTCACATCCTCCTCATCAAATAGCAAGCCCCAAAAAGATTTATCGTTAATAAGGCATACAATCGTTTGGAAGATTTAGGAAGCAAGAGATGGAAAGTCATAAATGGGTCAACTTATAGAAGACTTAGTAAATAAACGATAGTATTAAAGTCACCACTTAGAGATGAATTTTATTTAAAAAAATTGGAACCCCTTGTGTGTATTATGAATGGTTTTCGAACCCTTTGGAGCTAGTTTTGTTGTTTTGTTGGATTGATTATCCTGTGTACTTCTCCTCATTTGAAGGGTCAAATAATATTTATGTGTCTCTCATTCTATCTATAAATTCATGCTACAGTTAAAAAAATCATACACATAATTTATTATATAGCATAAATAAAAAGTGGTACATTTCATTATTTAAGTTGTAACATTCAAATATTTCATGAAATGAGGTTCAGTGTCGTTGACAGCATAGGCACCAGCAAAGGCAACAGCAGGAGGTGTGTTCCCCGGACATCCACGAACTTGACAGGGAGCACCGTTCACCATTTCACAAACACATGTTTCGTATAACATTGGACTAGCGGCATGACGACAATAGTAGTTGACTTGACCTATGCCAATATAACATGGACGACAAGTTTGCATGCATTTTACTTTATCAGGGCAACCACCTCCAATCCTGCTTAGCTCGCATGATTTCGCCTCAGATATTACTGTAAAATTAGTAACAATTTGTCAAATATTCTTTGAACGAAATTATAAAGGGTACAAGGGACGGAACCAAAGTATACATGATTTGGGGGCGGTCGCCATCCCATGTATCATGTAATACCTGAACCATATGTATATGAAACAGGTTTCGTCGCCCTAAATTAATTAAGAATCATATGAAAATAAGCATATTTGTCAAATTAATTCTCGAGTAATATTTTGTAATCGCCCTAACCTTTGCAACATGTTATTTCATCCTTAATATTAATATTTTTTTGGAATACTTCTTAATATTAAATATTTAACTTGCTGCGGTTTTTAGAAAAATGTAAAAAGATGATATTATTAGCTAAAGGATAAGAGAAAGGAGGAGAAAAAGGTTGAAGGATTCTAAATAATTTTAATGAGTTTTCCTTTTATAATAAAGATGATTTAAGACAAGAACAAAGTTGTGCCTAAAATACCAACGTGGAACAAAACTAAAGGGTTATATGTTACAATTAAATTTGCTGCCAAAAAACATTTTGAAGAACCATGCCACATTGGATTGGAAAATGTTAACAAGTGTCCCCTGGTGTAAAATATAGTATTGAAAATTGTGTGTTAAACATTTTAAAAGTTAAAAAAATGTTTTTTTTTCAATGCAAAATTTGACCTTTTTTCTACTTTTATTTCCTTAAGCAGTGCCCAGGTTTATGAAAAGAAATATATATACTGTAGGGGATATTAGAGAAACACAATTTATCTTATGGAGTTTGGTAGGTCAAACGATTTTGATTAAAGGATTAAAAGTGTTGGAAAACTTAAATATACATAGTTCAAATCTCGACAAGAAGAAAAATTCTAAAATTTGTCATTAAAAAAAATACAATTTATTTTGGTAAAAAGTGTGTGTCCCAATATCATTATATATCCGAAAATATTGAATTCCTCCTATTTTAAATTTGAACCAAATAATATGAACTTTTTTTAGAGCATGAACTTATTTAAAAAGACATAATTCTCTATTAGACTCACGAAAATAGTCCTCTTGTTTTAAAGTCGAGCTTTTCACTACCAAAAAAAAAAGTCGAGCTTTTTGTATAACCAAAAAATAAAAATCGAGTTTTTTGGTTAACAAATATCACATTTATTGTTTTAGTCTTCCCTTTTAAATTTCACCTTTGTGATCATCAAATGTCATCAGGGGCGGAGCCAAGAATTAAAGTTTGGGGCGACCAAATCCAAGAGATTAGTAAAAAAAAAAAAATTTAGTGTCAATATACACACAATTTAAGAATTTTTAAGTAAAAGAAATGAGTTAAATTTAGTGGAAAAACAATATTATACATAAACTTCAACTTAATAAACAGTGCAAGAAAATATATTAAGTAAAAAGGAAAGGAAAAACTTAAAAAATGCTAAGAAATGGGTCTAATCTAACATGTATATTATGCTAGTTGATAAATATGTATATCATGCTTGATAGTATAATAATAGTAAAAAAATATGAAAATGTTGAGGGGCCGTGGCACCCCTGGCCCCCCAGTGGCGGCCACTGAATGTTACATTTATTGGAATTTTATCACAATTCAAATTTCTTCCCCTAAATATGATGATTTTGGTCTCTAAACTGCGGTTTTTGGTCTCAAAAGTCAGTTTTCTATTCATAATCAAAATATTTGGGCAATGAATTACCACTTTTGGATCAAAATGATCGCTATACTATATTTTGAGGGGAAAATGCGAGTTTGAACCAAAATTATAACAAATATGATATTTGAGACTAAAAAAATTGATTCATAATATTTATTTTCTCCATTTATAAAATTCACATTCAATATATTACTTAGAGGAAACTAGATAAGAATAAAAGATGGTGACAGAAAAAAAAATACCTGAAGTGAATATAAGAAGGCCAATGACTATGGTAGCTGGTAGTGATTGAGCCATTTGTTCTTCTAAAAATGTGATTTGTGTAGACTGAACTGTACTTGGCTCTGGCTTTTATATTCAACAAAAACTACAATAGGCTAAAGTTTAAATGCTTGTAGTTAATTTTATTCACAAAAAAAATGCTTGTAGTTAATTTTTAAAATACGTAATCTTTTATTTAAGTATGTATTCATTTGTATTTATTTAGTAATTAATCTTATTGATTGAGACATTATTGTGTTATGATTTAGTCACGTCTTCTTAGTCAACATACTAGTTTTGTACTTTTTTCGGGTATTAATTAATTATAAGCAATATTTCACTTTTTAGTTTTATTGAACAACTGATTTAATTGATATATTATAGATCAGATACATTAGTCATTTAGCGATTGATTTATTTGACTTATATTATAGATCGGATGCATTGATTATTTAACGAATCTTTTGTTTATAATTGAGACCGGATGGATATATTTCTTTTCTTTTTTTAATAAAGGAGGGACATATTTCTGTATTACTATAAATGTGAATGGTTTCATCATTTTTTTCCTTTCATCATGTTGTTTCACCTCACTTCTTTATATTTAAAATGTGTGCGCTCTAACTATTAGACTTCTTTTTTTTTGACGTTAACCGTTAGACTACTTGAAAAAAAAAAAAAAATAAATTTTCAACGATTAAACTACTAAAAAAAGTTTTTGACTCATTAAAAGAATTAACAATTTTTTACTCGTTAAAAAAATACTTCAGATGCTAGTGAAAAGACAATAGTATCGTTAAATGTGTGTTATGAATATATTAGTAGTGTTAATAAATGCCTATAAATGCATTTAAATGGTTCGTTTTAAGAGGGTGTATTGAATTAAAAAAATTCAAAAGACTTTTTGTTGATGAAAAAATCTTGAAGTATTTGATCAAGACTTTTAATAAATAAAAATATGTTTTGTGGCATTTAATTAGGATTACGAAGAACTTTTTAACAGGACAACAAATTCCGTTGATATTTTGATTTCCAAAAAAAAAATTGTTGGTATTCAATTGAGATTTTCATGTCTCAGAAGTATACCAATTTTAAAGGATTGTTTTGATGAATTGATCTTATAAAAAAAAAAATTTGTTGAAAATACGAAAAAAACACTCATTCAAACAATTTCAAAGAAAAACTTTTGCATGAGTACTGTCTTGTTTTTCTTTAGAGCTTCTAGTTGATGTCGTAAGAGTGTCCTTTATTAGAATGTATTTGCTTTATTCTTTTCTTTTTTCTCTCATGTAACCAAAAAAAAAAAAACGATATCACCAAAAACTTTGAGACTTTCCCCTCAAAAAAAATTCATTGATATTTGCTTTCCAAAAAAAATATGATGGTATTCAATTGAGATTTTTATGTCTCGTGCTATTCAGAAGTATATAAATTGTAATTGATTGTTTTGATGAATGGATTTTATAAAAAATTTATTTGAAAATATGAACAAAACACTCATTCAAACAATTTCAATGAATAAAACATTTGCACAATATTCTATTCAAAAAACTTTTGCATGAGTGTTGTCTTGTTTCTCTTCAGAGCTTCTAGTTGGTGTTGCAAGAGTGTCTTTTATTAAAATGTTCTTCTCGTTTTCTTTTTTCTCTAATGTAACAGAAAAAATAAATCGATATCACCAAAACACTTGAGACTTTCCCCTAAAAAAAACTGAGACTTTCTCATACTCCCATGACATTTTTTCTTGTTTTTTCCCACCACATTTATATCTTCCTTGCCTTGCATGGGCTTATGCTATTTTTCTTTTCTCATCGTCGTTAATCATTTTTGACGTTAAGCCTCAATTTTGCAGTATAATTTTTTATGTTAAGCCTTAATTTCTTGATATTTCAATATTTTTTACGATGCACATGAAATTATTACACACAAAGACATAACCACTAAATAAACAAAATAGTTTAGCATGTTCAATTGTAGGAGTTCAAACTCATCCCAAAGCAGTATTTTAGACAGTTTAGGATTGCTTTGTTGCTCTCTGTTGACTATGACTCCATGATTGACTCGAAATGTCTTACCAACACATCCTTATTTTCTGATTAACAAATACACATCCAATGTAAAGAAAAAAATGAGCGAGATAGAGTGGTCGAGATAGAGAGGCGGTAACCCTAGGTTCCATAAAGGGCCACCGCGCAGGCATCCTTCGCCGGAAGTGAGGTACAATGGGAGGGGACGGTTTCCAAGCAGGGTGCCACCAAACGGGGGGGATAGGGGAGACTGGTTTGACGTGAGACCGCGACGTAGGAAAGCGCTGGAACAGGTGGAAGACAAACAGGACAGGCTTCGGGAGGAGCAGCGGCATGGAGGTCCGAGGCGGCAAGGGCAGTCTAGGATTAGGGCACGACACGGTTCAGTGGATTGGGATTATGACTCTGAGGACTCTGAGTTTTTTTGCGACAAGGTTCTTTCGCACGATGGCCGAGTCATTATGCAATATTCACGCCCAGGAAGGTATTATGGTGATGATGCGTGACAGCAAGGGGGAGGAACAGTGATGAAAGGACCGCGATCACTCTCACGACGAAGATACACATGCCGTCATGTGGTTTCAATCGGTGTGGATGGCAGGGAACAGGAGCATCAGAGGCTACCACGACAGTCGGTCAGGAGCAGAAAGACTTACGCTGATGTTGCTGGCACAGAAACAAAGTTGCAGCCTGATGAGATTGATACAGTGCATAATTTTGTTACCTTTTATTTTTCCAATGTGCCGGACAATATATCGTATAGTTCATTAAGGAAAGGTTTTGAGGTTTGTGGCATTATGGAGGACGTTTATTTAGCTCGTAAACATAATGTTAATGGTGCAGTGTTTGGTTTTGTTCGTTATAGTAAGGTGAAAGATGTCGATAAACTATTAAAAGATGTAAACAACGTTTGGTTTGGTGATTGTAAGGTGGTTGCTAAGGTGTCTACCTATGACCGTTATGGTAAGAAGCGTGGTGAGGGTTCGGAGCGGGGAGAGGATGCAAAAAAATAGAGAGGGAGAAAAAATTATTGAGGGAGAAAAAAGAGAGGTTGTCGGGCATGCTGGTGGTGTTGGGGGTGGAGGAAAGGTTAAGGCGCAGGGTGGGAGGTTTGTTTATGGCGGTAATAAGGTGTCAAAGGAGGTGACCGTGGATATGGGTGAAGGTGAGAAAAACCACAAGAAGGGGGGGTTGAATTGTGTTTTCGAAAACTTCTTCCTTACGTTCTGAAGAACTGTTCTCAGGTTCAGAGTCTGAAGTAGTTCAGAGTCTTAGTGCAGCGGATAAGTAAGAGAACAGAGTAAGAAAGAACACAAGCAATTATAGAGGTTCCTTCCACAAACCGGAAGTAGTCTTGTCCCCCTTGCACTTCCAAGGAGAGTTCCACTAAAATGTAATGTCAAATTACAAGTTGCTCAATCACACAAGAAAGAGACTTCTCAATGCTCAAGGACAACTCCAAGAGACTTATATGCTCAATCACACCTGAAAGAGACTTCTATGCTCAAGGACAACTCCGAGAGACTTCCTTTGCTCAATCACAACTGAAAGAGACTTATCTTAACAATTACAAAGAATTGAATAAGGTTTTGAGTACTTGATATACAATCAAAGGTATTCACAATACAATACGAAACAGAACAGACTCTGTTTTTCTAGACACTTAAGAATTCTAAGATATGAACAATTGAAAGAATTCTCTAAGTTGTTGATGTTTTGTTTACGACGTTTTGCACAGAGTATTCGCCTTTTGCTTGTATATTCTTGTTCTTATTCTCTAAGTTTTCATCCCTATTTATAGAGGATTTGAGAGACGTTGAGAATTTAGCCGTTACATCAACTTGTCTTGTTTGAAGCTTTGATTCTTCACCATTGATCTTTTGCCTGATTTGATATTTGTCCTATGAAGAACTAATTTCAAATCCATTCCCTTTGAAAAGAAACAATGTCTGCAGCAATGTTACTATTATCCTTGTCTTGATGTAGAGACAAAGTTGCAGAGATGGTGGTTGCAGAGTTGGTGGTTGTACACTTCGTACACTGTACTTTTGTCAACTCTGGTGAAGTAGCTTCTGACGAGATGCTTCTGATAACCATTGCTTCTGATGACCTTGCTTCTGATGACGTGTCTTCAGGAGCTCTTCTTCAGACTCGTTTCTTCAGATGCACTTCTTCAGACGCATTTCTTCAGACGCGTTCTTCCAGACGCTTCTAAGCTTCAAATAAAATTCCTTTGCTCTTGAACTTGTTCAATCAGAATCTTTATGAATAGCACTTTGATTTTGGATCCTGTACACTTGAACAAATTGTTTAGCATATTCAATTGATGATTTTTAATACTTTGTTATTATCAAAACTCAAGAGGTGATTTTGAGAAACACCCTTTGTTCCAACAATGGGGACAGCAGGTATAAAGTTGATTAGAAAGGAGGTGCAGCCTAAACAAGTTTATGTTCCAAAATATAGCTCTTCTATAAACGACGTGACTTGGGCGTCAAAGGGTCTGGTGGTTTCTGTGTTGAATGGAGATGCCATTCCGGTGTTACAATGACGAATTTTTTATGCTGGTTTTGATAAACTTGTTGTTACTCCGTTGGGTGCTAATAAGGTGTTTCTACGATTGCTTGATGACGGAGATATGAGTATACTTTTATTAGAAGCAGCTGATTTCTTTAATAATTTTTTCTCTAAACCAATTCGGTGGACAAAGGATTTGTTGATCCGAGAAAGAGGTGCATGAGTGAGAATTTATGGAGTGCCACTTCATGCGTGGAACATTGATTTTTTTAAATTATGTGTTTTTGATTGTGGTCGCTTGTTGAAAATTGATGACATTACTATGGATCGAGACCGTTGTGATTATGCACGAATTCTTTTGTCTACTTCATCTTTGGAAATTATTAATAGAAAGGCTTGTATAATGGTGGATGGGGTGCTTTTTGATTTTCAAATTATTGAAGAGTGGGGTTTTTCGTTGGGTGAAGATGCTTGTCTGCTTGATGAAGAGAGTACACAAGATGATGTTAATTCTGAAAGGCCGGACTATTATGTTGATGACGCTGGTCGTGGTGATGTTGATGACCTAATGAATCATTTTTCGGAGACTCCGAAAAAGGATGAAAATATTACACAAGGTAAATACACCTTTTCGGACGTCTCTGTGCCTGTTAAAGATATAACGTCAGATTCAGCACCTAAGGCTCCCTCAATGCCACAAGGTGTGGATTTTGTGACATCTACCTCAGCTTTGGAACATGTTATCAAGGCACTTTTTGAAATTGAGTGAGACACTTGACCACATAAAGCCTACCCGTGAGAAGAGTGAGTATTTGATACCCTAATCTGAGCCAAATGAATCGAGTCCTCAAACATGATCTGTCAATATTCATAAGCACAATGCTTATTGAAATTG
>Ga0228710_1009426_pt1 | contig 13550 bp, 4 predicted proteins | sample MedpolnodulmetaG_FD_177995 | JGI IMG/M metagenome (GOLD analysis project Ga0228710, IMG submission 177995) | Root nodule microbial communities from Medicago polymorpha collected in Santa Monica, California, United States - pink nodules | ecosystem: Host-associated > Plants > Roots > Nodule...
TATACAAGGGTGACAAAATCTATGCCTTGAGATCAATATAGATATTAGGACAAAGGAGTAAGTGTACACATAAGTATTATCATGGAAATGTTTCGTCAGATCACTTGACATTCTTGTCACTTGGGTAGCAATGATGTGTTGCTAGATACCGCTCATTGTTTATAGTATTAAATATTAGATTTAATATTATTGCCAACGTGACTAGAACCTATAGGGTCACACGCAAAGAACGGTCAAAAGAGAAATATATAAGTATGACTTATATAAGGGGTGCGTTTAGTAAATAATGCTAATTAGTTAGCATAATTACTAAACTCGTTATTGGGCTTACTGAAGCCCAATAGTGATTTCTGACTTGCAGAGCACACTAGGAGTTCTATAAATAGAACCATAGTGTTGAAGTTTTTGGTTACACGTCTTGAAGAAACCATAGCTCTCTGAAACTTCTGATTCCTTGGCTAGCACCGAGTTTTGGAGGAGCACCGTTCGTGTGGACTTGCTAGAGGCTTTGCTGCTTGCTTTGCTGTGATCGAGATTCCAGTTTCTAGTTTCCAGCTTTCAAATTCCACACTTCGAGGTAACAATCGAATCACTGGTTCATGTATAAATTCGTAATGATCCAAGGAAAGAAAATCGAAAATTTTATTCGTTGCTTTATTCTGTAAACATTCGATTTTCCTTCACAAATATCATGAGAAATATTTAGTTATCTTTCAGGAAAATCTGCTTTGTTTTGCGATACCCTAAAATAACACAAATAAAAAAAGTTAATTGAATACCCTACAAATGAAAAACAAGAAAAGAGATGAAAGAGAAACATATGAAATTGTAGATGCCTTAGGAAAAGAGAAAATGGCGAATTGAAGAAGAAGAACATTAAGAAAAAAAGCACCAATTAAAAGCACACATGTAAGAGGACATCACAATTTATCCTAAAACCTTAATGTAATGTGTTTATAAGTCGCGTCACAATTAATAAATAAGCCGAGTCATTTTTATAAATATATTAGTAAAAAAATAAAAAATTTCATGAAATAAATATATACCGAGTAAATTAATTGAATTCGAATAGACGGTTAATTTTGGTAGTATTTTTATTTTTTGTTACCACGTTATAGATATAAATTTTTCTTGGTAGAGCTTATTAATAATTAATCTCCTTAAAATAAAACTCAACTTTGTTTAAGGGGTTCAAATATCTTACTATCAATACCAATTCATTGTTGCTTCCTTGCTGGTGGTAATTTATTTGTTTTGTCTATAATTGATAGGTCACGAGGGATGTCTTGAGATCATCCAGATTTGATTCAAAGTAACCACACATGTAAGAGAGACATCACAGTTTAACCCAAAAAGATTAATGTAATGTGTTTATAAGTCGTTTATAAATTGTTCACCCTCCATTTTTTAAATATAGTAATATAGAACTTAAAAAATTTCATGAAATAAATAATTAAAATAAAACACCAATTAATTCCCATAAAAAACACCAATTAAAAATGGCCACTCGCATAATTTTCTAGATTCCAAAAATATAATTTTTAAGATATATTAATTAATATAAAATTAATAAATTTCAAAATTAAATAAATAAAATAACCACCAATTAAAAATAACTGTCTTTTGACCAAAATTAAATAAAGATGGCAACTTTTTGACCAAAATTAAATAACGATGGCAACCTTTTGACCACAAAAAATTTGACCTAACCAACCCTAATTTTGTTCATATAGTCCTAAATTTGCTATATATACACACACACAACTGCTCCTCCTCAGCATCGCCTACTTCTCAAAATATGTTGGCAGCAGCAGCTCCTTAACTATTTTTTCCCAAAAATTCAATGCAGACAAATGGATGTTGCAGGTATATATCTTTTCAATTATAATTCCACATTTTCATTCATTCATTTGTTTGTTGCGTTAATCAATTTTATTTCTCTTAATCTCTATTAAATCTAGATCTATAATATCTTCACGTGCAGGGAACACTTTGATGGGCAGCGTGTTGGATATGGCTTTTATTTCTTCCTCGTCTTCGTCTACTATGTGTTTTATGTGGTCTATCACAACTTATATCTTTTTTAATATTTCAACAAATGTAATTTCTTTGATTAAAAACTCAAAATTGCACTGGTTATATCTACCCCGACGGTTTTCAAGTACAAAGAGAAGCTGATATGCGCTTTTGTAAGTGTGCATCTGAATCTCCTTTGGCGTTGTTTATATTATTTATTTTATTGAAATTGCAAATATTAGTTAATTGCTGTTTTTGAGACTCTATATCAATGAACAACAAAATATTGAAGTGTTCGTACGTATATAGATTTATTGTTACATTGAAATCTCTAGTCTTGTTTATTTATTTGTTTCCTTTGTTTTGTCCCAGCGGGTCTCTTGACAAATCCTTGCACATATGGTCATTGAAGGAAGGGAAGATTATTAGAACATACAATGGCAGTGGAGGCATTTTTGAGGTCTGTTGGAATAAAGAGGGTGACAAGATCGCAGCATGTTTTGCCAATAATATAGTGTGTTTTGGATTTCAGAATGTGATCGTGGAAATGTCGCGTTGTCCTTGCTTATGTATGGAACTTTGAGATGCACGTTCAAAGTGATCAGGATGCAATCCTTAATACTACTATGCCAATCAGAGAAAATGAGCAGAATATGGAGAAATAAATGGAATAATCGACAACTTTCAAATTCCTATTTGAACTGCCTGGAGGAACAAAAACGCCGCACCATGTTTACATATGCTCCCAAACTTGAAGTTGTTTGTTTAGTTTGTTGAAAAGGAAAATGAGGAGAATTTATCAACTGTAATAATTGTCTATCTGTAAAATAAATAAAAAATTACAATATGATTTCATGGTTAAAAACATTGTTATTGTATTGTACCTTTCTATACATTCATAGAATTGGTTTTAATTATTTATTTGGTTTAAATGTATTTTAAGCATCATAAAACTATGACTTTTGAGTTTTAGTCATATTTACTTTATTTCGTTTTAGTTTCTATGGAGAATAAAAAATACTACAACAATTAAATAAAATTCATGTAGAATCAACTTTATTTCGTTTTAGTTTCTATGTAGTATGTATTTTTAGTCCCAGTTAGTCATAGGGATCAATATTGACTAAAATTCTTGTAGAATCAACTTGAAAAATTGTGAATTTTATAGGGACTACAAACATGTTGAAGTCATGTTTTGAATACCATAAAACTTATTTTATGAGATTAAACACTTACACAAACATTTGAATGAAAGAATTGAAATAATAGCCTAAGATGTGTCCATTTTTAGTTTATTTTCAAGCACACAAACACTTATTCATGAATCGAAGTACATTATTGAAATAGCTTATATATGTAGAGTTTTTTTTTTTTTTATCGTCTGAACACACAAAAACATTTTATACAATAAAGATATATTTCCAAATACGTGCACTCATTGAGATGAGAATTGTGGGTTTGTTATTGTTTTTGGGTTTTTTAATGTAACCGTATAAACCAGCCATATTATAGATTATGAATCTTTTTCTAGTCTAATTGTTTTGTTTCAATTGCTCAGTAATTTGGAACTTTTTTTTATTTTGGTAGATCACAGTTTTGACATATATCCTTAATTTTTTGAACATTTTAAGGAATTGAAACAAGAGAATAATTTTTTGTGTGTTTCGAGAGTATGATTGTTTTATGAGTCTTGCTAACAAGTGTGCTATCACTACTACAAAATATGGAAAATATAGCATCCCTTTAATAGCGCTTTTAACAGTAAAGCGCTATATATAGAAACACGGAGGTTTTAGATAGCACTTATTGTAAAAAGCGTTATCTCTAATACTAAGTTTATATAGCGCTTTTCTCAGAAAACGCCACCATAGATACATTAAAAATTAATAAATTTTAGAAAAAATACAGGAATAATCCTTTATGGCGCTGGTTAAAGGAAGCGCTATTTATGGGTCAGCATTAAATAGCGCTTTAAAAGCGCTGTCATAAGTTTCAGAAAGATAGCGTTTATAGTTTATAAAAAGCGATGTCTATCAATCAAGTATACTTGGTCTAGTGGTAAAGCGTGTTAGCAACTAGCTCTAGGTCCTTAGTTCAATTCCTTGTGAGTCAAATTTTCTTTTTTAATTTTATCACAATCATTTGACAAGATCACTTATTGTTTAAAAACGCTAGTTTTTTTTCTATTGAGATTAAAAAAGGGTATTTAATAACAATAAGTGTTTTTTTGTTGGATATCCTTCAAATTAAAATTTGTTTTTTAATTTTAAAAACGTTAGTTTTTTTTATTAAGATTAAAAAAGGGTATTTAATAACAATAAGTGTTTTTTTGTTGGATATCCTCCAATAACAATAACTCCTATTTTGTTGGATATCCTTCAAATTTAAAAACAGAATAAATTAATCCTTTTTTTAAGTGTTAATTAATAACAATAAGTGTTAAAATCATTTTTTTTTAGTAACTAAATCCCAAATCGTGTTAAAAGTCACAAACGTGATTTCCAAACTGAAAACACGATTCATTCATTCATCAATTTCATAACTGTAAATTAAACCCCAAATCATATTTTTCCACGTCATCCTTTAATTCATTCATTTAGTCATCCATCCATTGATTCATTCATTCTAGAACCTCTCTTCTTCGATGCGGCCTCTCTTCTATCTGTCGTACGACTTCTCACAGCCGTTGTCATCCGGTTTACTCTTTCTTCATTCCTGGTACCATCTTTATTCTTTCTTTACTTTTTTTCTCTGTCAATTCAATTTAATTGAATTACCCTTCAATTTTGCATATTTGATGTTTTAGTGTTTTTAAGGTTCAAACTCTGTTAACACAAATTTTTTTTGAAGCAAACAAGGCCTAATATTTGGCACATTCAACTTCAATTGTAGGATATCTCCACTTTTGTTATTTGTATTTACTTTTCCCGTAGTACTTTTTTTAGTTACTATTTAGTTTTCCGGAGGAGCTTCCCAAGAGAGTTGGCCAAGCCTGATGGATTGGCTTGCGGTTTGAGGCTGGGCAGAATTAAATTCGTTTGCAAAAGATTGAGCGGATGAGACCACAGTCAGAGGATCAAATGCTAAAAGCTTGAAAATTGTTTGATTTCTGAAAAACCAAATCTTCCATAATAAAGTACAGAACAGCTGAGATGCAAGGACTTCTTTGCTCTCCAACCAAGTTTGCAGCCAGTTGATTGAATCAGAACCCGATGGAGGGCGAGCACCGAGGGGAGAAAGGAACCAAACCTGCTGAACCAGAGGGCAAGTGGCACTATATCATCTCTTGGATTGCATGTATTTTGCTTACATTCCAATTTTAAACACATATTTAATGTCTGAATTAATATTTCATGCAGGAAACGTTAACAATGAAGAAAAACAATACGGCTAGTAGAATCGCTATTCAAGATCTGTTCCTTGATATCTTGATTAGAATTTTTTTGAAACTGAATATTGTTGAACTTTCAGTTGCCTCCATGGTTTGCAAATCATGGAATGAAATTTGTCGTAACCACTTACTATGGGCTAAGCACAACTTAGCTCCAATGCTTTCAATATACCCATGCTGCAAGGAGCTTGGAGGGACGATTTAGTTTCAAAAAGTAAATTGATCACATGCTTGAAGTATGCTCTACGTTTGAGCAATTACAATACAAGTTTTTTAGTGTTCAATTTCTTCACATACTTGATAGATGCAGAATTACTCTTCATTACTGAAAGGTATCATTTTTTACTTACAATTGTACACAATTTGTATGTTATGTAGGATAATATATTTCATCCTTTTCCTATCTTATTTTGTTCATCTCCTTAATTTTTTGGAATTCATGCTAACAGAATAATTCTCATAATTTATTTTTGATGATTTGTTTTATAACCTATGAATATATAATTCATTACTTTTGGGACTAAGTTTTCAAATTTTTAGATAAAAATATCTCACTTCTATTAAAATTTAACTGCACCCTTTTTTTGTGTGAAAAAATATCAAAACGGATATATAGAAAAATGGAGTACAAGGGTACAACCTATCATAGTACTAGCTGAAGTATTTATTTGTTTGAAGAAGCAAATATTGCATCTTTATGATGTGTATTGTATAATTATCAATTTCATCATTTTACAAAAACACTTGTCTACAACCCTTACGTTTCTTACTCCAATCAACTATACACTTTTTATTAGTCTTGTGGTAAATTTAATATGTACGTTTTCCATTTTGTAGGACGCCAAATCTAGTAAGATTGCCGTTCACAGGCAAACTGTCCAAGAATGCAGTAGATATTGCGATGAAATCATGGGAAAGGCCTTGAATCCATCACCATAACTGCCATGGTCAAGCCGAGTCGCATTTTTACTGCCGTTTGTAAGTACTGCATGAACATCTATGAACTGAAATTTACTAGCGACTTCGGCATAAGTGAAGCTGATCTTCTGGTTCAATACACCCCATATTTGAAGCTCGAGTGTTCGAAACATAATGGTGAACCTAAAAGCTTTATGCAACATACTCAACAGCTTGGAAAAATTGGAGGTGGTAAATATTTGCCACAGTTTTATGTGGGATCGAGTAGAAAGTGCAGTTAAAGTGTACACCGTTCGTGATTTGCGAAACCATTAAGTCTCTCGTGTTTACGAAAGCTAATGTTTTGTAATAGAAGAAGGTGCCTCAGGTGCAGAAATGGGAATGATCCAGTAAGGGATCATTTGGGAGTTTTGAAGATATTTGACGTGAGGATGAGATTAGGTCTCTTGCACGTTAATTCAGAAGAATATGTTCAAGGATGGATAATCTTTAAATAAGTCCTTTTTTTTTTGTTTCTGGAATAAAGTAGACAATTAGCTTAACTTGTATGTGAAAATCTGTGCACCCCTATCAAAATATATTTTTCTTGATTTAATTACAATTTTCAAGTGTTTCTATATCTTAATCATGTTGTAGTGTTAGTCCTCGTATCTACATATTTATACTCTAAAGTAAAAGAGTGAGATATCTATTTTTTCCTATATATTTTTAAAACATAGTTTAGCCCTAGTTAGTACTCCCTCTGTTACTAATTATAAATAAATTTAATTTTTTAGGTTCATTCAATTAATGATGTATATGGTCCATAATATGAACCATATACATCATTAATTGAATGAACTTAAAAAGTCAAATTTACTTATAACTAAAAATGGAGGGAGTATTAAGATTTTTAGTCTGGCAAGCCTAGAAGTTGTTAGGAACCTAAGTTTCTACTCCTACTTGTTTAATTATTTATGACGGTTGTTTTATTTCCGAATATGATTTTTATGATGCACGCAAAACATGATCTTTTGTGAAATATTTATTTTGTGCTTGTAAATTGTCTGCTAACCGTAGAACTACTATGATTTACAGAAATTCTTGTACTACCTCTGTTTTAAAATGAGTGTTGTTTTAGCCAAAAAAAATTGTTTTGAAATGAACGTCACTTTACATTTCTAATACAACTTTAATTTTTTTCTTCCAACTTTACCCTTAATAAATACTCAAACTTTTTTCTCACACAATTTTCAATTCAACTTTAAGTTTGTCTTTTTCATATATAACAAGGACAGTTTAGTAAAAGTGTTATGTCTAATGATTATTTTATTTCATTTCTTAATTTGTGTGCAATTGGTTAAAACGATACTCATTTTAAAACGGATGGAATATATGTTAACGACCAAATTAAAAAAACGAATTTAAGTGTCTGCGTCTGTCTGACATGGTCATATTTGTTGTTTCAATTTTGTCAACTCTAATTGTCGCCAAAATTTAAACAAGGTTTTTAAGTGTCGAGTATAATGAGAATTTGATCTCATTATTATTTTTTGAAATGTGGAGCAAAAATATTGTCAAACAAAATCATGCATGGGCAACCACGAAAATTATTTATCGATAACTTATCACAAGAGCTTTGATTATCGTAAAATTCATCCGTGAATGAGTTATGTGGGGAATTGGGGTGACTTGAGGGAATCTTGGGTTAGGATCGATAAGCCTTAATTGGAATCTAAAGAAACTAGACTAACTATTAGTAACTACGTAAGACCTAACTAGACAAAAGTTGGTATAATTTTCACTTCTCTCCCCCCATTAATAACCGAAAATCCCTATATTTACTCATTTCCTGTATAATTTGCTCTCACCGACACAAACACACTCAAAAAAGAACTCTTAAGCCTTCAAGAACAAAATTTCTTTCTATTCCAATTTTCTTCAACTTAAGAGCTAAATGATTCAAAGGTTTGTGAATAAACCCTCCTTGATTTCTTCTTCTCTCTCTTACTACTGTGAATCCGCAAGTATACGGTTCTATCGAATAGTAAAAAGTTATCGATCCACATGGAGTTTATGTAATTACCAATCTTACTTTTAGTTTTGATTAGCTGAAAAGATTAAGTTGGTTGGTTTTATAATTGATTGGTTAAAATTCAGATTAAAAAGCATAACGAGATCATTGGTTTCATCATAATGCTAAATCATAAACATTTCAAATCTATTTCTATATCTTAATTATGTAAAATTCTTTTCTAAAGACAAGATTTTCTTAGGTATTTCATGTTTCCTTTTAGAATACATAAATGTATCTCAATAACAATCAAGCATATTCTCATGGTTGATTATTAATATTATTGAGACCCTTTAAGTGTGAATCTTATTGTCTCACAACTTCACAAAACTATTCATATGGGGTGTTGTCATCATGTTTTGCATAGTCTTGTCTAATCTCATTTGTTCCAATATCAAACTTCACATTTCGGTCTTTCGTTTGATATTTGAGAAGATGAAATAACAACTATTAAACTTCACATTTCAGTCATTCGTTTAATACTTGCTATTGAGATTAAAAACGATGAAATTAGAATAGAAAATATAATTTAAATAAAATAGATGAGGATTCAGTCATTTTCCAACAATCCCAAGACTAGAAGATCTACTCACTCATGATCATTGTACACAAAAGTTTGGAATAAACAGACATAGAAGTAAATTGTATAAAGTTAAACAACTGAATATAAAGTACAGAATTATAAATGATTGAAACTTAAAGATGCAGAAATAAGAACAAGAAACTTAAAGAAAATATAAGAACTTAGAATAAACTTTGCAGTAAAATAGCTCTAAACTACTAGCGAAAACGTATTGAATTTAAAAGCTAAAAATGGCATAAACTACTACGACTTATCAACTACCATGTAAATGTTGATAAAAGAGTTTTATTTTCCCTTAGATCTCCCTTGGCCGAACCTAGGCCTATGTGAGGAGTCGAGACTTTTAAAAATAATTGTTCTAAATTGATTGATCCATCCATCACTCTAGTGGATGAATCTCAAGAAAAGTTTTACTTTTGACAACTTTGGAAAAAGACAATTTTTTATAACATGAAGATGATTTTATATACATGAAAGATTTTATTTTGTCTTGAATTTTGGATCACTATGATATTATGTTTCATGAGTATAAATTATTAATGCAAGAAAAAAAATTCCTTACTTTGTTTTTGGTAATGGACATTAGGCTTACGACCTCTATAGATGGTGATTTTTTTCAATTTTATTGGTTAGAATTATAGGTCCATGGCTCATGACATTAAATCTCGAAGAAAAATTTGATTTTGAACAAAAATGATTTCTTGTAAAATGTTTGAGTTTTAATGAAGTATGAAAAAAAAATCATTTTCTTGGCTTGAATGAACTTGTGGTTAGTGGATCTATTGTTTTTCGATAGAGTATTTTTTAAAGAGATAATTTTGATGATATTTTAGTGATGGCAGAACTTATTAAGGGGAAAAATAGTCATTTTTCGTACTATTCCTTGTGGACCTGAGATGACTGGTAAGTTTGTCTCTTCGAAACCTTCGAAATGGACATATGGTTCATGCTATTTGGATACAAAAGTCATTGAGTTATACTTTTTAAAATAAAATAAAAAAGTATTTGGTTTAATTTGTAAGTAAAGAAAAATTTTAAGTTAAATGATAATCTTGCAACTTTAACTCTATTGAGATTTAAAATTATTTTGAGAATAAAAATGATTAAATGTTGTGATGTTGAGAAAAGGAAAATTACTCTCATTGAATTTCGAGAATATTAGAACTTTTGGCATTGATTTAGCCGTGGAGAGGATATTATGTTAAAGTTATTTTGGTTTAATTTTGAGAAAAATAATTGAATACTTTTTCGAAGAATATTGTAAAAACTTCATAAAAATTACAGAGAGAAATTTTTTACTTACCGTTTGCCCCGACTTTTTTTCAGCTTCTCTACGTTTTTAAGGAGAAGTTAGGCCAAACACAATATCAATTAAGTTACTTATTAAAAAAGTACTTTTTTTAGAATGTATAAAATTGAATGGAATGAGCTTTAGCCAAAAGTTGTTGAATACTACTTCAAAAAACTATTTCTCGACCATTTATTTCACAAGCACCTCTCTTCAACCCAGGTTGGGAACCTTTTTTTTTATGTTTTAATATTTATATTTCAATATGCTTTTTTCTTCCATTTAATATTTTTTTTGAACCGGCCCATTTAATTATTTTTTGAAGGAGGGTCCATTTAATTTTATTATCTTTTTTTTGAAGGAATTATATTATCTTTTTATCACTTATATATTTAATTTCAATATCGTTTAATTATCACAACTTCGCTAATATTTTTATTCACGCTGTCATCGAGTGACACCAAATATTTTTATTCCCTTTCTTCATCCTCGCAAATATATACACACACATTAGAGTTTAGAATAATATTTTATGTTCGTCTGTCTATTTTTTTTGTTACGCTAATGCGTATAATTTTTTTTAGTGGTGCATAATATGTTCGTCTGCCTCAGTGAAAGAATTGTGGAGCTAAAGAATATATCTATAATAAGTATATGGTGTGTTTATATATAAAGAGAATAGTTGGTTTTTTCTTTTCCAATTATACTTTATAACAAATTTTGTTATAAGAATACCATATTTTTGGTGTCATTCAAAAAGATAAGAATTCATATTATATGATATTATATTTGTTACATTGTTGGTGTCATTGAAAAAGATATGTTTAGTTTTTTTAATAAGAAAAAAATATGCATAGTTTGTTACAATATAAATGTGTAAAATATATATAAGTATAATTTTTTTAGGCATCTATACTTGTACTTTTAATTAAAATCAAAATTTTATAAAAATAATTATATGTATTACACAACACTAAAAAAAAATTATATGCATTAGCGTAACAAAAAAAAACAGACAGATGGACATAAAGTATTACTTTTTTTTTGGTCAAGTAGCCTAGTGGCTAAGGCTCACACAATTTAATTGTGGAGAAGTGGAGTGTCCGGGGTTCGAACCCCGGCTCCTGCATATAATATGCAATATCCCTACCAACTGAGCTAAGCTCACGGGGATACATAAAGTATTACTTTAATCATTAATATGTGTATATATTTTCGAGGTTGAAGAAAGGGAATAAAAATATTTGGTGTCTTCAATTACAACGTGAATAAAAATATTTGCTAGGTTGTGATAATTAAACGATATTGAAATTAAATATATAAGTGATAAAAAGATAATAAATTCCTTCAAAAGTAGATAATAAAATTAAATGGACCCTCATTAAAAAAAATTAAATGGACCGGTTAAAAAGAAATTAAATGGAAGAAAAAAAAACATATTGAAATATAAATATTAAAAAAAAAAAAAAAGTTTCCCAGCGTGATTTGAAGAGAGATGTTTGTGAAATAAATTGTCGAGAAGTAAGTTTTGTACAATATTTTTCCAAACAACTTTACCTTCTTTCTTAAAGAGCTTTATTTTAACTTTGTTTTAAAGTATCTTTTAAACCGTAAAAAAGCCTGGCTAAACGGTACCTAGTCGTTTTCAATTATTTCGAAAATGGTTTATGAAAGTGTTTTCACATGCATCCTATATACATTCAAGTATGTATTGATGACTCCAAATTATACCAGAGTATGTAACAACAAGTTGAAGGAATTTTCATATTAATGATAAGTCACTTTGAAGAGCTCTAAAACATATTGAATTCATCCTTACGAGACAAGTATGTAGTTGTGCTATGATTTTTATAAGATCTATCAAGTGACTTCTTGGGGCATAGTTACTATGGATGTTACAGTGATGAAAATGGGACAACAAATTACGAAAATTAATGATACAAGCTTTTGGAGGTTGTGCATTGTGCAACATGCCCTGTACATCATGCAGGAATTGAGAACAATCACATTACACAAAACTTCCTTGTGCACATATCGTTGTGAAAAAAGGTAAATTTGATTTTCTTTGTAGTTCCTTTGTCTTAGATAGAAAATAAATTATTCTTAATATAAAATAAATTTCATTGTGAAAAAAACAGTAGAGTATAACTAACCAACTATATATTTCATTTTTTGAAGGAAACTATATATTTCATTGTGAATATAAAATAAATTATTCTTATATAATAATTCAGGGACCTACGTACAAATTGAAAATAAGTTTAGGGACGTAATTAGATTTCATATCAATGTTGACTAACCATTGATTAACACTTGTTTAATGGAAGGACTTAATTGAAAAAAATAAAATAGTTTAAGGACCTGATTACTACTTTTTGTATTTCAGGGACCTATTTAAAACTTCCCAAAATAGTTTAGGGACCTACAAATTAATTAAACCTATTTTTTCTACTATTAACAAAGCTTGTTGAATTTGCATGCATTTCATAACCCTTCCATTTCAAAATATTTAAAAATTCTTCTCATCTCAGAGAATTGTTCTTACCACCAAGGCAGAGGAGGCAAGCATACTTTCAAAGTTCAAGAGCATAATGACTATGGGACATGTTGCAGAAGATACTCATCATAATCACCATTTCTTTTCTCTATAGCATAACCGGTGAGAATTTGAGTCAAATATTTTCCCCTTTTTACTATAATTTTTCATATGTGAATATCCTTGTTTGAGTGATACTTTCATGTAGCTTGCATTGGTTCTCTATAGACTATTGGTCGTATTTATACACACGAGACACATTTACAGGTACTTTAAGCCTTTTCAAGCCACCCTTATTATTATGTTATCCTTTTCTAACCCACTTTAACCAACCATGCAATTTTCTTTGTTGTTTTGGTGATGAACCATGTCCTAAGTTTTGAACCAAAATTGTTATGATTGTTCAATTTCTTTGGAATTAAATAGAATCATAGGTACTTGGTACACTCCTAGAAAAATGAAATTAGCAACCGAAATTAGTGAAAAAAAAATGAAATCCCTCAAGAATTTCATCCTCACAAAATTTAGTGACGAATATAGAGAGGCATTTCATTTTTTTCCCTCTCTAAATTTCCCTCACAATTTTTGTTTTTTTAGTGGTGGTATTTGTTTGAAACTGAGTTTGAGGTTGCTATTTGAAATTAGCAATATTTGGTTATTATAAAAATTAAAAAGAAAGAAAACATGTAGACTAAACCATCAAAACTTGGTATAAACAGTAAAAAAAATTGAAAAACAAGACCTAAGAAATCAAAAAATTGGTCT
>Ga0228710_1009428_pt1 | contig 13550 bp, 9 predicted proteins | sample MedpolnodulmetaG_FD_177995 | JGI IMG/M metagenome (GOLD analysis project Ga0228710, IMG submission 177995) | Root nodule microbial communities from Medicago polymorpha collected in Santa Monica, California, United States - pink nodules | ecosystem: Host-associated > Plants > Roots > Nodule...
AAAAAAAGTCTACAGAAACAATAGATATATACCAACGATAACACAACATATGATATGAATGAAAAGCTCATCAGTGAGGAGAAATATTAGGGATTACTGCATTTTAGAAGGAATTTGTTAGGTTAAATTGGTGCGCTGCATGTTAAACGGGATTTGTTAGATTAAATTGGTGCGCTGCATTTTAAACAGGATTTGTTAGGTTAAATTGCTGCTAACCTAATGCAACATTTTAGAGGAAAAATATTAGGTTAAGTTGCTGCAGACCTAACAAAATTAATAAATAAGGATATGTTGTGGAACTTTAGAATAATAGGCTTGGGAAATACCATCTGAACTTTAGGTGAAGAAGATGCTCGGAAAATATCATTCTGACTTTGTGAAGAATATGATGTCGGATAAATCTCATATGAGCTGAAGAACTAGGCGAAAGATCCAACCCGTATAGTCATTAGCTCATGCATAGCTGAAACATGTCCCTATTCCAGCTTAAAAATCATTAGTAAACATGTTTAAATAAAGGGTTAAATAAGTTTTCCGTCCCTATTAATATAGCAAATTTTGATTTTCGTCCCTAAAAAATTAAACTGAATGTTTTCATCCTCATAAAAAAGTTTATTTTGTTTTTTGTCCTTAAAGTCCAATCTATGTTCATGTAAATATCAAAATTATAACTCTTTTATGTTTAAATTGTATTTATATTATGTTCAACCTTTGTATATTCTTATTGTGTTCAAAAAAATTCAAAAACATGTCAAAATTATATTCATTAGGGACCAAAAACAAAATAAAATTTTTTGTGAGGATGAAAACATTTAGTTTAATTTTTTAGGGATTAAAATCAAAATTCACAATATTTATAGGTACGAAAAACTTATTTAACCCTTAAATAAATAAGTGATAAGAAATTAAGTTGTATGAAGCATTTCATTTTGGTAACTTGGTTTGATGTAAATCTGTATCAATGGAAGTTTACGACTTCTCTATCTTCGTATTGGAAAATGGTAATTCTTACCATCTCATGTATGGCAAAGAAAAAACAAAAAAAACACAAACTTGAAGCGAGTGCTCGGTTGAAGAGCTGAGTGGGGGCCTATGTTTAGTCCCTTTAACTGCCAATTCTTTGATGCAACATAATATGTATGAAATGCTGCATATAAGATTAGGTATTATCAGCTAACCTAGGATATGAGTGCCATGACTTTTATGTATTTCTCGCATAGAAAAATCTATGTGTGAAAGTGACAATAAACCCTTCCTTTGGAGTTTTCATGATATTGGAATTGTTGCATTTCCTTTGCCTCCAATTCTATATTTGGAGCGGATTTTAATTTCTGCAAGTAAATACAGTACAACCAAATGAATATCTTTCAGAATTTTCTTAGAGTTCTCTTTGTCTCTCGTGTGTGTATTGCCTCATAGAATAGTTTCCTAAGGTGAGTTGAGTTATTTAAAGTGATGAGTTAAATTATTGTTTATTTTTTAATCAAACAATTTACTATCCAGTTGTAAACTTTCGAGTTAATGGACAAGATGGCCAATCTGAATCACAATAGCAACTAGGGTGAGATCATTTTCTTTTGGGAAAATTTGAGGTATCTTAGAACACGCATAGATGCGTCCCAATGAGCTTATCAAGAGGACTGCATAAACTGACTTAAGATGTGGACATAATATGTCATCTCTGGCCGAGTTATGGTGAGGTAAATTAAGCGACCAATAAGACTATGATAGAGTGGAGGGCCTGAATGAAGAGCAAGTTTTTTATTCTCTTCCATCGGAAATGTAGATGGTTTGCAGTCTAGCATTTTGCACTAACTTGAGATATCAAGAGTATATTTTCGCTGACATATGAACATGCCAGATGTACCGCGAGTTAGTTCCATATCAAGAGCATGATATTACCAGCTTGATCCTCCTCTCAATTCTCTCTCACATGCATATTTGAAATATATGATAATTATCTCAACAAAGAACGTAGCAGACAGTATCAAATTAATCATGAGGACACAATTTAGGTACATCCTCTTTCCAAACAATATCTGAGAGAACCTTCTAAAGAATAAGTTCTTGTTTCACAGTTACTTTCTAAATAGGTAGCTACTTCATACATCTCATGACCATATTTTTTTCCTTTTCCCCTTACATAGCTCTCACTGTATCTAGAACAGACGAATCCTCTTCCAAATCTTCTGCAATCGATTCATCATTTTGCTGCAGCCACAAACAGTTTTTATCAAGTAGTTAACAAAATAGGAAACACCCATCTATTTACAGCCAAAATCAAGTTTACCGTTTGCTTCTTCTCTTCTACACATTTATCATTTCTCTTTGGTTTAGCCAATAGAACAACAGTTTTTCCCATTTTTCTCACTTTTTTCTTGGACTTCTTTTCAGTTCGATTGAGCTCACTTCGAGTAAAGTTCTTCTCAATTTTATTCCTGCATCCATTAAATAAATAATTAGAATATGATCACCCTACACAGTCTATTGGATATCAAGCCAAAAGCCGAGCAACACTATTGCATCACACTTTTATTATTAACTAATTTTTTAAATTAAACAATCACAAGAATACTTGATATAAAGAAACAAGACCCAGGTCAATAAATAAATCATATATGGTACCTGAATAGATAGTCAAGAACAAATATTTCCACAATCATGCAACCAAACCGTGTGACAATGCTTTCATATATAGGTTTATACTCTTTACCAACAACCCTTTTAAATGGGGATGGCACATCATCATCAACCAACCCAAACCAATTTTCCTCAATTCTGACAAACTTAGTTGTAGTATTATTAGCATTTATTAACACCATCTACAAAAAAGTGATGCACCAAGGCTTCCTTAATTACATCTTCCTTTTCCCAAATCATTTTGTCCGTTGAAATTTGGCCACTTTCTTCCATGAAAGTACAAAATCTGCAAATATTGAAAAATCATGTTAGTTAATTAGCAAAAAAAAATTTGAGGGAGTGTGACGCCCGTTTTTTTTAATTTTTTTATTTAGTGGTTTTCATCTCTCCGTAAGGATATTAAAGACACCTCTTGTGCATTCGAATAATACTGATAGATTCCAAAGGGGTATGAAGAAGAGCATACTGGTTTTAATGACGAGATGCTTACTCGTTCCACCATATATTAGTAAAATTCAAATGCTAAAACCATACACATCTATTAATTTAAATTAACAATATCACATAAGTTTGTGACTCTTTTGTCAACTCCATAATAATAAATAAAATATCATTTTCAACTTACTCGTAAAAAAAAAGTAAAAAATACCTTGACCACTTATTTTCATCTTGAATCAGGTTCTTCAAATTATCTTTTGTCTTCTCAAAAAAACTAGAACAAATGATGTTCACAATATGCATATTCGTCAAAAGAAGCTCAGCTCGATACTTCTTTACAAGGAGAGGCTGTAAGACATTTTCTCTGTGCATTAAAAACAATCATACAATGAGTTGCATGGAATTCAGTGACACCCAATGCTTATAATTATTGGTCAATATACTAAAAATTCTATGAGTATCAGGTTCTTCAAATTATCTTTTGTCTTCTCAAAAAAAACTAGAACAAATGATGTTCACAATATGCATATTCGTCAAAAGAAGCTCAGCTCGATACTTCTTTACAAGGAGAGGCTGTAAGACATTTTCTTTGTGCATTAAAAAAACAATCATACAATGAGTTGCATGGAATTCAGTGACACCCAATGCTTATAATTATTGGTCAATATACTAAAAATTCTATGAGTATATTGACCAACAACAGTAGAATGAGATTGAGATTTCTAATGCATACATAAGGACTTACCCAAAAATCTGAATCTGCAATTCTACTTTAACATTACCCTCATCGTCAAGAAAACCTTCTTCACAATCAAATACATACATCGGATAACCATTACAAAGTGAGTGGAATTGATCTGAATAAACTCAAATGAAATAATTAGTATTAGTAAATTTAAAATAAAATAAAATAAATAATAATAACTTTATTCAAAAACCTACCTGAACATTGAGTTAGCAGGTAGTCATGGGGTTGATTGAATTATCGCTACACTACTGTGTTCAGTGCATAAAAGTTCAACCTTGGATTGTTGTCGTCAGCAGATAGCTCAAATTGCAACGAGGATCCCTCGAGAATATGACTAGCTATGAAAGTCTTGTATTGGCATATCAATCTTTACTTATATCTTTACAATTATTCACTCTTGAATATATAAAATAGAAAATTAAGAAAGTTGAATACCATTTATATTCTCCAAGTTCAATGAATTTAGAATCGTCATCTAGATAAATCGGCTTTAGTGTCAACGATTCTTTTTTATATAGTTTTGACGCATCATTACCATCTTCTTCTTCAACAACAAAGTCTTCCAAATTTTTCCGAATTTCATTACGAAGATCTGAGAGAGAGGACAATAAGTATGAGTATCATCAAAATGAGATTTTGTTGCTATGTTTAAAGAGATGCTTACAAATTTCAAACTCCTCCACCTCCATCTTTCTTTCAAAAACATAAAATTGTATGAAATTTTCTCCTGTTGAAACAAAACCCTATTTCATACCACCAATACAATACACATAAACACTATAACATGAAATTGATTAATAGAGATTATAACAAGATTCAACTCAAGAGCTCAATACCTACCTGTGTTTCTGAGTTTGTCGCCGCTTCTCTCACTGGTATTAGGGTTTAGGTGGATTTATTTGTTGAGATTAAAGATGGTAAGCAGCCATTGTAAAGCAAACCATACACACTCAGCCAATCAAAATCCACCATTTTGACACATCACATTTTAGTATTTTTTTAAATAATTGAATTGAAAAAATAAATCAAAACCACCATACTCACGTCTGCATCTCTCTCGCTCTCCCACATTGCAGAAACCAAACTACAAAGCTCCTCCTTTCACTACTTGATTTCATCTGCAAAATCTTGATAAAGTCCAACCAATTTCTCTCTGCGCCGCAGTAATTCTCGAAGACAACCATCAACCATATTCCTAACCCACTTGTAACTGTGCTAGGTTGTTGATATCATCTTTGACTGGTCTAATTGCATGGTGCAGATGTGATCAATAATGTCAATCGTCTAGAGAAACATATCAGGGGAAATTTACTTTACTTTTCTGCATTTTTTCAAACTTTGCTTGCAAGCGGTTCTCTGTTCTGTCAGAATTTTTAAGTTGTGTTCTTGATGTTGAGTTCGACTGGTATTGTTTTAGCTGGGAGTGTTCAATAGTAGTTCATCTTTAACTGATAATGTTGAGGCGTTCTGACACTTATCATTAGAGTGGAGTTCTATAATGTTGTCAAGTCAATATGGAAATGTGTTGATCCTGTAGAAGGACTTTGAGTCTGGTGGAAAATTTGCATAATTTATAGGAGTGTCTTAAATTCATTTATTGGTGTGGAGTTTTTAGGCTTTCTCTGATGTCTTTATGTTATGGTGGTGTTGTACACTTTTTCAATTATCATATGTTCCATTTTTTACTCTTTCACTACTTGAGCTAGGTGTGTTGTACTTTTACATCAATAAAATTATGTCGCCTTTCAAAAGAAAGTGAAATATACTTGCTAAGCATGCTTGGTTACTTGATTAGTATTCTTATGTGAACAATAAACTTGTAATACGTGTATAGCCTTGCTCTGCCTATATTTTTTTTTTGTCTTACCCTTCTATTCATTGGAAAATGAGTTCCTGGTAATATGAAGTTCAGCCATGAAGTAAGTAAAGTTTAATAAAAAATTGCTTAAAACAAAATCCGAGCTTTGATTCTTCGATTAATTTGTCATTACTTGAAATTTATTAAACACTTGAACTCAATCACTAAGTTGCTTGAAGCATTGGAACCTTACTGTTATTATTACTTTGGAGAGGTTGTAGACTGTAGTTAGTAGCAGAAAAAGTTCTAATGTACATGTTAGTCTGCAAACTTCTGAAAGAAAAAAAATACAAGACCTTTGCAGGTTCCAATGCCATGCCTTAACCCCACAAAATATTCAAACAAAAAAATCAATCAATCCATGATAAATGGTACATATAAAAATAGAAATAAATTAAGATTAGATGATTGGAGACAATATTAAGTCCCTTGCCTTAGGTTCTTTCTATTCAACATATGACAGATGCAAATACCTTACTAGTCCTATATGTTTTCACATAAGCCTCTAAAGAAATCATAAATACAAAATTTGGATTTGAATTGCATTAGATTGAAAAAGCACTCAGTTAATACAGTTCTCGATGCCAGTCATTAATCTAAGTTTCAAATTACACAATAACAAAATCAGCTACAACTATATTGATCGTTGATTTGAGGTTGAAACATACACGACGCAATTACCGCACCAAATCCAAATCTGAAAACTTTGGTTCTTCCTCTTGAGACACTTCATGAATAAAAATTCTCAACTCAGCAGTGTTGCTGTCATGTTGGTTCTGCCACCGTTGCTCTGTGATTCCTTGTGCTGCTGTCATCTTGTTTCTGATATTATTATTTGATGAACCAGTAGCATGTCCTAGCTTCCTGCCATTCGCGTACTGCCAATCCTCCAACAAGTGATTCAAACGCTTCAAAATGCTGCTGTTTGTTTCTGCTATCTGCTGCCAAATTCTGAGATTTCTACTTTTCCACATGCTCTGGATTATAGTAGCTATGTGTGCTACCTGATTGTTGTTGGATTGCTGCAGAACTGCGAACATAACATCATCTACACTGTTAAGTTGCTGAATTATTAGCAGATCAATAATATTCCAAAGTCCACTTGCGCGCCATATATTAACTGCCGTCGGACAACAAAAAAACAAAGGAAAACTGTCCTTATCTGCTGCGTTACAGATCATACAATTAAGAGGACACAAGATTAAGAGTTCATCTTTACGACTTCAAATTCTCTAAATATAGCCATTTGGCTACTACATGAACTTGGAGTGTATGTGTCTGTGTGTATTGAAAGGCCACTTTTCCCACCCACCACATTTATAAAACATCACAAATGTCTCTGAAATTGTATTTCCATATGATATATTGTCTATACGGCACAAATTTTATGATTAACAAGTACTCAGAAACTTTTTTTTCAATGTGCCACATACAGTAATGATGATTAACATTCGGAAACACTCTTGCAACTGCATTAGTAAATAGCAGCGTCCTGGTCTGTGATAATAGTTTTAGGACATAATCCAGACATTGCTTCTAACCAAGTATTTAACAACCAAACAAAACTCTCTTCTGTTTCATCCCACAATAAAGCACAACCGAAAAGAATTGATTGTTGATGATGATTAACTCCAGTGAATGGAACAAAAGGCATTTTGTATCTATTTGTTAAATATGTTGGATCAAAAGTTACAACATCACTAAAATATTTATAACTCATTCTGGACCTTGAATCAACCCAAAAGCAATTAGCCAACTGTCCATCCACATCCATTTGGAAAGCATAAAAAATCCTGGATTCCTTAATTGACAATTCTTAAAATATGATAACATCAATTGAACATCTCCTTTTTCTATTTGCTTTTGTCTCTTTTGACTTAAGTAATCAATGACGTCTTGTTGACCAAACCCAACATTATCAATACCACCACTTTTAGTACACAAGACAGAACGCAAACCTGATTCATCAAGTACATCAATAAGTTTTTTTTTGCACTTTAGTTTTCTTTCTATGCACTCGAAGAAACTGTGAAATTTTTTGGGAGAAAAGCCCGTGATTATGCTCTTTTATAAATTTAGAAATAATCCATCTATCTTCATTTTTCTTCACATTTATCATTGCCTAGCATCCTACCCTTGTTTCTTCATGTGCTGCAACTTTTGCATACTTTTTAGGTCTAAACCCCTCCTTTGAACAAAGAATCTCCTGACCAATTATCAATCCTTTTGTTCTTGATTTAGTAATACGACCCAAGCGAAAGCTAAAACCTTTTTTCCTTGCATACCTTGTATAATAATTCTTTGCATCTTAGAATGATGCAAAATCAATTCCTTTATACGGCTCTGAAGAACGCTCTACTTGTGATTCACCATTGGAATTGTCCGCATGTGGAGCGATTTCAACTATATTATTGGAACTAATCATGACAGAATCTACATGAACATTTGTCATCTCTACACCTGAGGTAGTGGATATTTTTCAATATGACTGAATTAATAATAAGACAAAGAAAGAGTTCTTGTATAATTCAGTAGATATTCACTCACCTCACATTCACCTGCATAAGATATTGATTTAGGCATATAAAAATATTGATATTTCTTGATTTGTATCAAAAGAAATCGATTGAAAGAATCAAAAGCATGCAGCAATACATAGTCAAATCAATTTCAAATTTTAAATCAAATGATTTATAAGTTCAAAGAAACAAGATAGAAACATTGTAAAGGAGAGCCAACCAAATTCTGATCATACTATTCAACTGAGAAGTGAATTATGAAGAAAAAAAAGCACACACACCATCTCATTTTTTCTTGAAAAACAAAAACAGAGTATTTAAATTTCAAATTTCCACTAAAACTGGAAACATTTTATGTATGAAAACAAAGAAAAACAAACAAAGAAAACTATGTTGCTAGATAATTAAATAGAGTTATATGGAAATTGATATGATTATTACCTGATGCCATTTTCAAAAGTTGAATTTAAACTTGGATTCTGTGTTGCTTGAGGAAGTTTTTTTCCTCATTCAAATTAAGAAAGGATCTGCTCCTATGCTGATTTTTTATGCAAGCGCAAGCAAGAAACAATATACCAAAAAAGAGAGGAAACTAGCAACAGGGAGCTGAATTTCATCAAGAACCATGACAATAAAAAGCAGTTACTAAATTCTTTGTTTAATCATGTATTCAGACTTTTCTATTAATATATATTAATTTTAAAATTGAAATATGATGTGTCAAAATGGTGGATTTTGATTGGCTGAGTGAGTGTGTATGGTTTCTTTACACTGCTTACCATCTTTAATCTCTTTATTTGTAAGTGTTTCAATTGTAAATTAAAGTTCAACATTGGATGTAAAGTAGTTGTTGAAAAACATATAAATAATGTGCTAAAAGATAGTAGTGTAGGAGCTAAAAGTTGGAAAAAAAATATCGACTAAAATCAAAATGTTGAAATTTTATAAGGATAAAAAATATATTTAACCCATTTTTTAAAAGGAAAGTAATTTAATATTCACATAATTTTTAATGATTTTTAAAGAAAATAAAACAGTTGAAATGCAAGAACAAACCTAAATATACTTCAACTGACTTCATTGCATAAACTAATTTTCATACCTTACATTAGCCATGATTATATTATTTGGCTGAGACAATTAGAGAAATCAAGAAACATATATCTACATAAAACTGAGAGTGTTTACAGTGTGGCATCAAAGGCCAACTTGCCCCAAGAAAGAAGGAAAACACAATGACCAATGTAGTCTCTAATTATTACTATACTAGTGTGTAAATTAATTTTTTTTGTTCCACTATTGAAATAAATGTTATTTGATAAGTATCTGAATTTGCTTTAAATTTGGGAATTTTGAGATTTGGGTAAATTGAATTTCAAACTTGGTGATTATAAAAAATGAAATTATAAGCAAACAATGTACATGAAATTATAATAAGGTTCTCGATTCCAATTAGAAATATCAGAAACGTCAGAAATACTACAAAAGTAAGAGTTGGAAATAAAAATTAAGTAATCAAAAAATAAAAGGGCAAACAAAATCATTTACCCATAGAATTATTGAAGTACAAAATGAAAACAGCACATCGATTCCATCAGAGATTACATGAGATCAGGTTTACAAAACCAACTGCCAAAGTAAAATATAAAAACCCCACAACATTGAATTCATTTCATTCCTATAGCTAGACTACTAACACATTCAGGTAGCTAGAATCCTTCCTTATTCAAACAAATATCGTAAAGGGCTTCATAATACATACAGGGGACCTTCTCATTCTAACTTGCTTCTTTTCCATTATCTCATCAGCAAATTTTAGCAATCGATCGTTCATTCTCTAACTTTGTTTCCTCGACCAAATTGAAATCATTCTTCTTCAGGTTGTGCATCAGTGCAAACACCTTTACTATGTATTTTACACCACAATTCTCAATAATCGACCTCTCTATCTTAGCTTTTGTTGACTTCTTTTTCAAGATCAAGCAGGTCAAAATAAGTTTGGCAGCTTAATGTACACTTGTAAAGTTTGTGACCTTGCAAAACTTGACAATAGAGTTTAGAGTGCGCTAGCCCCGTCCTCACGTGACAGTTAATGGAGAGACACAAAGATTCAGACCCAATCATTAAAGTTAATATCAATAAATAAAATAAAAAAACTATGAGGGAAACATGACAGCAAGGGTAGACAACAACCGCACCTTATGGGAGGTCACAGCTCTTACACTTTCTAGTTAAACATGAAGACTTGTGTAAATGTGCTTATACTTAATTATTACATCCATTTAAGGTAAAAATTCTTGTTCTAATAATCATGAATAAGCAAGAAATTAGTAAAATAATAACATAAAGGTTTCTCCAAATGTAGAAACAGATCATCAGAAAGAACAAAAAAACCCAAATGACATCATATAAATTGTAAAACAGAACTACCTGACTAAAATTAGTCTTAAATGAGATCACAATGAATTTCGATGAACTGAGAAGTTATAAATAGATGAACGGATTTAGAGAGAAAGAACATGGTAGAAGAAAGGATCTACTGTTAAGAGAGAGGGGGCGATAAAAGAAGATGCATATTGAAAGGGTATCTCATAATGTATTGGTTGCTTGGTATAGGTAGCCAGGCTGCATTTAAAGTAGTGCAAGAGGTGTGATTAAGTGTCTTTGGGAAGATTACAAAACAAACAATGGTCAATACAATGTGAAATAGAACGGTGGTGACTTAAAAAGATGCTTTCATTGTATGTTGCTAAACACTGAAAAACTTTTCCGGCAAAGCTAACATAGCTCCAATAAAGAAAAACGTCGAGAATGATATATCAAGTGGCACCAAAGGCCCCCAGGATCTCCTTCTTGAGTTGCCCAACTGTAGGTAGGTTCATGAAGACCACGTGTCCAAATCCGTTGAATTTTGATAGAAGACACATAAAGGTAAGCCGATAGTGACGTTCAAAGGTGTGGCCTAAAGGTAAATTAAAGGGATGTATATTAAATGAACACAACTACATTGTGGTCGTTATGGAAACTACTCTATGAGGCGATACAGACATGAGAGATGAAGAGAACTCTGAAAGATATTCATTTGGTTGTACTGTATTTACTTGCAAAATTAAAATCCACTCCAAATAATAGAATTGGAGGCAAAGGAAATGCAACAATTCCAATAACATGAAAACTCCAAAGGAAGGGTTTATTGTCACTTTCACACGTAGATTTTTCTATGCGTGAAATATATACATAAAAGTTATGGGACTCATATCCTAGGTTAGCTGATAATACCTAATCTTATATGCAACATTTTATACATATTATTTTGTTTCTTTGTATAGAAAGAAATTTCAATTTTTTTCTCTGAACAATGTGAAAACATAATAAGATTAGTATTTTTGTTTCTGGCAATTTGTGTTTTACAAATCTGAACTGATTTTACTTTCAAAGGATGCATATGCTTGTTCACTTGAAAGTCTACAAAGTTCAACAGTGAGCAAGAAACATCATATGCTAGCTAACTTCTCCATATAAACTATCATTTTCATCTGTAAATGTGGATAACTTTTATTCAATTATTCCATACACTTGCAAGTGTTTTAAGTTCCTTGACTATTTTGTATAAATCAATGTTATATACATACCGGTTAAGGATAACTATGCTTTCACTTTAGACATTAATGTCTAATGTGAAAGCATGGTCATTCTTAATGTCATTGCTGCAAGCCCCGCAATCAAGGTTGTTTTGCAGCCTCCTATAAGAGCCAAAGGAACAACAAAAAACAAAAGAACATACCATTTGCTACCCTTTTTTCTTCTTCATGAAGTAATTATCTAATGAGTATGAGTAGCATTGAAAGCTTAACTCAAGACACTAAAGATGAATCAGAAGAGAAAGCACACAGAGAGAACAATGAAGTAGATGAACAAGATTGTCACAAATAATGACCTCAATTAAAATCCTAAAAAAACATAAACTAGCCACAAAAGAAGTAACCTTACAAGTACGATAACCTTAATCTATTTGTCCCACACTTGGATCATATCAAAAAACAGTAAATTATATTCATAAAAAAACACATTCCTTTTAAAAAAATGAGTTTCCCTCGTTATCTACGTATGACTGATGCAATTGATTGCGGTTTTGGAAGTTAAGATCACTCAGCAAAGAGGGTTGAGCACTTGTCCGGCAAAGAGGATTGTTTGGGTCAAATCTTCTCTAATTAAAAATAAGAAAGGGTGATCAGCTATAAAGTCTAGTCCGGTTGATCTACCCAAGGTAAAATATGCAGTACTGGCTGCAACAGCTTTAGTGCCTTTTTCGTTTACTTCAATAAAACACTTCTGAAATATGTTGCTGACGGAGAGATTTTGACCTTCAAGAGAGTCCACCATTTTTGTCAAACCCCCAGAAGAGAAAGGTAAAATGAAAATTTGAATCTTGGAATTTTGAAGCCACCTACTCACACTGTTTTATAAGGAATCTTGTGCTCTAGCAACTCAGATTCAGAAGCCACCTTCTCAACCAAAGCTGATAGCCCATCTTTTGCATTTGGAAGAAAAATGTACATAGAAAATTTCCGCTCATCTTTTCCTTGCTTATACGGAAGACGAAGAACTTTAAAACCATCAAAAGCTCTAATAAATTGATCAAGGCTGATGGTCATGAAGGGAACCTTGACTGAGCTGCCATTCAGAAGGTGAAAATCATTTTTTTTTGTCATACATCTAGAAAACGGTTGAATCCATGCTCCTTTAAAATACAGTGCATTAGCAAAGATGAGTCAGGTCAAGCTGTCGACCGACCCTTGAGCAACAACTTTTTTAATAAGGCCATTTGTCTCTTTTTTAGCCCATAAATTCACTTCTTTAGTCACTTCAATAGCCTTCAAAACCATGTCAATCAAATTTATAAATCAGTTATGCAATAGATCAATTGAATTCTCTTCACAAGTATTTCAATAGAAGAAATCAACTTTCTGCTAGTCTAATTTTCACACATTACGGTGCTAAATTTGTTGGATATGATAGAATACAACAAGGAGAGAAAAGTTTCATTCGTCAATTGTTTGTTTTCATAGAAGTTGATACTTGCTACTTTAAAATCATTTCAGTCGAATAGTTGTATGCTAAAAGAGACAACAATATTAATACTAATTACCTTTCACTTCAAGATAAACACAAAGTTGTAACTTCAAAATCCTACCAATTCTTTTGGAAAAGGAAAAAAAAAAGTATAATATGAACCATGAAAAAAAGTATAATATGAATCATCTCCATTCATGCCTTTTGAATGTTATCCATGAAGAAGGAAAAAAAAAAAAAAAAAAAAACACAACATAAAAAAAAAAAAAAAACA
>Ga0228710_1009429_pt1 | contig 13550 bp, 8 predicted proteins | sample MedpolnodulmetaG_FD_177995 | JGI IMG/M metagenome (GOLD analysis project Ga0228710, IMG submission 177995) | Root nodule microbial communities from Medicago polymorpha collected in Santa Monica, California, United States - pink nodules | ecosystem: Host-associated > Plants > Roots > Nodule...
TTATCATTGATTTGCCTTCCTGTAATTGTATAACTTAAGAATGTGTTTCTTGTTTTTGCTGTGCCTGCAGTGAAAGCTTCAAGAAAGATTAGAATCAATGTGAAACATCAAGTATCTATGAGCACCTTGTTTCCACTTGCAAAATTGCATGGTCCTATCAGTCCAGAGCTCACGGAAATGTGGGAGATGCGACGTTGTGCCCATCAACGACAAAAGGATTCTCAATCCACTCCACCATTATATGAGAAGGTACTTTTTGATGGATGATCTGTTCACCAGTATTAATATACGACTCTTTAGTGTTTATAATGAGACATGTTAATTGCAGTTGAGGCAATCTCTTATTAATGATGGAAATGAAACCGGTGGAGCGTTTCTTAACACTGAAGATGACAATGATGACAACGAATGGGATAATGGAAATCCCGAATTTGATATGCCTGGCAATGACGTCATGGATGAAGATCTACCTCCTTTCAATAATGAGGTTGAGATAAGAAACCAGTTACTTGGCAGTTTATATATTTAATTGCATCTTGAAAACTTCTATTTTATGCTTATAAACTTCTCTACTTGATTTAACAGCATGAAGTTGATGATGTTCATGCTAATGTGGATGAAGCTGTAGATCTTGAATTTCCAGATTCTCAAACAAGTTTGGAAGACCTTTGCCGCTCTCATCTGGTAAAAAATCCCATTCTTATTTATTTTTGCTTATGAATTGTAGAGATATGCTATATTGGCTTCTGTTTCCACTCTTTCATCTCTGTTCACAATTTATCTTACTAAACCCTTTTTTCACCGAGACATTACCGCTAAATCACATAAACCATGTTTCATTGTAGCCTTGCAGTGTCATTTTGTATCGTCTGATTTCGTTAAGTTATATATCTTTTACTGATACGATTCCTTGTTACATGACCAATGTTCCTTGTCTAGAATGCTCTCTTAGCTAGCATAGCTGAAACTGAGAAGCAAACAGAAATGGCTGCTAGGGTTTCAACTTGGAAACAAAGAATTGAGCACAACTTAGAAGAACAGGTGAATTCATCTTTTGGGTGTGTTTGCCTTCTCTCGATATTGTTTAGATCTTTAAATTGAATGACTTTTTTGCATGATAGGAATCACACCCGCCGTTTGATATCCGAGACTATGGTGAAAGAATTCTGGACAAACTATCCCTTGACGAAAGCAGCAGCAGTGTCTTGCCATTTTCTGATTTGGTCAAGGGACAAGTAAAGTACGACGTCTCCCGAAGTTTCTCTTCACTTCTTCAACTGGTAGGACGTCTCCCGAAGTTTGAGAGTGCACTTCTCAAACTTTTACTTCATATTATGATGTTCAATGGATTTTTTTCTTCATGTGATGTTACACAAATTTCCAGGTGAACAATGGAGAAGTCGATCTACAGAGACATGATGGTCCTGGAGAATCTTTTTGTTACACATCTGTTAATCCTTTTCATGTTAGGCTCCTAAAGCATGATAAGAGACAGGAGGTTGTGAAGCAGTTTGGTATATCGAAAAAGAGAGCAAAGTCTCCTACAAAAAAAACGTCTACAAATGGCGAGAAAAAAACAAGAAGAGAAAAGTCTCCAACAAAAGTACCATCTTCAGAGGGTGAGAAAAAAACTAGAAGAGAAAAATCTCCAACAAAAAAACCGTCTCAAGAGGGTGAGAAAAAATCTAGAAGAGAAAAATCTCCAACAAAAAAACAGGGTGAGAAAAGAACTAGAAGAGAAAAATCTCCAACAAAAAAACCGTCTCCAGAGGGGGAGAAAAGAATTAGAAGAGAAAAATTTCCAACAAAAAAACCGTCTCCAGAGGATGAGAAAAGAACTAGAAGAGAAAAATCTCCAACAAAAAAACCGTCTCAAGAGGGTGAGAAAAAATCTAGAAGAGAAGAATCTCCAACAAAAAAACCGTCTCCAGAGGGTGAGAAAAGAACTGGAAGAGAAGAATCTCCAACCAAAAAATTGTATCCAAAGGGTGAGCAAAAAACTAGAAGAGAAAAGTCTCCCATCAGCTCATCTTCTAGGGAACATGGAACAACAGGGTTAACATCACCTACCAATTCCAGTTCATCTTCTAGGAAACATGGAGGGACAGGCTTAACATCACCGACCAGTTGTAAGTTTTCTGTAAACCTTGGAAAGGCGAGTGCTATGAAGTTCTCTCCTCAATCCAAAAGACGGCGTAGATCTCCATTAATCGAGCCAGTTAACGTACATTCAGCAGGGTGATACTGACATTAGCAGCAGCTTATTCCGCTCAGCCTGGAATGATTTAATTCAAGACATTTGCTGAATGTCTTACCCCTTAGTTAAGTTTGTGTAGTCATTAGATTCCTAGTTCTCACTAATTAGTAGTTTTTCGGTTTTCATCTGTATCATTATTGCTATTGCCCAAAGTTTAACATATTGATGTATTGATATCACCATGTAACACCATACATTCTTATTAATGTACGTAATAATTTCTTTCATTCTCAATCTCATAGTGCTGTTAAAGACTTTTTTTTTTTTTTTTTTTTGTTTTAAAGAATCGAACAGCGAAATTCACACACGTTGAATGTTGAGAAGTGGATAATTTTGTGGATTCAAACCTATGCCTCTAACATATTAAATGTCTAAGCAACCTTTTACCACCTGAGTTGTACTTGCAATAAGTTGTTAAGTCGTGTTATTTCAAGCCTAATCGAACATTTGTGCTCATGGGGAGATAAATAAATTCTCATGGTTACCCTTTTTGTTTAAATTTGAGATGGACAAAATACTCACATGCCATTGGATTAAACCAAAAAGTTTATATGAAAAGAAAATAATAAAGTACTTTAACATCTACTTCATCTGATTACTATTATAAACAAACATTTTAGTTTTAGCTTCATTGAATATTTGTTGTATCTGACTTACAATATAGTTCAAATATTTGGTTGTAGATGGTAAATAATTTTTTTTTCCCGTTAATAGAGAACATGGTATATTCAACAATGCAATTACTATTGGCAAGAAAGTGACTGCACTTTGATTAGTTGGTGAAGCAAATTTCAACCAAGTTGCACCATATAGACCAATGAACAATCACATATTTGTTCCATTTCATTATTGTGTTCACCCAATAGTCTTGAGTCTTGACCCATGAATCCACCTAGCAACATGATACATGATTTTAGAAAAACAAACAGTAAAACGTGTGGGGTTACTAAGTGGGGTTAGGGGAACAAATTTACGCGCTATTATTAGGTACTAATGACAACCTACGATCAAGGAAAGCAGATTTTCATGGTTAAAATTGTCGGGTTCAGATTCACTACTTGGAGGCTTGGAGCCTTGTCATTATCAAATAATGTGAAATTCTTTGCCATTAGTTTGGCAAATACCAATTTTTATTTTTTTTATCAGGAAGAAGATGGAGTTGGGCCATAGGGATGTTCACATTTGGCATTGTCACTCCACTGTATCACTGTGGCACCATTTATTCTTGAAGCGTTTAAAACAATTAATATAACAAGGATAGTTGCATAATGTAACTATGCATACTTATCAAGTAAGATTGAGTTAAAGTAACTAGATGGGCAAAAAAACCTACTTGGATTGACTTAGTGGTATTGACTTGGGACCTCCGAGTGTGCTCCTTCTCGAAGTCTCAAGTTCGATTCTCCTTAGTGTCAATTTAGGTGGGCTAATTTAGCTTCTTCAAAAAAAAAAAAAACTAAATGTGCAAGAAAAATAATTTACCAATAAAAAAGGAAAATCTACTATTGGTAACATATTGATGCATCATTGGAGCACCAACATATGCCCCAAGAAAGGGGCGGATCCATGTAAAAAAAGTTATTTTTTTGTTTATAAATATAATTGGACGGAGTAAAAGTTTTTCCTTACAAATTATGCTTTTAACAACTTAAAGATTTCAAAAATTATCTTTTTAATATTAAGTTTGCCTTTTATTTTTACTTTTACCTTCTTAACTTGTGTCATTACATAATATATTTTAATTTTAATTTAATATATTTTAATGTCACATTGAAAAGCATATGCATTTGTGGGTCTATTATGTAATTTTGCTCTAAACAGTGCTTTCTCTATGCTTTCCATTCTGTATAGAGCAGAAACATTTTTTATGTGGGACCCAGCCCATCCTTCTACTTTATATCCTTGCTCAATCTTTCCTTCAACTATCACCCAAAACAAACAAGCCCTAAATCATCGGCAAAAATTATATGTATGAAAATCATATGAAGAGAGATAAATGGAGAACTTCTACAGAAGCTCAAAGAAGACCAATGACCATCGTTCACCAAAAATAAATGTTGAGATCACATAAAAATGTTTAAATAACCACTCAAATAATGTTATCTCAACATTATATGACATTTTGTGTATTTCACATGGATTAAGAAATATAATTAATTTTGTATGAAAAAGTTATATTAAGAGTTGTTATATAAAATTGTTCTTGATAAATAATAAGGAAAAGATAAATTACTTTGTCCAAAATTATATGATGTTTTAGTCATTTCACACGTATTAAAAAATATAATTAATTTTGTGCGGAAAAAATATTATGAGTTATTTTACAAAATTGTCCTTAAAAATGTTATGAGAAAGATGAATGAAAGAATTGAAAGATGAGAGACTAATAAATAGTTAATAATAGAGTAAATTACACTCCCCTGCCCTAAGAGAAGCTTGAATTACACTTCCCTCCCCTCTTATGTTAAAATATACACTCCCCTTCCTTGAAAAGTAAAATTTATACTCCCCTCCCCTTTAAGATGTTTGAATTACAACTTCATCCCTTAATAATTAAATACGCACTACACTTTAATCTATTTTAACATAAATAAATATTTATGTTATATTCTAATTTTGAACCCCCATTCAAGAAAAATAAATTTATTTCTTTATAATTTAAATTTCAATGGTAATTAAATTTAAATATTTTCTATTAATTTTATAATTTAGAGTATAGAATTAGATTTTGAATAACCTTACTTTATTGTCTTTAGTAATTTTTCACATATTTTAATTTTATTTTAGGTTGTCTCATATTTTATAATAGGGTTTAAAACTATATGTTAATGAAATTGTGAATAAAAAATAGTGAAAAAATATGTATTCAAATTTTAATTATATTAAAATAGACCCGCAATACTATTTTCTTTTCGAAGTATGTTAGATTATTATTTTTTTGTTAGATTATTAGAAATTAAAAAAAATTATCGAGGGAGTAAAGTGTAGATTTTAACACAAGAGGGAAGGGGAATGTAATTTAAGCATCTCTTAGGGGAGGAGAGTGAAATGTTTTCTAATATGTCTTAAATAGGAGGGGAGGGGAGTGTATTTCAAGCATCTTTGAGGGGATGGGAGTGTAATTTACTCTTAATAATATAATAGAATAAACAACATTAATGCTTCATTGGTATTGTATAACAACATATAATTTGGGACAATTTTTTTCAAAGCGACATATAATTTGGGAAGAATTGAGTAAATAATTGAAAGAATATAGAGTAATAAATAGTTAAGAGTATAATAAATAAAATAATGTTAATATTTTATTGATATTGTAAAACGACTTATAATTTAAGACAATTTTTTTCTCAAAGCAACGTATAATCTTAGACGGATGAAGTAACCGTTAATATTTGTCACTATTCTAATCTACATTCAAAAGAAAAATGTTTTTTGTGTGTTCAATTTGGCAAGAATGAGGTTATTAGAAGATAAAAATTTGACAACCCCCTTCTTCAAATTTTTTTTTTGACAACCCCGTCATCTTATACTCTCTTCGATCCCTTATTATAAGAAGATTTAAAAAAGAAATCATATTTATAAGAAAATGTTGCAACTTTTAAGATGTAGTTATTTCTTAAAAAACCTTTCTATTTTAACTCATTTAATTTTTAATTTTAATATTAGTGTGTATTTAATATGTTACAAATTTTTTGTAAGGTATATTTGTAATAATTTTTAAAATATTACGATCATCTATAACTACTCCACTAACTAAACAGTTGCGATCATCTTTTGAGTTTGGATTGACATGTTCAAGTTCTTCGTACTTTTCACGAGGGAAACCGAACTGCTGACTAACTTGCTAATTATAGTTTTTCTTTGGATTCTTATAGTTGTTATGTGGTGGAGTCTCCTCCTAATGATCCCTGTAACTTACTTTTTGATGATATTTTCGGGGTCTGCATGCTTAGGAGTGTTCAACTAACTTCTTAGTTTTTGCTTTTTCTTCGGGCTTAGGCCCTCTATTGTACAAAAAAAATTAATAAAGATGTTTTGGTAAATGACACATATTTTTTTATTTATAAAAATCAAAACTATTAATCATTTCTTTAATACTCGTGTAAACCTCAAATAGAACACATAATATGATACGGAGGAAGTAACTCTTATTTGTTCACGGAATCATATGTTCGTTGTGTGTATATATGCTTTGTCAAACAACAAACTTGTTGTTTTTGTCATTTTCCGTACATAATGTAATTTTCTGACCATGCATGATATTTAAACAACCATTTTTAAATCAATACAAAAACTAAAACAATAATGAAAAAAAAAAATCACAATGAAAATATACGGGAAAAAATTATCTCAAAAATTGTTGTAAAATAGTTGAATAAATATCATTTTATTTTTTAACTAAAGTCTTAACTCTTTATGCTTTTTTCTCGTTGACGACAAATCTTGACTCTTGACTTAGAAACATCATCTTATCGCCCATCAATTCTATACTTTAAATATTTGACTTATCTTTGAGTTCACAGCTCCTAGTCCAAGAATAATAAAGACAGGTCAATTTTTTGTGTTGAGTCCTATTATACCATCTTTGAAACATAAACAATAAACAAAATAATAAACAAATAATCTTATCAACAAATTGGACTAATCTATGTTGACCGCTGAGTACATACATGCATAGATACATTCTTTGAAATTTCCAATTGCTTCTCGTATTCTCATATGTGCCACTCACCGCTCCTCCTACTCACAAAATGTCACACCGCTTTATACACGTTCCGTGTTTAAAATATCTGCCACGTCATCTCATCTCATATTCGTATAAGAAATGTCGATATTGTTAGACTAAACACCTTTATTTTGACTATTTTGACTGTAATTCGAAGCTTCGGCCACCGAGCTACACCCACCACCACCCTCGCACGACGGAGAAACGTTCCCTTTCCAATTCATACTAAGAATCCTCTTAAACGACGACATTCTAGTCATCGGCGACCGGAACGACGATGACTGAGTTGACTCGTCTCGGAAACCTTCGTTTCTTGTAGGCACCTCAACTGTCACTCCCGCAAAAGACGGCTTCCTCCTTAACCCAACCGAACTCGAACCAACCTCTTTACCGGCTCGGTTCTCATTATTCACATCTTCGGTCGAACCGGAACTTGAACCGGTTTCCGGTTCGCAAACATTTATAACAACATCGGGTCGGTTTTGCATGGGCTCAACGGGCGCCCGACAAAGAGGACACGTGTCATGAGAATGAAACCACATATCAATACACTCAGTATGAAAACTATGCTTACATTTGGGTAAAACCCGACCCGTTTCACCCGTTTCAAATTCCGACAAACAAACAGCACATTCCGGTGCGTTTTCCGGGTGATTCTTCGCATCGTAAAAGAACAACGGAAGAGAAGCGATGACGGTGGCATCGAGTCCGCGTGTAACGGTGGTGACAGCGGCGTTTGTTGGGTCATCAGTGAAGAAAACGAGCTGAGTACGACGGCGGATACGGTTTCTCCGGCGACGAGATTGGAGAAGGTACCAACGAGCATAAATATGGAGACACAGCATTAAAACGATGATGAAGAAGAGAAGCACTATAGCGCAGAGCATGATTTTACCGTTGAGATTGTAACCTTTTGTGTCATCGTTGGGAGGGTTTTGATCTCTGGTGAATTTGGGTATGGATTCATCGTATTTTACTTCCATTTTGGAGAAGAGGGTGTGAGTGAGTGAAAGAGGGGGTGTGAAGAGAGTGGAAAATGGAGAATAAGAATAATGAAGGAAGCAAGAAAGAGAGAAAGGGGTTTAAGTAAGAATAGAGAAAAGAAATGTATAAGAAAGAGTGAGGAAGGTTCTTGAGAGTTTCTTGAGAATGATGGATGTGTCAGTTTGATGAGGTTTCTGTTACGGGAGGAATGCTTTATTTTTCCTTTATTTAATTGTTTACGTACCCCCTGCTCACACCTGCTTTATTGTCTCATGTGGATGTGGAATACAAGAACACAAATTTTGACGCGTTTTTCTTTTTTAATTGTTAATGTTTTTTTGGTTGAATTAATTAATACTATTTGTTTTTTACATGAAGATCAAAATATATTAGAAATGAATATTTGTTATCCGAGAATTTGAGACTTAAGTAAGTTATTAGGGCAAAAACCCTATATATAGAATGAATAATGATAATTTGATGCAAAACATATGACACAAATGCGACAATAATGACAATTTTGTAATTATCACTAAAGTTTAAGGGCAAAAACAAATTTTCATTCACTCTTCTCTCTTTCCTCTCCTCATCGTTCTCTCTACTTCATTCCTTTTATGTCTTCTCTCTTCTCTCCCTTCATTGGTCTCTCTCTCCCCCTGACTTTGGTGGTGAAGGCGAAAGTGGGCCAAATGGCGGTCGACATGGCAAGGATTGAGGTGGATAAGGGAGGTTGTGATGGTGGTGGGTGGAGTTGCAGGAGGCGAAATGAGGAGGGAGATATTTGCACATCTGAGTTGGACGGATACATGAGGCGACAAGGAGGGAGGAGTTGGCTGGTGGTGGTCAGATCAAAGGAGAGACTGTGAGTTACGGACAACAGTGGCTGGATGGTTTGAGAAAGGCGGCGGTGAGAAAGAGAAATTGGACAGAAGAGGGAAAGAAAAAAAAAATTAGTGTATCAATATTGTATACATATATTGCGAACATTGTCAGATGTCTAGTTTGTGTTTGTACTTTGATGTCCAAGATATCATTTGCTCATATAGAATACTCAGAGAACAACAAAGGATCATCTGGTCTTTACTCAAAAAATCTCACACCTGGAGCCTTTGTCATAACACGTCACTAACAAAGGTAGCACTTGGGTGACATTGTGGTTAGTGACATTGTGACATTGACCAACCACAATGTCACAAGTGTCTTTCTTCTTTCCCTTTCACAATATTTTTTTATTTCTTTGTACATGTGACATTCTGGTTGACCAATGCTACAAATGTCACCAACCACAATCTCATCCAAGTATTATCCCAAAGTTCATATGTCACTTAGCAAGAAAAATGTCTTAATCATAAGTCATATCATTTATAATTTTTTATTATGTAAAATGTTTTAAAGTGACCGACAACAATATAAAATCCTTCGATAATTTTTTTTTATTTGTACCAATTTAAACTTGAGTATTGAGTATTATGTTTATTGAATTCAATTATCTAAAATGTGCTATACCATGTTGTTATTTTGACGAAAGGTCGCACCATGATGTTAAACATAAAATATTTTTTAGATGTTACAATTTTGACGTTAAATATGGTTTAATTTGAATTGTGTGTATATTTTATTATGTGTGAAAGGTGTAAAATAAATAGAAAATGGAACTTTCACGCATAAATATAATATAATTTTTAGATACTTTGAAGTTTAGTGGTTTCTATCTATACCTTACGAAATTTGTTTAACATTTAAATTTATTTTAACATTGATTGATTGAATATGGAGTATAAATCCAATTGAACTTGATGGATACTATTGATTCCACCTAAATATAATCTCCATAAAAATTATGCAAAAGTTTAACATAATTCTCAATTAACACGCTTTCCATGGTGTCCAATTTACAATAACTATTTCCTATTTGCATATTCTTTTTTCTTAGGGGTATTTGCATATTCTTCTATTTGTTAGCGTTTGATTATTTTATTATCAGATTCTTATTCTTGTATGATTGTTCGAAAGTTGTATTAAATTGCTTCAAAGAAGAAGAAGAAAGTTGTATTAAAATACAAGGAGATGTGATAAATGAGGGAGAGTAGATAAACGAGGGAAGTGTGCACACGTCCAAATGAAAAATTTCTTTTTATATACTACCTTACTATAATCAAACATGTTCTGCAAGTACGACTATGTTGGTTGCACTTGATGTGTTACGTGCGAAGATGCAGTGGCGGAGCTAGAAAAATTATAGAGTATAGGTAAAAAAATTATCGTAAAATATGGCGTGTTAAGAATGTTAAAATATGACTTTATACAAAATATTATAAATTTTTGACAAACGACAAATTAATTATGAATTTTTAAAATGTCAAAAACTCAAAAAACAAAACAACAAAAATCTTGATCTATAAATCAAATTTTGAGCCCATTATTTGCAGAGACATCTATAACAATACATAAAAAGGACCTGTAAAGTTTCATAGCATTTCGAAGTCGTTTCAATTTATTTTGATTTTTCAACCAAAACCTGCAAAATTCAAATTTTGTTCCGAGTAAGCGTATACTCACAGGTCAAATTTAGCTCCCTAATTTTGCAGGCATGACTAGAAGATGATAAGAACTTTCACAATGAAATTTTGTAGTTTTTAAACGAGATACAAATTAATTATAAATTGTTTAAGAAATTCATAATTATAGAGAATAAAATTTCATAATTAATTTGTCTCTGGTCGAAAAAATTTAATTTTTTGTATAAAGCTATATTTTGATAAAAAAAATAAAATTAAAGGACATATTTCTCATATAATATTATTTATAATTTCTATTCTATGAAACCTACATCTTTTATTCTATGAAACCTACATATTTTACACGATACAGATACGTCGATACACAAAATTTAGAATTTAAGATACAATACAATTAAGATACTTTAATAAAAAATTGAATTTAAACTATGAATTAGACTCAAAAGATAAACTATGAACTAAAACTCAAAAACAAAATAAGAGGCACAAAACCTAGTCCCACATGGTGACCAAACATACATAAAACAACAATGAGATTCCATTCACACGACAATCAACAATAGCAACGTTCTCAAAATAACAAAAAGAGACAAAACAAACGGTGGACAACAATAAAAATATAATATAAATACAAGTAATATTGATAATAAAGAAATTAACAATTAGTCAATTACATATATGATATATCCCAAAAAGAGAACATCAATACTTAGTCAATTACATATATTTCAAAACGAGAATATTATTATTGTCAAACTATATCTCAAAAAGAACATTGTTAATGTTATACATCTATATTCCAAAAAGAACATAGGTGTCTAATTAATATTCATTACTTAGTTAAGTGCTATTTGAGTTAACACTAATATTAATTTCTATTTATTTTAATAAAAAACAGAAGAAAAAAAGTAATAGAAAAATCATGTATTCCGCATGTATCAGTTTTCCACCGACGTATCACCTAGCGTATATCTGACATATCTGAAATGTATCGGACAATTGTTTTCTTAAAAAATAAAATTTAATTAACAGATACTCTTCTGATACGTAATGGGGTGCATCAGACAGATATTGATGCATGATATGTATCAGATACCAATACATTGTCAATTTTGAAATATATGTGCTTCAAAACTTCAACCGCCTACGTCCCGCAATATAGGACTTGTTTTACCTTTTCAGACATATTAAGAAAAGTGTAAAAATAAAAGAAAACGAATGACATTTTTACTAATTTACCCCTACTATTATTTTTTAAAGTTCACTTTTAAATAAATGGTTGTTTTCCTTGTTTCACTAGAAACTTCTAAAAGTTGATGATTCCTCTATTTACTTCATATTCGGGTTTGGATCCTCTCCAGTCATAGAATAGTCCAGCTAAATCATATCCATTAAAAAATAACACATGTGGAAATTTTAAATATTAAAAATAAGATAAATAAGACAATTCCTCCTAAAAAAAAGATAAAGAAGACAATTAATGATGCAGATTTTATCATTGAGAAATTTTCAACTGAGGAAATCCATTCCCCTCTTCTTCAAGGTCTACATAATCACGTTTTCTAATTCATTGCTATTATTATTGGCTAATACAATCATACTTGACATGCTTAACTGTGTGAGAATAATTGGTTATATGTGTTTGCTATTGACTATTGGTTTACATAGAGATCACAAACTTTATTTTTTTTCTAGAAAAAATATACGTTACATAATTACAAGAGCATTTAAGAGGGTTAAATTTGGAAAATTTTGCTTGAAACTTGAAAAAGTCGGGTATTTTGTGACATTTTTTTTAATAAATATAGGAAAATGCTATGTGTCGCGAGAGATTTCTTCACGACAACCTCGCGAGAGAGCTATTGTAACTGCAAGTGCAACATTAATTTTTTCATAATCAAAGCCACACGTGTATTCCACTTTAAACAAAATCTAACCGCTCAAAACATTCTAGATAAATTTGCTATGATTTCTGTCGCTGGGATGGAGAGAGTATTATCTAATAATGCAAGTTAATGATTAGTACAAACACAATTTTGTCTAATCGAATCATTTAACAGATCAACATATTATTTTTTTTAGTACAACACATCAACATATTTTTACTATTTGTCTTTTGTAATAAAAAGTTCTATTTAAATGAGAGAGAAAATAACCATAAAAAATATAGGTGATTTTGTAAAAAAAAAAAATTCTTTTATATATAGATGTATAAAAAAACTAAATTATATGAAATAACCATTTTTTTACGACAAACATACAAGCAACTAGAGTTCAATAGTAATTAGATTTTTGACCCGTGCGGAGCACGGGTTTATTGTAAAGGGATTGACATACGAATCATAAAATGCAATATATAATTGGTAACGGTGAAGAAAATAACACGTGATAATCAATAGTAGACAAAATAAAACACTTCATAAAATGTATGAAATCTGAAAATATTATAAAAGAAAATCCGATAATCCTATCAATAATTCGGTAAAAGAAATATGAAATTTTTAGTATATTGGCATGTAGTTTCATCACACATTGCAAAATACTTCCTCATATACGACGTTAGACGTTACATTGGTATCTTCACCATCTTCATCAGTGATCAATATCTTTAGTTCTTCTTTGGATGTAACTCTTGAAACAACAACATACAACTGTCTGTGAGAAAATACAGATGTTGGTAAATATACACCAACATGTTTGAGCGACTGCCCTTGACTTTTGTTAATTGTCATTGCAAATGATACAGTCAAAGGAAATTGTCTTCGTTAGGTTAAATTATTGCTAACCTAATAAAGTAAATGGGAGGGAAAATATTAGGTTAATCTGCTGCAGACCTAACAAAAACATTAATAAATAAGGATAAGTGTAGAAAATATTGTCAAAAAAAAAAGGCAAGAGGATAGGAATGAAATTGGTGCGATGCATTTTTTTAGATGAAATTTGTTAGGTTAAATTAATGCGAGAGAAAATATTAGGTTAAGTTACTGCAGACCTAACAAAATTAATAAATAAGGATAAGTGTAGAAAATATTGTCAAAAAAAAAAAAGAAGCAAAAAGATA
>Ga0228710_1009430_pt1 | contig 13550 bp, 8 predicted proteins | sample MedpolnodulmetaG_FD_177995 | JGI IMG/M metagenome (GOLD analysis project Ga0228710, IMG submission 177995) | Root nodule microbial communities from Medicago polymorpha collected in Santa Monica, California, United States - pink nodules | ecosystem: Host-associated > Plants > Roots > Nodule...
TTTTGAAATCCATCTTTTACTGTGACTTCCCATGTATTCCGGGCTTGGCAACTTTTTATTGGTTAAATTTAAATTCGTGATGCGCTCGGGATTAATTATGTCGCTTTATTTAGCAATGCTCCTTTTAGAAATCATAAAAACGTGAAAAAGAACCTAGGTTATAAGTTGCCTAAAAGAATTATTGTTCGTTGACAATTACCTTGCCTTGAGATAACAATATTCGTAAATGATCACTAATCGGGTAAAACACTTTAACATTAAATCTAACAAGACCTCGAAAGAATTGGTGTATAACCAAATCTATAAATTTAATTCCATGATCCATCGGGTGGGATAAACATTTTTTTTGCCATAAATTGACTTAAGGAAATCGAAAACTATCTTGACAAGAGAGTATTCAACTTCTGACTAAGGATTCATCAAGAGGAAAACAATTTCACAACACAATAAAACTAAGGGAAAAAGGACTCCACGTACTTCAAAACATTCTGGGACTGCAAGATCTATGATAGGACTAGAAGTAATGGTTATGGTACCGTACATGCCACATCCTATCTTTGTACAAATGTTTATTCATAATTAATGAAATTAAACAAATAATGCATGTCAAGAAAACAGTTAGACCATGTAAATGGTAAATTAGACACAAGTACTTAATCAATCAATGCATTAACCCCAAAGTCTTATGTTCACTATGCTTTGAAAAGAAACTTAAATTCAGAGAGACCTCATAGATATCGTGCAACACTAACTACTATTGTGTGTAAAACATGCAAACTCACAAGTACATTTCCAAAGTTATCTCTTACTATGAATTTGTGGGGGAAAGTAGTGCATGCATCTTTAAAAAGAAGAATTTGAGAGTTAAAGTCTACGACTTGTTCAAAGCGAAAAACAAGGTAATTAACTCAAAATTTCATATCTCGCTAAATCATAGTATTTATCAACTTTAATCTTTATCTTTTGTCAAAAAAAAATAAAATTAATCTTTATCTAGTGATGTAACTAAATGCATAAACATAATGTTATAGTTCAAGTATGCAATTGACGGGAAGGTAGTACAAATATCACTTTAAAAATGTTCAAATTTTGCGTTTTGGTCTTCAAATTTTCCAAAATTTTCAATTTGACCCCAATAAATTTTCAAAAAATTGTAAATGGACCTCTCAAAATTTTCAAAAATTATAATTTGACTCTCAAAATTTTTTATATTTGCAAATTGACCCCTAATTTCAATTTAAAAATTTGGCTAAAAAAATAAAATTTATAAAAGTTGCCCAAAAATGTTGACAATGAATTTTTTTTACTCTATCCAAACAATAATATTTAAAAATGAAAGCAATTTAATTGAATCATTTGAATTACCTAAAATTCAAAATTTCTCAATTACCCCATCCAAACACACTATTAGAGTTTTTATACCATTAATTTTGTTTAACCTTTGTTGTAATTCTCTTTTTGAGATGATGATGTGGTTGTTGGGTCAGGTCGATGTCCCCAGCTTTGTACTTTCTTTATTTAATATATTTTCCTTTGCTTAGTAAAAAAATCAACACATCTTTTTTAAGTTAGAAGAAAATAAAAAATTGTCAAACAATTTTAACTTTATTTTTAAAGATCCTATATATTACTTTAATTATAAATTAGCTTTAAACCAAAAGAAAAATGTTGGGTCAACTATTCCTAAAGAAAATTAGTCTTAGATATGACTATCATTAATAGAAAGAATCTAGAAAAACAAAAAAAGTTAATAATAAAATCTCAATAAAAAGACAATATTCAAAACTATGTACTTTATTATACCATTTTCCACCATACAATTTGACTCTCTTCAAAACTATGTACTTTATTGCCATTTTCCACAAGAAAATTTGACTCCCATCAATGCTAAGGATCGATCTAAATGATATAAAAATATTTTTCGTCCAAACATATCAGTGTGAAAATATTAAACTATATTAATGATTTTATTTTTTAATACATTTTTTTTATTGGGTCCTGCTAACCGGTGCCCCCGGGGCACTGGTTAAGCATACCATAAAAGGGAATTATTACCATAAAAGGAAACTGTTTTTGACTTTATTATAAATTAATTACACAATTTCAATGCATTAACTACTATATAACTTCCTTTTTCATATCCTTAACCAATGCCCCGGGGGCACCGGTTAGCATTTCCCTTTTGTATTTTATAATTTAATACCAATGCCAAGTGCTCACCCAGGTTCTATTTATACATATGTATGAGAAAGAGAGCAAAACAGAATTCAAATAGAGATAGCAAAATCACCTCATAATAATTTAACAAACCTTTGATTTCTTCAATGGTCTCACCAAAGTTGCATTCTGTTATGATAATGTTAACTATTTTCACAGCCATGATTTTGATGAATGTGATGATTGTAGAATCAAAAACATGGTGCCAGGTTAGAAGTAGTGCTACTGGCCCAGCACTGCAAAATGCTTTAAATTATGCATGTTCAAATGGAGCTGATTGTGGACCTATTCAGCCTGGTGGAAGCTGCTTTAATCCAAACACACTTCAAAGTCATGCTTCATATGCTTTTGATAGCTTCTATCAAAGCAAGGGCCAAAACCCTAGTGCCTGTAATTTTGGTGGCCTTGCAACCATTGCCGTAACTGATCCCAGTATGAACAAAATGCCCTATTCAATTATATTTTTTATCTTTTTACCGAATATTAACTTTTTATTTCCTATAAAATCATAAAATATTGTTTTGGTCTAATAATTTTTCTATAAAATATTAAAATATGGTAGACATTGTATTGTTGATTAATTATATTATGGATCGATAATTGATTTCACCTTCTCTTTTTTATGTGGGTATAGGTTATGGAAGCTGCAGATACCCTTGAAGGTACAACCTTAAATTGTTTTCAATATTTGATTGATTTGCTTTCTAATACAAACATTTTATAAAGTTAACTAATTTGGTAACGCTTTTTTATTTTTGTTTATGTTTAATTATTAGGGCTGCAAAGGGAGCATGTACACCAGTTGCAAAGCCTCGACGAACAAATTTCATACAATACACCATCAAACCACAATATAAATAAATATTAGTAGAGACTCTTCGTATCTCTGCAATTATATATTTTCATATTATGTAATGTTAATTATGAGAATTATATAATAAAACATGTTATAAACAATTCATAAATATGCATGAAAATTTTTGTGGTGGATGTTATTATGAAATTTTAAACTTGCTAGAAAAATCAGGGAGTAAAATTTTACCCATGAATATATGCACACGCGAAACAAAATTGCAATTTTGTACGTTTTAGTAGAAAAATTAAAATAAACTAAGTCATAGTTAACATGGTACGAGACTTGGATCCAAAAAAAAAAATGGTACGGGACTTTGCAGATTCTCTCTGTATTTTTATGGTATGGGTCTAGGTCAAAATTTCCGTTGTTTTGGTTTTTGAGTTTCTTGGACATTAATAATTAATCTATCACTTGTCGAAAAATTATAATTTCATATTAAAAATCATATTTTAACGTCCTAAACATGCATTCAAAAAATCATAAAAAAATTCAATTTCTAGGTCACTTTTCTGAACTCTAAGTCTACAAAAAAAATAGGTCAAAAATATGAAGAATTTCAAATTACAAAGGCTTTCCATTATGCCTCCTTAATTCACCATAAATTTTGGTTTGAATCGTTTCCTTTTCCGCAGGAGCCTCTTCAGTCTTCACCATCAAAACTGGTTTGATTCATTTCCTTATTATCCGCATGATCATCCTCATTTCTTCAAATATTTTTATCCAATAAAAAGTATATAAATTAGATCAAAAAAGTTAAATTATAGTATAAATTGGATCAAAAAAGTTAAATTATATTAATGATTTTATTCTTTAATATATTTTTTGTTTTTTATAGTTTAATACCATGTCCAAGTGCGCTCATCAACCCATTCTATTTATACACCTATGCATGAGAAAAAGAACAAAACAGAATTCAAATAGAGAAAGCAAAATCACCTCATAATAATTTTAAAAACCATTGATTTATTCAATGGCCTCACCAAAGTTGTTTTCTGTTCTGCTAATGTTAACCATTGTGACAACCATGATTTTGATGAATGTGATGATTGTAGAATCAAAAACATGGTGCATGGTTAGGAGTAGTGCTGCTGGCCACCACTGCAAAATGCTCTAAAATATGCATGTTCAAATGGAGCTGATTGCAGACCTATTCGACCTGGTGGAAGCTGCTTTAATCCAAACACACTCCAAAGTCATGCTTCTTATGCTTTTGATAGCTTCTATAGAAACAAGGGCCAAAACCCTAGTGCCTGTAATTTTGTGGCCTTGCAACCATTGCCGTAACTGACCCAAGTATGAAACAAAAGCTCTATTAAATTATTTTTTTAATTAATTTTAATTTCATCTTTTACAAAAAAATAATTTTTTTTTTTTTTAAATTTTTAAATTTTTTTTTTTTTATATTATTTTTTTTTTTTTTTTTTTTTTTTTTTTTTTTGTATCATTTTTTTTAAAATATTGCTTAGAGTCCTTTTAGATGTGATAACTTTGACTTTGGATCAAACAAAATTACTTTAATTTCTTTGATTTTCATAAATCTAAAGCCTAAATTGTTTATTTTGGTAATTAACATTCAATTTAGGACCGATAAATATAATTCAATTTGAGTTTAACAAAACATTTACGAATTTTGCAAAATGGTAGGGACAAAAGGAGGATGAAAAATACAAATTGTTTTTATGAGGACCAGTTCAAAATTCACTTTTTCATAGAGAAAAAAAAACGTGTTTGAATTCTATTTTTTTACCCAATTTATACATTTATCGAGACATTTTTTTATGTATTTTTGCGTTGTTGATTAATTGAATTGTGGATCAATAATTGATATCATCTTCTCTATTTTTATGTGGGTATAGGTTATGGACAATGCAGATACCCTTGAAGGTACGACCTTAGATTGTTTTTAATATTTGATCGATTAGCTTTCTAATGCAAACATTTTTATAAAGTCAATTTTTTTTTTGAGGAAATTTTATAAAGTCAACTTATTAGTAACACTTTGTTATTTTTGTTTAAATTTTAATTATTCGTGCAACTAAAGGAGCATATACACCGATTGCAAAGCCTCAAAGGAAAAATTTCATACAGTACACCACCAAACTGCAGTATAAATAAATAAATATTAATTAGTAGAGGCTCTTCACTTCTTTGCTAATATATATTTTCATCATGTAATGCTAATTATCAGAATTATAATATAAAACTTGATAACCAGTCTTGAGTTATTATGTTACAATAATTTGTGAAAGTGGGCTGATATTTCTAACTCGTAAGATTGTTGTTGATAAATAAGATACACTAAAAGCTTTGGGCATGTATTTTGGCATAGTTTGAATTATAAGCGCAAGAGTGATTTTTTAATAAAGAAAGCTTGAAGAGTTTGTTGTGTGCAAGTGAGTTATATATGTCCAGCATTAGATAGAAAATTGGGGGTTGAATATTTTATAAAAGAAAGAGAGAATTGATAAACTCATTACTTGGTATGGTTACTCTGGCCTAGATATTGGCGGTCTCCCCTCCTGATCAAGTGTGACATTCATAGTTTTTTTTTTCCTTCCCTTTAAACGTGTTTAATGACATATACAGTCCAAATACAACTTTTTATGATCCATTTTTTCTTATATTTTGGGGTGAATGTAATAGTTTTGAAGAGATCTAACGTACTAAAGGTTGTATCAAATCCCATAATTTATTAATAATTTAACTAATAATTTTCAAAAGTCGAGATCTATTAAAAAAGAGAAATGTTCAACAACACGAAATCAAATTCACTGAGGATTGCACCAAGAGTTAATCAAAAAAAGAGCGATGCCAAACATCACGAGGAAAATTCCAGCGAATGCATCGCGAAAGGCTAATTGCAATGGTAACGAAAAAATAAGGGGGTCCCATCAACCATACACTGCAGTTACAAAAAATTAAGGAGTTCGCTTTAAGTCCGTAGGAATAATTCGTGAATCATCATTTCCTTATAAACATTAAACAGCATTTCCGTTATAAGAAAAAAACACTCATGTAAGTTACTAACCTCTAACCTCTCTCTGTTTTTTTTTTCCTTAAAAAAAATGACTCCTCTCTCTATCCTCTTCAAACATCATCTTCATTTAGCAAACATATTTTTATATCTCTCTCCCCTCTTTTCTTATTAGAGAAGACCAAAGTTATGCAATTGACCAAATTAATTCCCTTCCATTACTTATACTATAAGGATAACAAAGCATATGTTTTATTGCTCTAAAACATTTGATGCAGAGATTGTGTATACATATGCATTGTCCATGCCAAGGTTTACGTAACTAACAACCTTAGCTATACAATTCAAAATCAGCATAGAAGTCCATCAAACTAAAACTTCTTCTTCAATATACGAGGGATGAGACTAAACTACCACTCCAATATATACTTCTTTCATTAGATTGATTTTGGGTACTCTCTCTTTCTTATATTGAGATGCACTAATCTATTTGTGCCATCTTTGCTATCAATCGGAATATTAAAGTGAGATAGTTGCTTCTGCTGTTTTGTGTAGAAAATAAGCAATGCTTGATTTTGTTGGCAAAAAGATAGGCAAATTGTTAATAAAGATATGTAACAAGATGTTCGTGATATATTCATGAAATTTTGAGTCACGATGTAAATTGCATACTCCATTCGTCCCAAATTACTCTTTTGAAAGAAAAAAAAAATTGTCATAAATTATACGTCGCTTCGTAATACCAATCAACGGTAAAGCTAGCAAAAAATTTACGCAAGGGCCAACTATAAATATAAAATAACATAAAAATCAATATATTAAATTTAAGGATAAAAAAAATTTAGTCCTGTAAATTATAATTTTTTAGGTTTAACTCTTAAACAAAATTTATTCGATTTTTGTCTCGATTTTTTAAATTTTTTTACATAAAATGTGTTTTTAGTCTTGGATTTAATCTCTATAACAAAAATTAAGGACTAAAATTAATCAAAATTTTAGAAAATTAACTTAAAAATCACAAGTGTTGTAGAGACTAAAAACAAAATAATATAAAAATTAACCAATACATAATATGTTTATGACTACGAAAAATGCTACGGACACACCCACTAACACACTCTTTTACTCACCCAATAAAAACAAGCTATGTGTTCCATTTTTTCAATCCCATTTACTGGTTACCTATTCAATCAGTTTCTAAACATAATTTTTTTTTTTATAATTTACAAAACTACATTCATCTTCTTCCCCTTCACAATCTTCTGTTTTTCATATTGGGTGCATTCATCTTCTTCCCCTTCACAGTTCCATAATTCTTAATATGTACAAATATCTAAATTGTTCACCAATTTAGAAAGGCATGGGAAAAAGATTCACAAACAAAAAAGGAGAGAATTCATAGTTTCTGAAACTCAAACCCCAACCCTTTTCCTGGCTGATTCGGGTCTCATTAATAGAAAACGGCTTGGGTATTTGTTCACGTGTTTTAATGAATTATCGCCAAGTTTATTGTTGTTGGGAGGATGAGTTATTGCTTACCTTGAATTGGTGTTCTTAAGAAACTTGGGTTTCGTCCATTGTAACCTTTGACCATGTATTGTTAGTGGCATCTACATTGTGTTTGTGGGAGGTTGAGCAGAGAAGAAGATGAGAAGTTAAAGCTTAATTTAATAATTAAAAAATAAAATAAACAGTATTAGTAACACAAAGGATGAACCGGTTACCCGTAAGTGCAATTAAAAAAATGGAACACTGTTAAAAGAGTGTGTTGATAATTTTAATTGTTAAAAAAGTTTTCTCTATAGTTGTTATTGCGACCGAAAATACCAAACTATTATATATAAATCTATCAATCATGTAGTAATTTTTTACTTTTTTATTTATGCTAATTTTCGACAACTAAACTTGTTTGGGGTAGTTCAATATTTATTTTCAAGATATAAATCATACCAATTAATTCAATAATAATATAATTTTTGGGGTAGCCAAGGCTACCCCTTATATATAAAGGGTTACGCCCCTCATACCAATGAAACATTAATGTCATTTTTTTTATTATATTCTCAAATCTTTAAATATTTATTACTCTCTTCTTTTAATTATTTAATTTATCTTTCTCATACCATTTATTAAGGAGAGTTTTTGTAAAATAATTCTTAATATCTTTTTCTAATACAAAATTAATTAAATTTGTTAACACGTATAAAAGGGACAAAACGTCATATAATTTGAGAAGTAGTATCTTATTAAAAAAAGAGTGATATTTAACGGTCACGAAAAAAAACCTAGGTTACTAAAGATAAAATCGATTTTCTTCTAAAAAAAAAAAAGTGAAATCAATTCATTTCATTGGTCATTTCTATGTGATTTTCGCCACAAAACATAAACATTTCATGTTTTTATGAAAGAGTGACAGTGTGACACATGGACAATTTTGTGAGGACACTGTAATTATCATACTCGTAATGAAAAAATTTCAAGGCACAGAGAAAATCGTCAAAATAATAGTATATATATGATTGTTATAATTTACGATTTATTATAAACATTATTTTCATTACTGTGCTTCATTCAAATATTCCATCAAAACAACTGTAGTGTCATCTGACTAGACAATTTAACTTACGCGGTATGCTGATTGGGCAAATTAATTTTTCTTTTCGATTTTTTTAAATCCATCTCACAATTTATAAAAAAAAAGTAAAATAAAAATAAGAAAATTTAAAGAAAAAATCCAGATTTTTCTTCTTCCTCCCTCTGTCTATCGAGTTCATCTTCTTCGTAATTGCTGATTGTCGATTAGGAAGAAACGATAAGAAGCAAAGTAATTATTTAGGCATCATGCAAGTGGCATATATCAATAAGGAGCAAATTTTGTGGGATACATGAAGGATAAAACATTAGTTGAAGGAAGAGATTGCATGGCTTCATTGTTCCTACTACGACGTGGAAGTGTTAGTGAAACCTATTATCATTTTGTTTAAGTTGTTTGTTTGTAGTAAAAAAGTATTACGGTTTTTTTTTGTTTTGGGTAGATTTTTTTTTTTTAACATCAAACAAGAAAATTTAACATGAACTAGTGTTACCTCTCCAATGTTTATCTATTCCCGTTTTAGGTTTAGGGTTAGTGGGATTGGGTGAAATTGCAAGGTAATGCAAACAAATCAAAAAGGAAAGGTTATCTACCTGACTACCGGGTCGGTCTACCTTGTTCTTTTTTAACCACCAAAGTTCCATTTTTTTTTTCTAGTTTGGAGCATTAAAAATTGTGACCCTCAAATTAATTTTCTATTCAATGGTTATGATTCACATTTACTTCATTTATGTATATGTATATAAACCGCAAATGTAATGTAATAATTCATAATGATGAATTGATAAAATTGTGGATAGGTTACCATTATAGCGCATACAACCATTGTTCATTTTCTCCTATTAACTATGAGATATAATTTGCTATAAATTGGATCACCAAAAAGAAAATATTTGCTTTTAATTGAGACTACATTTACGTTTAAATTGATTTGGTCAATGATGTCAAATACGGCTGAATTGATTTCGTCATTTATGTCAATATTCTTATAATTATTAAACTCTTTTAAATGTGAAATTTTTACTTACATCTGAGTGAGACTTAGACATGAATCATAACATAACAATTTAATTTTTTGGAAAGAATCATAACATAACTTGTGCATTGAAACTAAACTTATTATTGTTTTGACTTGCTATAAACAAAACCTGACTGTTTAAAATGTTGATGCTATTTCATGGAAAATGCTTTATTTGATGACAGAAAATATGCATGAGAAACGACAAATCTATTACCACCCTTAGATGTTTATCTTTCCCCATGTTTTCCTTTCCACCGCTTGATTTCCACAATTTCCTCTTGTTGGGTTTCGTATCGTGCTATATAGCACTTCTGTTATTTCATATATTTGTTATGGATATGACATTTTTTAGAAAGCATTAAATGTATTATTTATTTAGTATCTAGTTCAAACAGTTCAATAGTAGTTGGGCCGGTTGAACCATGATTTGGATGTCACACTAGTTTGACCTCGGATCCGGTTTTAAAAACATTGGTCGTATATCTATACATTTTTTTGGTGGTGTTGTATATCTTATATATACACACATACTTATGATATATAGAGCAAAATAAACTCATCATAATTAAGAAGCAACATTTCATCACTCCCTTTGATACTCCATCAATGGCCACATCAAAGCTGATTTTAGTTATGTTACTGTTAACCTTTGCAACAACCTTGGTTTTGATAAATGTGGTGATTGCAGGAGGAAAAAAAAACATGGTGTGTTGCTAGGAGTGGAGCAGGTACCCAACAACTGCTTGATGCTTTAAATTATGCATGTGGAGATGGAGCTGATTGCGGTCCTATTCAACCTGGTGGAAGTTGTTATAATCCAAACACACTTCAAAATCATGCTTCCTATGCTTTCAATAGCTACTATCAGCGTGCCCGTGGCTCTTGTGATTTAGCTGGCACTGCACATATTGTTTTCAATGATCCCAGTATGAATATCCATTCCCCATTTAATTTATTTTTTTTGCTTACATTGAATTATTGATTAATTAGGTTGTGGATCAGTATTTGATCTCACCTTTCTCTTTTTTCAAATTTTGTATATATTGGCTATGGAAAATGTGTATACCCATCTTCTTGAAGGTATGGCCTTAAATCATCTTCAATATGTTGATAACTTTCTTGTCCTGGACATTTTATTAAGGTAACTATTTGGTAACGCTCTTTGATTTTTGTTTTGATGTTTAATCAGTATTGTTGGAGGAGCATATACATAGGTCACAACTGCTTAAATAAATGAACAAGTCTTCCAACATGAATGAAAGATCGAAGATCTCGGAATGCATGGATCACATAACCACAATAAAGAAAAATATGAGTTATTGATTTTCACTTTCTCTGACAATGTATACATTTTGGTTATGTATGTTAATCATCCGCATTATAAAATAAAAATTATGATTATTTGGAATGGCTAGTCGTGAGAAGAAGTGCATGTTAAAATGTGAAGGGGTGTATATGCAATTACACAATTTAACGTGCCAAATAAAAATAGTACTTGCCACCAATAAAAAAAATATTACAGTTAATAAATTGAATTAAATAAAATCTTGTATAAGCTAATGGTATTGCAACATTTATGAAACATAGTACATTTTGCAAAGGGGACAAATAAATTGAGCTATTTGAATTAAATTTGAGTCCTACAGATCAAGAATCTCATCATGATCATTAAAGGCCTTTGCTAATACCCTAGCTGTGCAATTACCTAGATAAACCATATCCACCAATGCTTAACTTGTTCATGACCTTACTCATACATTGGAGGGTAGCTACCTTTAACTTGTGACAAAACTGTAATTAGTCTCCCTCAAGATCATACACATGCTAAGAGATAATGGAGAGAATGAGAAGAAAGGAAAAGAAAAGTAAAAACCATGTGGCTAGTTCCTTTGAAGGTGCTCTAGAATTGTCATTAAATGGAGAGCTCAATCCTGGAGATAACCCACCAAAGATTGGTGATGAAGTGTCAGGCGATGACATGTTTGTGTTGGTCATTGGAACTGATGTGGTTGGTGTATTTGATCCTCCAGCACCACTAAAAACATTATAATAAATCAAATAGTTAGTTACCCTTGATCCTTTACTCCTTGCTATTTAAGGATCAATATAAAATTGTAAGGTAAAACTGAGAATGAAAAAAAATATGCAAGTAAAACATTGAAATTGTATCATAGTGTAATAACCATGTAGGTATGTGACCCCAAGACACATGATTTTGCCAGGACATAACATATCAAAAGGCATCAAACACATTACAACCGATGATTCAATCACACAACCAACGTATTTTATATAATCCCTTGTTGCGCTACAACAAGCATGGTTACCCTATGGCTGTCTTTCAAGGGATGTAAGAATTCACATGTATTTTACATTCCAACATGAGACAATTATGTTCTAAACTGAAAAAGCAACAATATAGGACCTCTTTTCAAAGATTTTATTTTTCATAAGCTTTTGAACACCTTCCACTAAGAAATGTTCATTTATTGACCTGATCAAAATGTACAAGGAGGGTGAGGGTGTGGGTGTGGGTGCGGAAAACTTTTCAAGCACATTAATCCTAATTAAACATCAAGTGAATTTTTTATTGCTTATAAACAAAAATAAGAAAAATAAAAAGTGAAAGTTTGATCTCTCCTTTGAGGGGGAAAAAGTTGATTCTAAAAACATAAATATATTTACAGTTTTTGCGTCTACAATTAGTTTCTAAAATCAACTATTATTAACTCACTTGTAAATGAACATATACAAACACAAATAATTTTACATTTAATTTATTTTTTCGTCAAAATCAGTTTTTGTCACTCCCTCTAAAATAAAAATCAATTTTTGGCACTCCATAAACACTATGGTGGTTTATTTTTTCGCTTATCAACACCAAAATAGTGAAAGATTATTACACCCTCCGTCCAGCAATAGATGACTTGTTTGAAAATTTGTAATTTTGACCTAACTTACTTTGACCATATTTTTCTACTAATATATATATATAAATAATATCATATAAAATATCGTTAGATTTGTCTCGATGAGTATTTTCAAAATATCAAATTTTCATAATTTTTTCTAACATATTATTCAAGATATTTAACCTCAAAATTATGCATTGAAATGCGTAATAGAGTCAACCGTGTCATGTATTATGAGACGGAGGGGGAGTAATAGACTAGTTATTCATATACAAAAGTGTAGCGGGTAGGAAAGGATGGGTCAATTTTGGACATGAGAGAGATGACAACTGAACAAAAAGCTTGGCATGACATTTTCACATCAATTCCTCATTGGTCAGTCACTTTAGCACTGTAAAAGTAAGTATCGTACGATCAAGGTGAACCTAAGCCGTTGGATGGAGTGAGACTCATCCCAACGGTCTAATTACAAATGTACAGAAAAGTAAGGCATGAGACACAGGGTGTCAGTCAAATAGTACGACCGAATTGTGCAACCCAAGATTAATTTTGAACATAAGGGCACAAATATAAAAATATATTTCAATTAATAATTTTTTGGATAGAATTATTCTCTCTTTTTATCTTTACTCAATTGTGTTTATGTATTTCAATTGTGAGCAAGCAAGTATTTTCTCATTTTTAGTTTCTATCTTTCCTACTCCTATTCAGTATTCCATATTTCCTTGACATGTCACATTAATCGTATTTGGTAAGCCATTAAGATCAGACAGAAGAAAAGTCACCAAAGTGAAAGGGAAAACAAATAAATAAAAAATTGAGTTGATTGAGAGAATAAAATCCATTTACTTCAATATCAAGGAACGTAGTTTCACTTTCGCCCACTCATGAAATCTATCATTAAACCACACCTCATTTTTAAATTGAACTATTTAAGCTATAAAAAAAAAAAAAAAAAAAAAAAAAAAATAATAACA
>Ga0228710_1009431_pt1 | contig 13546 bp, 16 predicted proteins | sample MedpolnodulmetaG_FD_177995 | JGI IMG/M metagenome (GOLD analysis project Ga0228710, IMG submission 177995) | Root nodule microbial communities from Medicago polymorpha collected in Santa Monica, California, United States - pink nodules | ecosystem: Host-associated > Plants > Roots > Nodule...
CGGGGGGGGGTTGAATTGTGTTTGCTTTTTCTTCGTTTTCTCCTACTGAAGTCACTGTTCAGAAGCAGATAGAATTCAGCTTCTGAAGAGATAATCAGAATCTAAATGCAGTGGATAAAAACAGAGAGATAGAGAAGAAAGACACAAAACAATTATACAGGTTCCACAAACCGGAAGTAGCCCTGTCCCCCTTGTACTTCCAAGGATAGTTCACTAAAATGTAATCTCAAATTACAATTTCTCAATACTACAACTAGTATGACACTTCAAATTACTCAAGCACAACTGCAAGAGATTTCCTATGCTCAAGCACACAAGCAAGAGACTTCCAATGCTCAAGCACAACTGCAAGAGACTTCTAATGCTCAAGCACACAAGCCAGAGACTTACAATCAAACAGATTTACACAGAAAATTGTTTGAGTTTGAACACTTGATATACAATCAGTGGTGTTCACAATACAAGTCAGTTACAGACTCTTAACACTCTTGAGACTATAGAATTTCTAAAATATGGACTTTGCTAAGAAATTCTAAGTGACTTTGAAATGTAAAACAATAATAGAGTATGAACTTTGAATTGTTGTGAAAGTCTAGCTTTTGTATGCGTGTGTATTACTTAAGTCTATTGTATTGTTCTACCAACTAGCAGGTCTTCACTCCTTTATATAGTGGTGTGAAAGATACGTTGGAGAATTGCCAGCACACAAAAAAAAAGTCGTTTGAAGCTGTTAATAATCACCAATGATCTTTACCCTGATATGGTTATTGTCCTATGAAGGATCAATTTCAAATGCATTCCTTGTATGAAGGAACATTTCTGCAGGCAGAGCTGTTATCCTTGTCTTGTTGCAAAGACACGAACATAGTAATGGAGGAAGTGGTTGTACAGTTCGCACAATTGTCCTTTTTGAACGCTCTTGATAGAACAAGCATCCAATGCTTTCAAATTTCATCTCATGGGCCGCTGTTACACTCTTTCAGTCTTTTGCAAAACTTAGACATGATTAAAACATATTCCCAGCTCTTGAATCTTTAAGATTTTTCATCTCCCGATGAGGCGCTTCTGGTGATCTTACTTCTGATGAGGCGCTTCTGATGAACTTTCTTCTGATGACGTCATCACTTCAGGAGCACTTTTCTTCAAACGCTTCAAGCTTCCTTTTTTGTTGATTCTTTTGCTCTCTTTTGTTCTTCCAGAACCTTATAAAGATGTAAAATTTTGTCTATGGTCTTGTACACTTGAACAAATATTAGCATATCCAATTGACAATTTTTAATACCTTGTTATCATCAAAACTCTAAGGGTAACATATGTAAACATTTTTCGTTCTAACAATCTCACCCACTCTAAGGGTAGTGTTTGTTAAACGTATTTTGTTCCAACACGATGTTCTACACCTCCTGCCGTACAAAGCCTCAAACGATGCCATACCGATACTAGAGTGAAAACTGTTGTTGTAAGTAAACTCAATCAACGGTAAACATTCGACCCAACTGACACCTTGCTCCAAAACACAAGCTTCCAACAAATCTTCAAAACTCTGAATAGTTCTCTCTATCTTCCCATCGGTCTGGGGATGATAAGCAGAACTCAACCTCAACTTAGTTCCCAAAGCAGCTTGCAAACTCGCCCAAAACTTAGAAGTAAACCTCAGATCCCGACCCGACACAATACTAGAAGGAATAACATGCAACTTGACAATCTGCACAATGTATATCTCAGCTAACTTTGCCACATTCATACAGGTCTTGAAAGGAACACTATGTGACGACTTCGTCAACTGATCAACAATCACCTAAATCGAATCAAAACCTTTCACAGTCTTCGGTAATGCTCCAACAAAATCCATAGAGATACTATCCCATTTCCATTCTGGAACAAACAACAATTGCATCAAACCCGACAGCTTCTGATGCTCAATCTTTGACTTTTGATAAACCAAACAAGCATAAACAAACTCTATGACCCCCTTCTTCATTCCAGACCACCCCTTCGTCGCTCATGGATGAATACTCAGACTACTTCTATGACCTTCGTCCAAAATCCGTTTCTTAAGCTCAAGCACATCTGGTACACAAACTCGATCACAAAACATCAAAACACCATTCTCATCCAATCTAAAGTCCACACCTTTACCTTGATTAACCAACACCACTCGATCCACAAGTTCCAAATCTTCCTTCTGACCATTCTTAATCTCTTCCAGAATATTACTTGTCAACTTCAACATTCCTAATCTCACACCATCTGGCGTCAACTCACTAACCAAACTCAATTCTCAAAACTGTTCAATCAACTCCAACTCTTTAACCATCAAAGTAGACATATGCAACGTCTTTCTACTCAAGGCATTAGCAACAACATTCGCCTTCCCGGGATGATAACTCAACTGAAAGTCAAAATCCTTAAGATACTCCAACCATCTTCTCTGCCTCATATTCAATTCTTTTTTATCAAACAAGTACTTCAAACTCTTGTGGTCACTGAACACTTCAAACTTAGGACCATACAAATAATGCCTCCAAATCTTCAACACATACACAACTGCCGCCAATTCCAAATCATGAGTCAGATAATTCTTCTCATGCACTTTCAACTACCTCGATGCATAAGCCACAACCTGACGATCCTGTATTAGCACACCACCAAGACCTTTCTTAGAAGCATCACAATACACAACAAACGATTCCTTCAGATTCGGTAAAATCAACACTGGGGTTGAAGTCAACCCCTTCTTCAATTCTTGGAAACTCTTCTCACATTTAGCATCCCTAACATAAGCTTGTCCTTTCCGAGTCAACTGCGTTAATGGCAACGCTAACTTAGAGAATCCTTCGATAAACCTCCGATAATAAGCTGCCAATCCAAGAAAGCTTCTAACCTCAAAAAGAGACTTAGGTGATTCCCAAAGCAACACAACTTCAACCTTCGATGGATCCACGACAATACCCCCCCTTAGAAATCACATGACCAAGGAAACTCACTTCCCGCAACCAAAACTCACACTTCGACAACTTAGCACATAGCTCCTTCTCCTTCAAGACATGCAACACAACCCTGAAATGCTTGGCATACTCCTCCTCTGACTTTCAATACACCAAAATATCATCTATAAACACCACCACAAAACGATGAAGAAAAGGATGAAATATTCTATTCATATATTCCATGAAGACACCTAGCACATTAGATACTCCAAATGGCATCAGAGAATACTCATAGTGTCCATACCTTGTTCGGAACGCAGTTTTGGATATATCTTCCGCCTTCACTCTAATATGATGATATCCTTATCTCAAATCAGTCTTACTGAACACTTCAACACCAACCAACTGATCCATCAAATCATCAATCCTCAGAAGCGGATACCGATTCTTAATCGTCACCTTGTTCAACTGCCGATAATCCACACACAATCTCATGCTTCCATCCTTCATCTTAACCAACAACACTGGAGCACCCCACAGAGAAACACTCGGCCTAATAAATTCCTTCTCGAGCAATTCTTCCAACTGCATCTTCAACTCGCCCAACTCTAATGCAGACATTCGATACAGCGCAATCAAAATAGGACTCGTTCCTGGTACAAAATCAATTGCAAACTCAACTTCCCCCTTTGGCAGTAATTCAGTAATATCGTCCGAGAAAAATTCTGGAAACTCTTGCACTACCGAAAAATCGCCAATTCCTTTCTCACTACTTTCCTTCAAAGAAGCAAACAAAATCCAAAATCAACAGGACACTTAAGCCAAACCACAACCAACTGAGCCTTTGCAGCCAAAGATACCTTCCCTTGCCAGACCAACACACTATAAGTAACTTGCTACTCCGCCACTACGTACAAACTCACCTAAAATAACAGAACAATACAACAAGTACCGACAATACTCCCATACATGTCGTATACAACATCAAAAAACAACTGGTTCTGGTCTGGATAAGACCGACCACGACTCTGATACCAACTTATAACACCCTACTTCTATTAAAGCGATAATACACGCGAATAAAGCATTTATTCAAGAAATAGACGTCATGTAACCAACAGTCTTCCAAAAATATAACATGCATAAATATTCAAACAACTACGCAGCGGATATAAATCATACATCACCAAAGTATGCATATCATAAACTCCAAATACATCAATTCATAGAATATCCAAAACCTGACAAATGGGAAAAATCTCCATAACATAAATAAATCCAGAGAATCATAAACACTGACATCTAATTTGAGCCTAATCTAAAACTCTAACAGATAAGCAGAGGAAGCTCTTGCTATCCTCAAGTAACTCACCAAGAAAGAAATCAAATTAATCCTGCACGCCGTCTACCCATTCATACAAATAGGTAGGCGGTCTACCACACACCACTGGGGGTTAGCTTCACATCAATCATAATCAAACATAAATAATCATAAACATTCAAGGATCTCATGCATAACACATATACATACCCATCCCTCCTAGAATATTAAGATCACATGAATATTGTCCCCCATTCCATACACCTCAAGCTATCACATTACTAACATAGCATAACAAACATATTCAATCTCTAAACAAGTCATCGACCTAAGCTCATCATTCATCAACAACAATCAAATAAAGGATTACCCACCTTAGTCTTCATTTAAAAGTTATAAGCAAGCAATCATCATCATCATCAAAGGAATCATCAAACCATATATATATCACGTATGCAATTCTCGCCTCATCATTATTATCAAAATAATTATCATCAAATTGATTTACCAAGTGTATAAGCACGAACAAGTAAGGCATGCAATTAGAGCATAGCTCAATTATTTAGCACCATTAACAAAGTCCACAAATGTACATATACACCAATCCACATAGATCACAACATTCAACAAATTTCACCAATGCACAAATTCATCAAGTCACATATTCAATTATGACACAATTCATCAACCAATCAATTCCAAATGTCACAAGTATGTATTCATCAACACACTTATCATCAAATAATCATCATTCACATGTAATCAATTAAGACTCATGCCAATTATGCTATGCACCTATTCCCGACACATATATGCATGTGGTACCAAATTGCCTCAAGGTCGTCACGTTATGATGCAACAAAAAAATCATATGTAAGATTTCACGCCTGTTTTGCATTTTCGCCGAAGTAAAAGAGTACACCCTTTTACAACATGAACAACTCGACATGACTATGATGCATGGACATACAAGCAAAGACTCGACAATGCAAAATCACGTCATATATATTCAACAACAATATAAAGGATAACCTCCATTTATATTGAACAATTTCAACAACAATTGCATTATTAAGTATTTACGTCCACACAATCAATCAAGTCATAATTCAATTAAGAGTCATCACCACATCGTCAATTCTTGTTGTGCAAATTTATGTTGATGATATAATATTTGGTTCTTCTAATGCATCTCTTTGCAAGGAATTCTCTAAGCTTCAAATAGAATTCCTTTGCTCTTTTGACTTGTTCAGTCAGAATCTTTATGAATAGAACTTTGATTATGATCCTGTACACTTGAAAAAATGTTAGCGTATCCAATTGATAATTTTTAATACCTTGTTATCATCAAAACTCAAGAGGTGATTTTGAGAAACACCCTTTGTTCCAACAGAAATAAATGAAGCATATGTGAAATGTTATTGATAATAAGTATATGTGATATATTATTATTGTTAATTATTGTTGTTTAGGTTGTTAAATTTTGTTGATGAATTATATGCTTATTATTATTGAATGTGAAATCTCACCCCTTCTGTTTGAATGTTGCCTCTACGTGGGTAACGTGCAGATAACCAGGATTAGCTGCTGATGTGAGTTGACTTTCTCGTGCGTCATCTTAGGGTCGCTCTGATACGTAACGGGATGGGGATTATTTGCTTGTTTTCCACTGTTGCGTATTCTTTATGAACCATGTTGTTGAACCTTTTTGAATTAAGATTTTTAATTAAGTTGTTTATGTTGAGGTCGTAGAGCCAAGGTTGTGAACTATGAATCTATTTTCCGCTGCGATGTCATTGAAATTTTGACAAGGTTGATTTTAATAAATAGTAACTTTACTCTATTTATACAATTTGGTAGTGTGGCATTCCGTTTTACGTTGAATACTCTGATTTATATGTATTATTTACATTGTTGGGAAAACGGGGTGTTACAATTGGTATCAGAGCAGGTTGGTTCGTCCGGCCAAGTAGTTGAGTCGCGTAGTGTCGTATGACAGTTTATTACTGTCGTTGTGTTGTCCTAATTGTTGTTTGTTGTGTAGAGAACTATGATGGCTGGAAGAAATGATGCTGCGATTGCTGCTGCGTTGCAAGCTGTAGCTCAAGCTGTGGGACAACAGCCTAATGTTGATACTGGTGCTACGCATTGTTTTATTGTTGTTGATTGTGCTTCTAAGTTGGGTCTTGTTGTGTTTAGTATGAATGGAGAAATGGTTGTCGAAACTCCAGCTAAGGGTTCGGTGACTACTTCTCTAGTGTGTCTGAAGTGTCTGTTTTCGATGTTTGGTCGAGACTTTGAAGTTGACTTAGTCTGTTTACCTTTAAGTGGAATGGATGTAATATTTGGTATGAACTGGTTGGAGTATAATCATGTTCATATTAATTGTTTTAGTAAGACGGTGTATTTTTCTTCTACGAAAGAAGAGAGTGAAGTTTAGTTCTTGACTACTAAGCAGCTGAAGCAGTTAGAGCGTGATGAAATTCTGATGTTTTCCTTGATGCCGTCTTTGTTTGTTGACAATCAAGCGGTAATTGATAAGTTGCAAGTTGTGTGTGAATTTCCATAAGTTTTTCCTGATGAGATTCCTGATGTGTCGCCAGAGAGAGAGGTCGAATTTTCAATTGATCTTGTTCCGGGTACGAAGCCTGTGTCGATGGCGCCTTACCATATGTCAGCTTCTGAGTTGGCTGAGTTGAAGAAGCAGTTGGAAGACTTGCTTGATAAGAAGTTTGTAAGACCGAGTGTTTCACCTTGGGGAGCCCCGGTGTTGTTGGTTAAGAAGAAAGATGGTAGTATGAGGTTGTGTATTGATTATCGATAGCTGAATAAAGTGACGATAAAGAATAGGTATCTACTCCCGAGAATTGATGATTTGATGGATCAGTTGGTGGGTGCACGCGTGTTTAGCAAGATTGATTTGAGATCGGGTTATCACCATGTTAAAGTGAAAGATGAAGATATGCAGAAGACGACCTTTAGGACACGTTACGGACATTACGAGTATCTAGTGATGCCTTTCGGTGTTACTAATGCGCCGGGTGTATTTATGGAATATATGAATCGCATTTTTCATGCTTATTTGGATCGATTTGTTGTTGTGTTCATTGATGATATTTTGATATACTCTAAGTCTGAAGAAGAACATGCTGATCATTTGAAGATTGTTTTGCAAGTGCTGAAAGAGAAAAAGTTGTATGCCAAGTTGTCGAAGTGTGAATTCTGGTTGAACGAGGTGAGTTTTCTTGGCCATGTTATTTCTTGTAGTGGTATTATTGTGGATCCGTCTAAAGTTGATGCAGTATCACAATGGGAGGCTCCTAAGTCGGTTACCGAGATTAGAAGCTTTTTGGGTTTGGCAGGTTATTACCGCAGGTTCATAGAAGGATTTTCAAAGTTAGCACTACCGTTAACTCAGTTGACCTGTAAAGGTAAAGCTTTTGTGTGGGATGTTCAATGTGAGAACAACTTTAATGAATTGAAGTAGCGGTTGACGTCGGCTCCAATTTTGATTTTACCGAAGTCAGATGAACCTTTTGTCGTGTATTGTGATGCGTCTAAGTTGGGTTTAGGTGGTGTGCTTATGCAGGAGAATAAGGTAGTAGCTTATGCATCGAGGCAGTTGAAGATCATGAACGAAATTATCCTACTCATGATCTGGAGTTTGCTGCAGTGGTCTTTGTGCTTAAGATTTGGAGGCACTATTTGTATGGTTCTAGATTCGAGGTGTTCAGTGATCATAAAAGTTTCATGTATTTGTTTGATCAGAAGGAACTGAATATGAGGCAGCGAAGATGGCTTGAATTGTTGAAAGATTATGATTTTGAGTTAAATTATCATCCAGGTAAAGCTAATGTTGTTGCAGATGCTTTAAGTAGGAAAACTTTGCATATGTCAGCTATGATGGTTAAAGAGTTGGAGCTACTTGAACAGTTTAGAGACCTGAGTTTAGTTTGTGAATTGTCACCTCAGAGTGTGAAGTTGGGTATGTTGAAGATTGATAGTGATTTTCTGAACAGTATCAAGGAAGCTCAGAAAGTGGATGTAAAGTTTGTGGACTTAATAGTTGGAAATAATCAGACTGAGGATAGTGACTTTAAATTTGATGATCAAGGAGTGTTGCGATTTCGAGACAGAATTTGTATTCCTGACAATGATGAGATGAAGAAGCTGATTCTTCAAGAAACTCACAGAAGTAGTTTGAGTATTCATCCGGGAGCTACAAAGATGTATCATGATTTGAAGAAGTTGTTTTGGTGGTCTGGGTTGAAACGTGATGTGGCACAATTCGTATATTCATGTTTGATTTGTCAGAAGTCAAAAGTTGAGCATCAGAAACCTGCTCGGTTGTTGACATCGTTGGACGTGCCAGAATGGAAGTGGGATAGTATATCCATGGACTTTGTGACGAGTCTGCCGAATACTCCAAGGGGGCATGACGCTATTTGGGTGATTGTGGATAGATTGACGAAGTCGGCTTATTTCATTCCGATTAATATCAGTTTTTCGGTATCTCAGTTGGCGGAGATTTACATTCGCGAGATTGTGAAGCTACATGGTGTTCCGTCGAGTATTGTGTCAGATAGAGATCCAAGGTTTACTTCTAGATTTTGGAAGAGTTTGCAAGAGGCTTTGGGTTCTAAGTTGAGGTTGAGTTTGGCGTATCATCCGCAGACGGATGGTCAATCAGAAAGAACAATTCAGTCATTGGAAGACTTGTTTAGAGTTAGTGTACTTGAGCAAGGTGGAACTTGGGATAGTCATCTACCGTTGATAGAGTTCACGTACAATAATAGTTATCATTCTAGTATTGGAATGGCACCGTTCGAAGCTTTGTATGGTCGGAGGTGCAGAACTCTGTTGTGTTGGTTTGAGTTAGGAGAAAGTGTAGTTTTGGGACCAGATATCGTTCAGCAAACTATTGGGAAGGTTAAGTTCATCCAAGAAAAGATGAAAGCGTCGCAGAGTCAACAAAAGAGTTATCAGGATAAGCGTAGGAAAGACCTTGAGTTTCAGGAAGGAGATCATGTATTTCTGAGAATCACTCCTGTGACCAGTGTTGGACATGCATTGAAGTCAAAAAAGTTGACTCCGAGGTATATTGGTCCGTATCAGATATCCGAAAGAATTGGAACGGTGGCGTATAGAGTGGGTTTACCACCGCATCTTTCGAATTTGCATGATGTGTTTCATGTGTTGCAACTTCGAAAGTATGTTCCGGATCCATCCCATGTGATTCCAAGGGATGATGTGCAAGTTAGAGATAACCTTACGGTTGAGACCTTACCAGTGAGGATTGAAGGTCGTGAAGTGAAGAAGTTGAGAGGCAAGGAGATACCTCTTGTGAAAGTCGTTTGGGGAGGAGCGACTGGTGAAAGTTTAACGTGGGAGTTGGAGAGTAACCACATTCGGGGTTGAGGTACAAGTTGTTGCCTCTAAACCATTTGTTCAACTAACCGCAACGGTTGTTGATTTGGTATCTGTGTGATCGGTTGGAAAACTTGTTGTGGGGGTGCAGAGAAATCTGTTATTCTCGCCATTTGAGTGGTTAAGGCTTGGTAACTTCGGTTTGTATCCCTTATCAAAGGATTAAACACAGTACCAATTTGTTGCGTTAACAAATTAACCATTTCATGGTTACTCTCGTCCATTTGTTGTCTCAACAAATTCATCGAATCTGTTATCAATGGTAGAGTATTTCGACCAAAAGTACTAGAACTTGAGGGACTATGTACGTTGTGCATAATAAGCGAATTTGCTTGGTCCGCAAAAACGGAAGCACTATTATGTACATTTTCCATCATTGAAGTTGGCATACCATACGGTTGTTCCCTTGAAACGTTATGTATATTTACATTTCGATCGTCAGATCTAGGCTTATTCGAAGGAGCATTAGAACTTGGCATGTTGATAGTCGATGGAACACCAGCAGTGAATGGGGGTATAACGGTTCCCATTTCTGGTCGTGTCATTTGAGTGGACGTAGAAACAGTCGAAGGAGCGGTTACTCCCATGTCCGTTGAGCCTGGCATAGCCATGGTTGCCCCCATAGAGGTCGACACGTTTAAATCTCCTAAAGGAGAAGTCGCTTGTAAAGTTGTGCGTATGAAGATGATTGTGAAGATGATGAACTGGCACGAGCCATAGATTTACCACTTCTCAAATGCATACACAAAATAATATTGGTGTTTTAAGCAATAAAGTTACCCGGAAATAGTAACGAGATTCTAGAAACGGATCTCTTCAAAGAGATGGATTTTTTAGAAAGGTTTTAGATTTTGAAAAAGTTTTTGAAAATCAATTGTGAAGATAATATTGCTTATTGCCTTAGTTTATGTTTTGATGATGTCTAAGCTAGCTAGGTTTATTTGACGATGTTCTTTTGTGTTGATTAGCTTTAGCTTAGAAACTTGTTAAAGCACCCTAGCAAATCATGTCTCATAGTGCCATGTGATTCTTTGATGTCTTGTGTGTCATGTCTCATAGTGTCATGTGCATCCTTGATGTCTCGTGTGTTGTCATGAATTGCTTGATTCGATTCATGATTCATTGATTCATATCTAGCATTCCTTTTGTCCATTTTCCTTGTGTCAGTCCTTTTGAATCGAGTCAAACCTTGTCTCATTGTGTCTTGTATTCCCTTGATGTCTTGTGCGGTGTCTAGTTTAGCAAACTTCATTTTTGTGTGTTAGTATCCTTCTTTGTGATGATTGAATCGATTCAAATTAATTTGAATCGATTCATAAACCTCGCTGACCTTAGTTGAATCTATTCAAATTTTCATGACTAGCTACTCAGTGAATAGATTCAAATTATTTTGAATCTATTCAATCACCTCTTTGACTTTGGTTGAATCTATTCAAATTTTTATGACTAGCATCACAGTGAATAGATTCAAATTAAACACTATTCTCTCTAGGTCTCAAAAACTCATTGCTCATACATTCTTCAAGATTAAACACTATTTCTTAGAATCACTTTGTCTTTGAGTGTGTAGATTCTCTAAGGGTGCTAGTAGGGATTGTAAGTTGGTTCTCTCAAGAAGATTGATTGGGCTTAATCAAGGCTTCAAAGGAAGTGAATAATCTCATTCCACCTGGACTTGGGGGTCTTTCTAACCGTTCTTGAAGTCGAAGGGGGTTCGTTTACCGGACGTAGCATTGAAGACTCGAGTGAAGAGATCAATGGAGTGCACGGGTAATTCAAGGATCCGAAGATTCAAGGAGCATCAAATTCAAGGGGTACTTGAAGTTTGTGGGAGTTTGTTTTACATAGGAGTTGAAGAATTAGGGCTTTAGTTTGAAGGAACTCTTGTAAACATTGTTATCAACTTTTCATACATAGTGGATGACCTTGGTGAAGGGGTACTTCATCAAGTAAAGTAGACATAGCCCTTAGCGAGGACTAAAAAGGGTGGAATACTATAAACACCCGGTGTACTCTCTCTCCCCCTATCCTTTTACATTTTGATATTGCATGTGATTGATTGAATAATTGATAGTTTAATTGCTAGTGTTGATATAAGTTGTTTTAATTGAAAATTGACAAATTGATTGAATTGAGTTTGAACACTTCACTTAGATCAATTGATTGCAACATCAATTCAATTATTCAATCTCACTTGTATTGTGTTTTTAATTTGATAGCATAGTATATTTGTTCATATAGGTTTGGTTTGAAATTGTTATAAGTTTTGTATATTGTTCAAGGTTGATTAAAGTTTGATTTTTAATAAGATTTATTTATTGAAACCTCTCAATTCTAAGATAAAATCTAATTACTCACATATTGTCTTTTTGATTCATTGATTGTGATAATTCGAGCACAACTCCAACAGTCTACTTGTTAAAATCAATTTTCACTAAATCTCCGAAAAAGTTTTCAAACGCGCTATTCACCCCCCCTCTAGTTTGGTATTCATCTAGCCATATAGTTCAACAAATTGCACAAACAAGGTTCCACTGGGCGTGCCAATTTGTTTGCCTGTTATTTTGGCAAATGGGGGCTAGTTATGATTATTACATGCGATATCAAACTAGAAATCTCAAGACCGTTGTGCAAAGGTTTTTATCGGAAAAGAGTTTGAAAAAAGGGCACGAAATGCACTCAGGTTGCTTAGAGAGAAGGACGGGTTTGATATAAAAAGGCATTGTCTCTCGACAAGTTTCAAAATGCGATTAAAAGCTTAAAATAAAGCAAAATAAAAGTAAGTTTACGCACGTAAACTCAAGGAAAAGGTAAAATGCAATGCATTAAAATAAAAGGGGTGGTCTACAAACCAGTTTACATACATTCTGTATAACTCGTTTCCCTAGACGCCGGTAGTCTGAGTGTTGTAGAATTATGTATATGATTTGCGACCCACTTTCCGGCTTGGGAACTACTATTTATACTAAAAAACTAGATGGCAAACCACTAACTCCATGATCAGCACTTCATCCGTCCTGGACAACCACTTGTCCCACGTTTTCCACTAAAAGGAAACCGTCTCCTTGCTTGAAATCGTGCTTTCGGCCCTCTTGCTTGTCTTCGACGCGAAACTGCCCTTTCGGCATTGCTTTGTCGAGATTCTGATTGTGCGCCTTAGGCTTCAAGATTCGTTGAAATTCTCCAATTGAAATAAGAAAGCTTCTTCGATTCCTGCAAAGTTAAAGGTCAGACAAATGTCGACCATATTAAATGAGCCTGTGAAATTTACAGGCTAACATGATGAATATCGAGTTACTTGTGATTAAGGATACAAGATCATTATAGTACAAATATCGAGGACAAATTTAGAAACCTGATTACAATGTTGGGATCGTTAGGATAAGATGTAAACGAAGATAGGGAGTTGTGTATAAAGTAAATGAACGACGTGAGGGGTAGTAAGAGCGGGGAGTCAGGATATGAATCTAATAGAAGAGAGTAAGATGAATGAGAAGAAGGATAAGGGATAAGATAAGAAAAGAGGATTGTTTTGGGAATAGTTCATAAACAAAGGACAAAGAAAATAGGAGAAACTTAGAATAAATATTGAGTCTAATTAATTGAACTAGATTTTAAAGGTACAAACCAAGTAAAATAAGTGTACGATGTTAGAGGTCTAAGGTAATAGACGATAATAATGATAAAATTAATAATCAACGATAGGGTCTTATGACTTAATAAGTCTAGTCGTATAGACGGAAGTTATTATGAGGAAATACAAAGGAGTACTAAAAATCGTAAAGACAAAGGATAAAGGAAGGTATGTTACTAGGAGTAAAGGGTGCATAGAATGTAGAGGATGAAGGTGAGAAAAACACAAGAAGGG
>Ga0228710_1009434_pt1 | contig 13540 bp, 13 predicted proteins | sample MedpolnodulmetaG_FD_177995 | JGI IMG/M metagenome (GOLD analysis project Ga0228710, IMG submission 177995) | Root nodule microbial communities from Medicago polymorpha collected in Santa Monica, California, United States - pink nodules | ecosystem: Host-associated > Plants > Roots > Nodule...
CACGAAAGAAAAAAAAAAAAAGACTGAAAACTATTAGAAGTTCCCTTTGAAATTATCATAACCGATGAAAATTTAACTTTTTGAAAGTGAAGGGAATGCTAGAGGAACAAAAGAGACCATCTAGCTATAGCTAGCTCGAGAAGAGAAAATTATTGTCGAGAAGAGAAAAGTTAGGGAGGGTTAAAGCATCATATATATTGCAATTAAGTGAACAAAAGCAGTTTTTAAGGTCAAATAGCCTTAAATAAAATAAAAAGATCAAATTGCTGGCTTTGTGTTTGTCAAATTCATGGAAACTATTTTTGGTTTCTCATATATAATTTTGTCCGTATACCTAAATGTAGGTGCTAATCTATTCAAATTCGAAGTAAACAAATTAAAGGTTTCAATGAAGTTCTCGTCTTGGAAACAGTCCCTTGATAAAAATCCTGAAAAACCAATGCTCCTTCTATGAGTGGGAGGTGCAACATACCTCGTGTTCAAACCGATAGGGCATACAATGTTGTTGGAGACGGTTCCTGTACATCTATCTCTTTGGGTGGGCCGGTGATTGTAGAAGTGGTGTTTGTTATGGTGATCCCCCGTTGTTGGGGGATCTTTCGGGTGTTTCCCCCCCTCCCATTTATTGTTTTTTTTTATGTTATATAGCGGTCTTGTGTATTTTGTGTTTAATTATATATTTATCTTATCGCATATGGTTATAATTTTCTTTTTGAAATATACACAATCAAATAAGAATTTAACTAATTTTCTTATTACAATGATATTTAACTGGTTTTTTTAAATAAAAGGTATAGTTTAAAGAAGAAAAAAAATCAGTCCAAAATCCCTTAAATTACAATTTGCCTTGCCACTCAAAAATTGAAGGAACTTCTTGGTATAGAGTAATTAAAAGTTTAATTAATTTTCATTTTTTAAACTCTCTCTTGCTAGACCTTATAGATTTTATATTCAATACTAGAAAATAAAATAAAATTAGTGACGAAATTTAGTAATGAAACTAAAAAACCCTCATAAGTAAATTCAGTGATCGAGGGTTTTACGTTTTACATCTCTAGTTTCTTCACTAACTTATTTTTTAGTAGTGTTTATTTATAGTTTTTTCCATTATGAAAGTTTTCTAAGTCTCATATTCATGAAATTAAATTAAGAAGAAACTAACCTGCATGTTGTTATACCTATTGAAGGTTTTGTTGCATATGGAGCAAGCAAATTGCATAGGTCCAACAAGGATCTGTGCAGGAGTTGGTATCCAAAACCTTTGGAAGGTTTTTTTTGAAGACTTTTCTTCTTCTTCTTCTTTAACATGGAAAAACTTCTTCTCATCATCAAGATATTTTTTAGTGTCATGAGGTAATCCAATATGCAAAGCCACTGTCTCTTTTTCTTCTTTCAACTCAAAACCCTCAATTTGTGGCACTTCACGCTCTTCATCTTTTGAAAACTTTGCACTCAAAATAGGAAAGAATTGTATAGTTTCAGTTTGAGTGGTAGAAGAAGAAGATGATGATGATGAAGTTACATATGATTGAGAGGAATTAGATGGTTTGAGCCACTCAATGAAATTATTGTCCTCTACATCACACTCCATCATAGCCATATTCTTTACCTTGATGAGTGAAACCAAACACTTATATGATGGTTTGATTTAATAAAATTAATAATTAATTTGGGAGATTTTCTTTGTTTGTTTGTGAACTTTCTCTTTTCCTTTTCATTTTAACCTTTGCTCTCTCTCTTTTGCTTGTTTCTTTTATGGAGAGATAAAAGAGAGTAATTAATGCAGGGGATTGAAAATGACATCCACTACATGACTCACCAATTTATTATACTAAGATTCTTATAACATATAAAACTCTTATTAATTTTAGAGGAGTGATATTTGTACAACTAATACTTAGACAATTTGGGTGACAACCACTTTTCTTCTTTTGTGATTGAACAAAAACAATGGAGAGAGAATAAAAACACATGTGAATATGAGAGAGAGAGTTGTTTCAAAAGTTGTTAAAAATTGGTTGTACAAATATCATTTCTCTTAATTTTAACCCAATTTTTTTAGTAACTATGTTTGTGATCGGAAGAATTCTCTAACTTTGTCGATGACTAATCTCTTAGCTCACTATTTTTATGTTTACTTATACTGCATATAGTTTGCCATTAAAAAATATATACAAGTTTGAGTTAGGTTAATTGTTTAATTAATGAATTATGAATTGACAATCACCAATCAATAAGATTATTATTAATATAGATTGGTCTATTTTCGTTGCGCACTAGTTATTATTATACTATGTTTCCGAATGAAAAACTTTGATGAAATTAAACCATTTTGTTAAATTCAATGAGAGGTCTTGCTATTAGACGTTTTTCTATTTAATCACTGTTTTGTTAGGTAATATGTATATATGCTATTTTTTTTTATAATAGTTATTCTTATAAAAAAAAACAACATCTTGAACCCAGAATCTTGCTTAAGAGCAAGATATGAATCCATCATCTATCGATTCTTACGCACTACGTAATAAATTCATGCTATTTTCATTTTAGAAACTACCATATTATAGTCTTGGACTATTGGTACAATTTGGAGGTATATCTCCTACATATCCTAGGTTTTTTAATAAATCAAGAGCATGCAAAGACATCATTATAAAACTCTGACATATCTAATTATGTTGCCACTTCAAAATGTCCACAATCATCAACAAATTCATACTTAGCAATAGCATAAGCCAGCCACATTCATATTGGGTATTTTAATTCGGGCTAATGTTTTTTTTTCTTCCAATATATCCCCCAGCTGGAATATTCTTGAGACTAAATCTTCAAGACATGAATATTCAGTTAAGGAACTAACCAATTGTAACAAGTATTCTTCTATATCCACCTGTGAGATATTAAGGGGGTGTATTCGATTAAGATTTTAAAAGACTATTTTGGTAAAAAAAATCTTTGAGATTTTAAAAGACTTTGTAAAATTGTATTGATTCTGTGAGATTTTAAAAGACTTTTTACACTCAAGATTTATGACACAGATTTTAATGGATTTATAAGAAAGATTTCAATGGATTTCAATGGATTTATAACACTACTTTTAACATTTTTTTTAAAATTTGAATAAAGAAAAACCGATACAAATTTTTTTTACTAACTAAATGATTATTGTTTTTCCGTAATAAAAAAAGTGATTATTGCGTAAAAACTCGCTCTACATTTTGTTTGATAACCACTTATTAGCATCACACAATCCCCTATTTATAGCATCCACGGGGAGGTGCAACAACCTAATAGTTTCATCCATAGTCCAAGATACATAACTATCTTTGTCTTTACCCTTTTCTCGATTGTTTTCTTGTTCATTTGATCACTAATATGTATAAAGAACAAACTAGTTATTTTACTAAAACAATTGTTATTTCCTAATTGTCAAAAGTATGATGACTATATACCAAATAATATATATTCAATAAAAATAAAGAGAAAAACTACCTAATAATAAAAATAACACTATCAGATGATGATGATGATAACAACAACAACAACAACACAATATCAATAAAAAGAAAATGATTAATCAATATAAGCAAGTAATATCAGTGAAACAATTGTGGAAAGAAAAAGTAACAACAATCATAAAATAAAATAATAACAATGAATTGTTGTAAAATAAAACAAATTGGACGAAAGAAAAAAAAAGAAAAATTGGAATAAAAAAACATGGTATAGAAAGAATCGGACTAAAAAATAACGACAAATCAGACCAAAAAAAAGCAACAAATCATAAAATAAAAAAATCAGTAAAATAACAAGAAATCGAAAGAAAAAAAAACATGGCATACAAAATGACAAGAAATCATTACAAATTAGAAAAAAACAATCGGTTAAAAAAATCATAACAAATATCTATAGATTTTTGAAGAAGTTGGCAGAGAAAAAGAAGAAGAAGAAAAGTTGGCATTGAACAGATGACGGGAAAAAAGGGTTTGGAAGAGAATGGCAAAATCTTAAGGGTGTGAGATTGTTAGTAATTGTGTGGGATATCCCAGCGGAGTAGGAAAAGATAATCCAAAGAACCTACATGGCAGAGGTTCTACGTCACGAATCACCACAATATTTTGTATCCAACATGCCAATGAAGGAAATGTCTTTTCAAAAGTGTATATGTATCTTCTAAAAACAATCTCAAGGGGGAGACAAAAAAGTCTTGAGGCTAGGTGTGAGATTGTTAGTAGGTACATTTTCCACTAAAAAGTCTCACAAAATCCATTACTCACAACAATCCATTAAAATCCGTAGAATTTTGAATACCAATAGACAAATTTTAAGTTGTGCAAAATCTTAATTGAATACCACCAGATTTTATTTGACTCATTAAAAAATCTTGAAAATCCTAATTGAATACCACAAGAATGTTTTACATTCCTTAAAAATTTTGATTGAATACCACAAAACTTTTTTAAAACGAAAAAGTCTTTTAAAATCCATTGAAATCTCAATCCAATACACCCCCTTAAATTTGTTAACCATATGCTCAACAATTTGCAATGTCACTAGTGTAACGCACTTCTTTTTTCATTTTCACTCCACTACCCATGTTTTCTGCTAACGATCACCTTTAGTGCAAATAACTCATTCGCTAGAAATTCGTTATAATATTTTTCGTTTTAAATAACATCATCTCTCAGTTTTTTTGGTGTTAACCACGGTTCCCAGAGAAAAGGGGTCTTGGTAAGTCGGAATTCGATTGTAAAATAAATATAGTTTAATCAAGAATTATTTCACGAAGAAATTGAACTCAATTCAAACGCGGTTACTTTGTTTAACATCTCTCAATTTGATATAACACGGTCTAGTGTGAAGCGTATTTGCGTCAATTCTTCTTTCTTTTTTTACTTATACCATGCGAATGTTAAAGGTAGGCCCACCGTATCTTAATCATTGACCTTAAGCAATTGATCTCAAATATAAAAGGGGGAAAGCAATTGGATTAGTTTGGTCAATACCTAAAAGGAGAAAAAGAAATAATATTATTGTGAACCAATAAACAACAACTAGGACCTCCCTTAAAATAAACACTAGCTAGGTCATATATGGTGCTTATTTATAATAATATAATATATATTTAGTTGCTAGTCTTGATACCCTTATTTTCACCCTTCCATGGAGTTGATTCACTCCATTTTATAAACCATCAGTTTCAGTCCCCACCACATACATACACACATATATATGTGTCTATATATATATTATAAAAAATGGTGATATAACATGTTTTAAGTCACATGACATGAAATTTGATGATATCCTTTAAAGTAAAACAAAACTTGGTGATATAATATACCTATGAAATTGCAAGAAAACCTCTTGAATTTTTGGTTTCAACCTTAAAAGTTATTCATTTTTGTAGTTTAATTAGTAACATTTATATAATGAATTTACGTTGATGATTCTACATCATCATGTCACCATATGATCTTCAAGTCCAAGAATTTTAGGAAGGAACCAAATTAATTGGTAAATTTTAAAATGGTGAGATTTGTTTTGTAAGTGAGTAAAATAGGGGGCAAAAACTTGCATATTATATTAATAAATTGTTGAGCTAGTCATAAAAATTGAAAGGTGAATAGATATAAATCAAATATTATGACATACAAATAAAATTATACGTTTAGAAGTAACATAATTATTTTTAAACTTAATTAATATATTCACCAATATGTACATAAGTTATTAACACACTTTGTTTCATAGTATAACTCATATGGGCAATCACGGTCAGCATTGCAACGAAATTCACCTGCTTGTCAAATATATAAAAAAAAGTAATGTTACTAAAAGGTAATAAAACATTGTGTATAAGATAAATCAAAAAATTTGAAAATTGTTTAAAAAATGACGTACTTGTATAGGGCTTAGGGGAAACAAAAGATGAGGGGAAAGAACGACGATCAACAAGAAATGGGGAAAGAAAGATGATCAAAGCATAAAAAAACATGATAATTTGAGCCATATGTATCCTCCTTTTCATATAATAAACATGAGTTTATTTATCTCTTTATATGTAAATATTTCATGTATTGTTAACTTCAATCAAATAACTATTACCACTTAGGAGTTACGAGAAGCCATTTACAAAGATGGAGCTGATGTTAAATGTCACGCATATCCATTTAGATAACTCAATTGACCACTTAACAATAGTAAATATCTCACATAAAAGTCTAGATGATCATCAAAGTTCTTTTTCTATTTTATTAAACTTCATTATTTTAGTTATAATGTTAGCCTTTCGTAATAGATAGGGTAAAATGCCAAAATATAAAAAACAATAATGAAAGAGAAAAAAAAAGTTAGTTGTATAAATAACACAACAAAGAGGTAATGACACATTTCTTTATGAATTAAAATTATCATATGCTGACTTTTTGTTTTACAACATTTTATATCAAAATTAATGATATCAAATATGATGACGCATTTTCACTGTGTTGATTATAACTTGTTTTGCCTACTAAAAAAATAAAATGATGACGCATTTATTTTTTTTGTTACAAAAAAAAAAGGAAAAGTATAAGTTGAGAAAATGTTGTGTTATCTTGCGCAATAAAACAAACATAATCAATTGGTTATTTTTTATTTTTTGAAATAAGAATCAATTAGTTATGAGATATATTATTGTCTTTGTATTGAGATAAAAGAAAAAAAATCAATCATGAGAGAGATTAGAGAGAGTAGAGCGAGTGGCAGCCACCCTAGGGCAATCCAAGGGCAACCGTACCGGAGCATTTCACCGGCGGTGAGGCACAATGGGGGGATCGGGGTCCAGCCAGGGTGGCAGAAATCAGGGGGAAGGGGGAAATTGGTGTGTGGTTAGGTCAAGAAAGAGGAAAGCAACGCAACCGGAAGATGGAAGACGGGACATGTCAAGGGTATCGACACGGCACAGAGGAGCAGGTTCAGAGAGATATTATCATCATCAAGCACAAGGTCGGTTGCAAGGGGAGTCACATAATAGGTCAAGGTCCAGGCAAGTTGATGATCGGAAGTGCATAGATGGTCATCGAAGAATGCGGTGTATGAACGGGGAGCATGGTTACGAGTATATGGGACGCCGGTTTATGCATTGACTGAAAATTTCTTTAAACTGTGTGTGGCGGACTGTGGCAGATTTATTCGAGCGGATGATTGTACTATTGACAAGGCAAGGTTCGACTACGGTCGCATTCTCATTTCTACTCAAATTTTGGAGGTGTTAAATACATCTTCTACTATGATAATTGATGGAAGCGAATACACTTTGAGATTGGTCGAAGACTGGGGATGCAATCTTGGTGAAGAAGCATTCTTAACGGAGGATGGCGAAGAGACACAAGTGGATGCCGTTTCACATCATAGCGACGTCCCGGACTTGGAGGAGGTGCGTGGGGACATGGAGGTTCTGATCAATGACTTACAACATGATTTATGTCCTAAGGACCAAGCGAAGGATGTTATTGACCAAACAACAGTAACTAAGAACGCAAACCTGCAGCATGAAGTTAATTTGAAGGGTATGTCAGACAAGCAACATGATTTTTGTCCTAAGGACCAAGCGCATGATGTTATTGACCAAACAACAGCAACTATGAACGCAAACCTGCAGCATTAAGATATTTTGAAGGGTATGTCAGACAAGTTAGTGAGTTCTGAAGCTTCCCTTAAAGATGGTTCAGAGAAGGCTGTTCAGCAGGAAGAGAGTAGCAGCGCTTCAGCAAATGGGATTATAACAAATCCTCGGCCAATTATAAATGAAAAACGAGCTAAAGCAAGTTCATGTCCTCCGATAAGGTGTCGTTCTATTAATTCGGGACCGTGGAGTTTAGATTGGCTTACACAAATTTCCCATGAAGAGGTCGTGGTTGTTTTTTCATCCAAGTTACAAAAAGTGGACAAGAAAAAAATTCTTCCAGTGAAGTTGGTTGGTAAGAAAAAAAATCAATGGTAGTCTAAAACATCCGGTTCGTAATTTGAAGCGAGTTGCTTGGATGCCAGTCAATGATAAAAAGGAAGTGTTGAAGGTTATGAAAAAACACGCTAAGAAGCGAAAAATTAAGGAATGCTCTCTCAAGATGATGTCAAAATTCCGTCGGTGGTCTCTAGTTCTTCGAATTCTTCTGTTAACAAAGAATGGGAAAATTGGGTGTTGTTACATGGTAATGCCGAAGTTGCGGTGGATGACGTATGGGGGATAAAGCAATTGGTGTAAAATACAAGGGCGGCAAGATGAATAGATTTAATTTATTATCAAGGGCAGGAAGGAGAGAATGGAGAGCGGCAGGGAGGTTGGAGGCCGTGAATGCAAATGTCCTTAAGGAGGGTGTGATGGCGGTGGTGGGTGTTAGGAGTTTGGAGGTGTGTTTGTTTGTGGGGCAGTGTGAAGTCTTCAATGAAAGTGATATCTTATAATGTCCGGGGGGTTAGGTGGCTGTGAGAAGAAAAAAGAGGTTCACATGTTAGTTAATGAAAAGCTTCCTTTTGTGCTTTGTATTCAGGAGTCTAAGCCGGGCTCTGTAGATGATATGGTAGTGAAGTATTTGTGGGGAGACTCCCCAAGTGCTTATTCTTATCAACGGTCCATTGGTGCTTCTGGAGGGCTGTTAACTGTTTGGGACTGTAATGTCGTTGATGTGTGGTCCTCTATGAGTTTGGAGCATATGTTGGTTATTAAAGGTACAGTTATTTCTTCAGGCCAAGAGTTTGTTATTGTTAATGTATATGCACCTTGTGACATGGGGGCAAAACAAATTTTGTGGTAACAATTACTTTCTTTCATTCTTAATCACAATGAAAGAAATTTATGTGTGTGTGGGGACTTTAATTCCATCAGAACTGAGGCTAAGAGAAAAAATAGGGGCGCTTTGATTCAACAATGGAACATTGATATTTTTAACAAGTTCAGTGAGGATTAAAATTTGATGGACTTGCCGATTTGTGGTCGTTTATTTACTTGGTATCATGGAGATGGTTTATCGATGAGTCGTTTTGATAGATTTCAGTTGTTGACTAGTTGGTGTGAAGTGTGGCGGAATAGTACACAAGTGGCGCAAGCAAGAGGTTTATCAGATCATGTTCCTTTGGTATTACTTACGGACGAAGTGAATTGGGGACCCCGCCCTCTCAGGATGCTTAAATGTTGGGCTGACTTCCCTAGTTATGCTCAATTTGTTCGAGAAAAATGGCAATCTTATAATATTGATGGATGGGGTGGATACGTGTTGAAACAAAAATTGAAATTAATAAAAGGTAGTTTGAAGGATTGGCATCAGCAACACTCCATAAATGTGGAAGGAAAGATGAGGGAAGTTAAGGAGCGGATTTCCTTTCTTGATACAAAAGGGGAGGAAACTGCTTTGGTGGAGGATGAGTGTGTGGAGCTTTGAGACTTGTATGTGTCTTTACATTCTTTGGCTCGAGTTCATGCGAGTATGAGTTGTCTGTGTCATTTTAAATCTAGATTCCTTTGGAGAGGGGGCTTCGGCAAGGGGACCCTCTCTCTCCGTTTCTTTTTCTGTTAGCGGCTGAGGGGTTTAGTGTGATGATGAAGTCTTTGGAGGCTGCCAATTTATTCCATGGTTACCAAGTGGGTAGACAGAATGACGTGCCTTTAACTCATTTACAGTTTGCAGACGATACCTTGATTATCGGAGAGAAGAGTTGTTCGAATGTAAGGTCTATGCGGGCTGTTTTACTTATTTTCGAGGTAGTTTCAGGATTGAAGGTTAATTTTCATAAGAGTATGTTGACAGGGGTGAATGTGTCAGACTCGTGGTTGACTGAAGCGGCTTCGGTTATGAATTGCTAGACGGGAATAATTCCATTCATGTATTTGGGCTTACCTATTGGTGGTGATATGCGCCGATGTAACTTTTGGCAACTTGTGCTTGATCGCATTGTGTCTCAGTTGTCGATGTGGAAAAATAAGTTTCTTTCTTTTGGAGGCCGTCTGATACTGTTGAAATCTGTCATGTCTTCTCTTCCAGTTTACTTTCTTTCCTTTTTCAAGGCGCCCACAAGTATAATTTCTACCTTTACTTTTATTCTTAAAAGATTTTTTTGGGGGAGTGGTGAGGATTTTAGGAAAATTGCTTGGGTTGATTGGGTGTCGTTTTGTTTACCGAAGGAGGAAGGAGGTTTAGGTGTGAGGAAGTTGCATGAATTTAATTTAGCCTTGCTAGGGAAGTGGAGTTGGAGGATGTTGGTCGACAAGGAATGGTTGTTGTATCGAGTCTTGAAGGCTATGAACGGGGAGGAAGGGGGCGCCTGAAGGAGGATGGGCATGATTGTTCTTTATGGTGGCGAATGCTTTCACGCATTCGCAGAGGTGTAGGGTTGGGGGAGGGAAGTTGGTTTGATAATAATGTTCGTCGTGTGGTGGGCGGAGGAGGTACCACTTTCTTTTGGACGGATAACTGGGTGGGTGGAGTTCCATTACGGGTGAGATTTCCTCGCCTCTATGATTTAGCAGTAGATAGATGGGTGTCAGTTAAAGATATGGCGAGGCGGGGTTGGGAGGATGGAGGGGGTGCCTGGGTGTGGAGGAGGCGCCTTTTCGCTCGGGAGGAGGCCTATGTTAGGGAGTGTTATGTCCTGTTACATGACATTGTTTTGCAGACACATTTACTTGACAGGTGGAGCTGGCTTCTTGATCCCGTTAATGGTTATTCCGTTAAGGGAACTTATATTTTTCTCACAACAGCAACCGAACCTACAACAAGGGGTTTAGTAGAGGACGTTTGGATTAAGAATTTTCCGTTAAAGGTATCAATTTTTGCTTGACGACTTCTTCGTAACTGGCTACCGATGAAAGATAACCTCCAGAGACGTTGTGTGCTTCAAAACGACGACATTTGATGTGTCGGAGGGTGTGGTTCTGACGAATCTGCAAATCATTTGTTTCTTGGTTGCACTACGTTTAACAATGTCTTGTATAATCTCTTTCATTGGCTAGGCATCACTTTCGTTGCTCCAGATGGGTTAGGTGAACATTTTCTTCAGTTTGGTCACTTGTCTGGGTTACCGCGGTCTACATATCCGTTTGTCAAATCGATTTGGCTTGCGTGTGTTTGGGTCGTGTGGAAGGAAAGGAATAACAGACTTTTTAATCAGAAGGCTTTGGTTCCAAAACAAATTACAGACAAGGTAATAATGCTTTCTTTCCAGTGGTTGAAGGCGGGTCTCTTAATTTTCGCTTTCAGCTATCATGATTCGTGGAGGCATCCATTATCTTGTATGGGTCTAATGTTGTAATTTTTGTCTGTTTTTCTTGATTTTCTGAGCAGCTCTTTTATGAGTTATTTGTAATTGTCTTGTACAAACTTTTGGGTGATTCTCTTTTTGCACGTCTTGTGCGAGATGAATCACTCTCGTTGATTTAATATATTGCATTTTGGTTTGTTAAAAAAAAGATAAAAGAAAAAAAAATACGGGCTTGAATTTAAAAAGTTTTATTTATTTGTATTTTATCCAAAAACTAAATGTATACAGATGAATGGAAGACATGCAACAATCTGCGCCTCTAAACCTTTTGAGATTGAAAAATCAATCTTCATAAACACAACATTCATAAATCTAGAAGATATTTTATTGTTATGTATAACCTTTTAAATTCTATGTAGAAGATCAACAGACATATAAGTTAATTAATAAGTACGCCTCAAAATAAACCACAAGACCCACACCAAAATCTGACTGAGACTGAGTATGTTTACTAACCTGCAACATGTACTTTCAACCTGATCATTACATGAGGGTGGTGATCATCCCAAACAACAAAATACAAGGTTCACTAACTGAAATAACATATATATAATGAAAACTTCTATTTTTCATATCTCATTATATTTTTCTTCAATTTATATCTAGACGTTCCATTTATTTATCTTGTGACAATACGCGGCATGCCTACCGTTTTTCATGTTGGAAAGGTTTTCATTTTATCTTTGAAAAAATTTCTAAAGGACGTAACTTGATGCTGGAGATTTATTTTTATTTTTTTGGATTTTATTATTTCAATTTATCTTGGATAAATTTATCAACCTAAATGAATTTCAAGTGTAGGAAATTTCTCTTGGGAAATTTATAGTTGTTGGAAGCCTTCACATGCGCCATTTTCTTGGCAAGCATGTTCCATGTGACCCACGGGGAGCAAAAGCTCATGTCTTATATGGTCAAGGGTCTTAGATTAACAACTATCTCATTTTCCTTCCCAGCACTATCAATTTCTTTACCACATTTGAGCTCAATTGAATTAACTTTATCTTTTCTTCTTCTCATCATCAGTGGCGGAGCTAGAAAAACAAATTAGGGCGGGCCACTAAAATTAACTGTTAAAAAATTGTCTAAAGCCTCGCAAAATAGACCTATAATTGAATTATTTAAATTTTTTGGGTGGATCACTACATCACTTTGCGGGAATTTGGATCAACCGAAACCCAAAACGACATAAAATTGTATAAAATCTCACAAAATAGACCTATAATCATTGATTTTTTAATTTTTCCGGGTGGGTCGTGGCCCACCCCAGCCCATGAAGGGCTCCGCCACTGCTTATCATTATCAAAAGACTTTCAATGCTCAATCACACAAGAAATAGACTTCCAATGCTCAACCACAATCAAACTTAATCAAATAAAATATTATTTTGTTTTACACTTGATATACAATCAAATGTGTAATATAAAGTTCATATTGGACTCTAAGACTTAAGAATTTCTAAGATATGAAAGTTTATAAGAAATTCTATAAGTATTTGTCTGCTATTGATTTCGACAGAGTAAGGGCACCTGTAAAATTTTAGAGAGTTGTTATTCTTCAAGTCTTAAGTTCCTTATATAATGGAAATTCTGAGAGACGTTGGAGAGTGCTAGCGCATAAATTTGAGTCCTTGAGAAGTTTGATCCAAGACGTTGGAAAATTTCTTGATTGGTTAATGTCGTTGAGAAGACATTCGAAATTCTTTTGCTTCAATTGGAATTATTTGTTTCATTCCCTTTGTCTTTGAATTTGTCTCTGCACATGATTCAGAAAGGAAAAAAAAACAAATTGTATTATCAGAAGTTGAAAGTGACCCTTCTTATGAAGACGGAAAACTGGTCAAAGGCTTCTGATGTTGACGTGGCTTCATAGTCTTGACATCTTCTGAGTCTTCAAACCTTCAAGTGCTTCTGACCTTCAGATGCTTGGCCTCTTCAGAATCTGTATCAAATCTTCGGCTTCCCACTTTTTTCAGATGCTCTTGTATATGTTCAGAATCTTGATCTTTCATAACTGATAAGTGTCAAAAAGGAGTTAAATAGACTGTATATTTTAGGCACTTTGATTACTTGGTTTGCAAGTTATCCTGCGAAAAGCTCACAAATACTGAAGAATCATTCAATTATGCTTTTCACATCTAACGCCAACTCTTTGTAGGAAAATACACGCCTGGACACTCTAGAAGCAAGAAAACATGAAGAAATGCAAAGGACAACTTTTTGAAGATCAAAGGAACAAAATAGGC
>Ga0228710_1009435_pt1 | contig 13531 bp, 8 predicted proteins | sample MedpolnodulmetaG_FD_177995 | JGI IMG/M metagenome (GOLD analysis project Ga0228710, IMG submission 177995) | Root nodule microbial communities from Medicago polymorpha collected in Santa Monica, California, United States - pink nodules | ecosystem: Host-associated > Plants > Roots > Nodule...
AAATATAATAACTTGCAATTGAAGTAAAATAGTTCTAGAAGGAAATAAAAACATATTAAATCTAATTAAAATAAACTTAAATATTAAATAAAAGACACTAATTTAAAGACTAATTATTGACTTATCAACGGGCATTGAAATTTATCTATGATGAATTGAAACGCTCCAAGACATTCGCCTTTGATAAGGAAGATTGTGGTTGTGTGCAAAAGACATCGTACGGGTTACCTTGTGCGTGTATTATTACCATGAAGAGAAAGCAAAAATTGCCTCTTGTCTTGGATGATATATACCCCCATTGGAAAAGGTTATGTGTACAAGGAGAAGAGATTGATGATGATTTTTCCGTGATGGAAGAGTGGAATGGCATTCAAGAACGTCTCAAGACAAGCCCTTACAATATGAAACTCTACATCAAAGAGATGATGCGTCAAATAGCATTTCCGGAAACCACAAATTTGTGTCCACCTTCAAAAAAGGAGGTAACCAAGGGAGCACCCAAAAAGAAGAGGACTACACTCAAAGTGTCATCAACGGGTCGAATCCCCTCTAGGTGGGAGACTATTAATTCTCAAAATCCGGATAATCAACCTTCACAACCGAAGAGGTCACTTCCAAAGAGGAAAGATGCACGCCTTGGCACTTACTCCCGCTCAAGAGCTTCATCCTCTACTTCAAAACTGTTTAGGAATATCCCATACATTTCACAAATTCCAAATATCATGAGGCCTTTTGTTGAAGAAATTGTGATTGTTAAAGGGGATGGTCATTGTGGATTCCGGGTGGTAGCTAGACACTTGACGATGGATGAGGAAGATCATGTATTGGTTTTTTAAGCACTTATTCAAGAGTTGAGAAATCATAAGAGTGACTACATACCGATATATGACACGGAGGAGCGTTATAACAAAATCTAGAATGGTTTATACCCTCCAAAATGTACATGTGGTATTGCGCCGATAGATAAGTGGATGACCACTCCGGATATGGGTCACATTATTGCTTCTTGCTACAATAGAGCATTGACTTTGCCCGGAATGGGTGGTGTATGTGAGACATATTTCCCAGTCCGAAGTGCTCCTCCACTTAATCCACGTTCCAATATCATCTGTCTTTGCTTAATTCCCGACCACTATCTTCATGTTATTTTGAAGGAAGGTTGTTCGTTACCACCGAGTGGTAAGGAGTGAATGAACAACAAGATTGGTGAGGCGGAGAATTGGCACTTTGCGTTTTTGGATAGACAAGACGCCTTCAATGAGCTAATGTCTAAGAAGCCGAAGCCGCCAAAGAAACCAACAAATGAGCACAATCCAATTGTTTGTGATAATACTCCCACTCCGGAAAAAAAGGAACAATAATTTGAAGGCATGGAATACATGGAAGAAGAAGACAATTTAGGAATGTCACTAGAGTTCTTAGATAGGTTATAGGTTATGACACGAATTGGTCGGTCGGTGTTCGTCCTATTTTTCTGTCGTATTACACCCCGACGTATTTTTTGGTGGCCGGTTATGTAATTTGGATATTTGTGGCCAATATGTAACTAATATTATATATTATATAAATATATGAAATGAATTATTTTTTTGGTGGCCGGTTATGTCACACCAATTATTGTTCGCATGAACTTGTCTCTAATTATTCAACTATTTATGTTATCTCATATTTGTTTTTCATTATATTTTTGTGAAGTGAAACATGTCTGAAGATGCACAAGATCTAGTTAAACTTGAAGTTCGTTATGTAGATGTGAAAAGGAGGGCTTGGTTCACTGTAAACCCCACCGACAAGTTGGACGGGTTGAAGGCAAAACTTGACAACTTCTTTATCTATATTGGTTCAAATCATAGAACACGTGATGTGATAGTAAATGTGTCAGGCTTGGACTTGGGGGAGGATAAGGAAGAGGACTTCTGGAAGACCGTGTATTATCCACAACTTCTTAAAGATGATGGCGACGTTGATTACATATTTAGGTTAATGGTAGAGAATAACACTTTGTATCTTTTTGTCCGATCTGTTGAAGTGTAATATTCATTTAAGTGTAATAGTGTAATATTTTCCGAATTTGTGCCTGTATTGTTGAATTTTAATGAATTTGTGTTTATGTAATTTAACGATGAATTTGGGTAATTTCGACCGTTTATGTGAGATTATGTAATTTTAGAAATTTATGGACAAATTTGTGTAATTTGGATCGTTTACGTGTCATTAAGTGTTTAAGTGATTACGGGTCACTACCGGCGAATTTGTGTAATTTGGACCGTTTGGATCGTTTATTGGTGATTATGTGATTGTGCGAAAAACGATGTTTTTGTGTAATTTTGATCGATTATGTCGTATTATCCGACAATCTTGTTAAACTGGCGCAATTCAGTTCAATTATGAGCGTGTAAAGATTACGGGATTGAGTGACACACTTTGCATTGAATGCATACCATTACAGCATTAAATGTTGTACTGATATATCAGTAGAGCGTGAGTTAACTCGCGCAGTGTTTTACACTTACGCATCTTAAGTTACGCAATGTTAGTTAACTAACACATAGGTTTACACATGCGTTAGTTAACTAACGCAGTAGTATTCCGGTCAGTTTAGCTGGGTGCGAGCGAAAAGTGCAGGGGGAGAGCAATAATCAACATTTAATTTGTGGTAGTTTTTGTTTGATATTCATCTGATCAAGAAAACTAGTAGTTGTAACAATGCTAACGGTCTTCCTTCTAGCATGAGGTTGGAGAGACCCAACTAAGGTTGGCGTAAATGTAACATGGATGCGGATTTTCATCGTGGTGGGGTCTTACTTCACCAGGGTGTTGTGCGTTAGAAATAATGAAGGTGAGTTTATTCTTGTTCAAACGAGTTGTAAGTTTGCAAAGATGTTAGCTATTGTTAAAGGAGAGGCAAATGTATTACTTGAAGCTATTCAATTGGCCTTCAATAAAAGATAGGATCGACTAATGTTTGAAAATGATTTTAAATTTCAATAGACTCTACTTTTTCTCACTCTTTAGATGTTTTCAAATTTAATTTAACTATTGCTAGTATTAAAATTAGTTTTTGTGTATTTTTTTAATTTTAAGATAAAGTTTGTTAGACGAGAAACAAATATGGTTATTCATACCCTTGCAAAGACATGCATTTTTTTTGACTTGTGACATCAAATGATTGAGATTATTCCTCTTTATATTAAACTACTTTGATCAATTATACGAGTTAAACGAAGATTGAAATAATAAGGGAGAGGGAAAGTAATTTGTTGAAATAATAGATGGGCCCCTTCTAGATCCACGGTGCATGGGCCCATGTGTATGAGCTTAATGGGTTATCGTCCTTGAAAATTGCTGTTCACACATGTTATAAGGCTGAAAAACACCGTAAAATACCAAAATACCCCTTCGACGGTTAAAACCCGAATTCGTTCAGTTTCTCTGCGGTCAGTTATCATCTCTCTGGTTTTATGTTAACAGGTGATGATTTTTCTTTATTCCCAGCTCCTTTTGATTTTCCCCGTGTTCTTTTATGTTCACACATAATCGTTCACTAGTGTCGTGGAGATTAATTATTTTCTTTTCTTTCTTTCCAATTGTCCAATTTGTGATGGTTTATAACAGGAAGCATCCTTGTTGGATATAACTGATCATGCATGTAGTCTTTTTAGCCCATCGGAGGTACCTTTGTCGCCATGATGTGATATGTGATCAAATGGTTGAATTCTTCCTTTGTAAATATTATTTAAATAAAATTTAAAAGATGTCAATTTCTTACTTTTTGAAGTTATAATATCTTCCATTTCCATCCGTTTTAAAATGAGTGTCGTGTTAGCTAATTGCACACAAATTATGGAATAGAATAAAGTAGTCAAATGTCATAACAATTTTACTAAAATAGCTTTACTATATTTGACAAAGACAAATTTAAAGTTGCATTAAAAATTGTGAGAGAGAGAAAAGTTGGAGTATTTATTGAGGGCAAAGTTGAAAAAAAGAAATTAAAGTTGCATTGAAAATATAAAGTGACGTTCATTTTGAAACAATTTTTACGACACTCATTTTGAAACGGAGGGAGTAAATGAAAAATGTTTTGACTCCTTGATATGATATCTGGCTGCAAAGAAATTGAACGAATTCTGGGTTTTCATTTTCCGCGACAATCAAGTGCCGAATTTCTGCAGCAATTAACTACCGCCAATTAACTTCCGCGACAATTAACTAACGAGAGGGTATTTTAGTATTTCACGGTGTTTTTCCAGTTTTATAACATGTGTGAACAATAACTGTCATCGTCCTTTCAAATTTCTCGTAGAGTAAGAGAGAATTGAAGAAAAAAGGAAGAGATTTCAAATATTGTGAAGAAGGTGTTGGGAGTTTGTTTCTGTTAGGCAAAACATCAGACACGTAGCTGAACAGATTAATCCAATCAAATTTTGTCGGCATATCCAAACGAATCTCCCGAGTGAGTGCTTATGTTTTTCCATTTGTTCTTTATGTCTTGTAGATAGTACTTCTGGTTTTGGTTTTTTTGTTTTCACAATACCATCTTTAGTTGCCAATTGTTCTTGTCATTGTTGGTGACAAGTAAGTAAGTAATACCACTTCATGCTACAATGTTTATTCATGTTTCGATAAACAACTTAACTATATCTTATAAGTGCTTATGTATATTAAGCTATTAAATAAATAATAGAATAAACTGAAACCACTTTCATATAAGCTATAAGCTATTTTCACTAGCTATCCTTGAAGCTTATGAAAATAAGATAAAAACAACTTATGAGTATGTTATAAGCTGTTTCTGTAAGCTCTTCCAAAGAGTTTCATAATTGTTTTTGTCAATTCAAGCAAATGTTTGATAGATTGAATGTGTGGTGCACATAGGCGGGCTACCTAAGCAAATCATAGGTACGCAGAGTGCACATCCATTGAATTGTAATCAAATGCGTGTTCTGTCATTGTGTGACACAACACAACTATTCCCTGATTTTCACCAATTTATTATACTGAGTAAATCAGATTATCAGAACCATTGATTGAAGATCCGACAACTTATATTCGGACTTTGGACAATTTGATTTAGAATAAGAACTCAGAATGTGAATTGTTTTATCTTAATTCAACAATTATGACTGTAATAAATTATTGACCCCAAGGAATCTGATTCCTGATAACGTACATAAAGGGATGTGTTTTTGTGGGTATATAGCAGGACTTAAATCAACAACAGAAGTAAATGGATAGGTATTTGAATCTTGCATTTTTCTGCTTCTATTCCACTTAGTTAGTTTCCTTTCTTATTTTCCTTGGTCGAATGTAATACAATTTCAGATGCTAACGAATAAACTAGCACGATTCTTTTGGCTCAATTACTAGAAAACACAAATCCTTTATAGGTTTTCACTAACGATGTCTTGTTTGACAAGAGATCATAAAGTAAAACAAGTTTTCAGATATTTCTGGTCATAAAGTGTGCTAGAATATTTACTGCTCATAACCAAGACTAGCTTAAATTCATAATTTTTGTTTAACAGTCAAGTTCTGCTCCTATGACTTTTACTTTTATTTGCATGTTTACTTGTATGAATGGCACTTGAGATTTTGTTCTTTTTATTGAAGGCAAAGCTTATGCACTTGGTGTTTTTTTTTTTTGCTTCAATCATTTTGTATCTGATTGTATCAAAGTATCTATGCACCGTTTTGATTGAGGAAAAGGAGGAAATATCCAATATTATTTTCACTTTTACTCATTGATTTGAAACTAACAAGCTCATGCCACTTTGAATTAGCACTTGGATCATCTGCAGATTTCTCAAATATGCAAAGCATAAAGAAATCTATATTGAGTCATGTAAACTTGAGAAGATCAACTGAAAGATGGTTTTTGGCCAAGGATGATAATGTGCTTATGCATTTTAGATGTCGGTGCTCTTCAGCAGATGCCAGCTCCGATCCGATACTAGACCGAGTAATCAGACTGGTCAAGAAATATGATAAAATTAATGCAGCAAAGGTATTCCAGTTATAGTCAAAAGGAAATTCTACATTTTGTTTATGATTATCTTTATCAGTGTTACACAGTCTGGGATTCTGTTTTCACGTGTAGATTAAGTATCGGTATATAATTTTGTGCAGGTTACTGAAACAGCTGATTTTCAAAAGGACTTAAACCTGGACAGCTTGGATAGGGTTGAGCTTATTATGGCTCTTGAAGAAGAATTTTCCATCGAAATTCCTGATGAGAAAGCAGATAAGCTTACTTGCTGTACCGATGTTGCAAAGTACATAGCCTCTGAAGCTGGCCAAAAAATTTAGACAAGCCATAACTTTTCAATTGTTTTGCTATTACTCTTAGATTACGGCATACAGAGAAGTTTTGGTGGTTGAGCTGTTTGGATCTCAGCAAAGTCAGTTTGATTGAAAATAATTGAAATTACCCGTCTCCTTTTCTTATTTCTTTGTCACCCCACCCCAATGTAAGCATGAAACCTGATCAAAAAATTCCCTTGCTTTTCTATTTTCGTACAATTAAATTTATTTTCTGTTGAGTTATGCTTTATTGAAGAATTGATTGATGAAAAATGAGATGATTTTGTTAGAGCTTTCGAATTTTGTTATACAGTATCATGTTTGTGGGGTTGATGAAGGGAAGTGTTACTTCTAACAGGCTAAGCATAAACTTAAACAATTACTTTTTTATTATGCAAAATCAAATTTATGAGGAACTGATGAAAGGAAAAGATAAAAAGTAAAAAAGTAATACATCTAAGATGCGGTAAGCCGGTAAGTAATTGGTCCATGACAAATTTTTACATATTATATTCGTCTGTGAAAATCTTAGTTGAAAACAGTTTCAGGACCATTCTCAATTTTTCATATGACCAAATACTAGAGGCTGTGACACCCCCAACACAACTCATAAATCTAACAATCTCACACAAACAGCACTCAAACTTGAGCCATTGTAATCTTTACAGATGAATGGTTGTCGCATATATGTCTCAAACTATATGTAGTATGTATTTTACAAGATGTAAACCCATGCAACCCAATACTGTGACTTAAGCGCCGTCCAAGTGAGTCATGGTGCTCTAACAAACATACTCTTGTTGATGTAGTTTGTTTCAAATCTACTCCTTAATCTCCCCAATATCTTTGCGTGGTGATGTCTCAGAAGCTGAATTTTGGATCCTTATGGTTCCGGCATCATAGGTGCGGATGCCATTCCCAATAGTAGAGAGCTTAAACAGTCCCTTCTGTTTATTGACACGACGAGCTGGTCTACAGAGTGATTCCTTTGGAATTTTATGAACTTTCACTCTGCATATTTTTTCCAAGTTGGGAATAGCATGAAGGTAGGAAGGGAGGTCCACCATAAATTCTCCAAATTCATCAGTTACACCGTTTGCTACCATTGATTTGCCTTTTCTTTCGGTGGCATGGCTTTGGCAGTTTACAGATACCAAAGCTCCTGCATTGGTTAATCTTCAGTTAGCAAAATTTGCAGGCAAATGAAATTTTGTATTTTCTTTTGGAAACTGATGAAAGTATTCAATGCATGCTATGCTGTTGGAGTCAAATTTCAAGGATTGCATTTAGAAATGGTTTTGAATTCTCTCATTTTTCATTGAGAAACAATACAAACGTAGAAGTAGCATAGTAATATACGATGAGAGAGAAAGACAAAATATTTCTTTGAGTGAATCTCTAATTTTATTTTTATCCAAAATTGCAGAACGTTATGGTATTAGTCCTTGAAATAAAAGTAAATCAGTAAGAAGAGTCCTTAAAATTGTAATCATCATTTTAGTGTAAACCTTGTCATTTTCATATTTGCCCCTTAAGTTAAATACTTGCGATCAAGTTGATCCTTGAAAATCAGCAATTTTGAAGACTATTTTTTTGACACAATTGGTTTTGAAATTTTAAGTATTTAGTGTTAAAAGACCAATTTAAAATATTTGATACTATAAAGTATAATCTCAAACAAGGAACCGTCTAACGTGGACTCGGTTCAACGGACCCTCCTATTTTTAGTAAATTTTAATAAAATATTTTTTGATTTTTAATTATTATAAAATTCAACTGTTTACTTAAAATGGTTAATGTCTGTAAAAACTCAGGAAGATATGAGAAATATTTGTATAATCATTGTGTGTTTTCAAGTAATTGAGTCCACCTTTGGACCATTTTAATTTTTAGAGTTCTATATTAGACGCACCTCAAAATTAACAAGTATTCACAATTTCAACAATTTTTTTCTTCACTTTTTCATATTTAAGGCCAAACATCTCTTGTATTTTCAACGCAAATTTGACGGTTAGTTTATATCTCTGCACAATATATATAAGTAAACTAGTGCACGCATAACGCATGGACTGTGGTTCACCAATGTATTGTTGTTGTAAACTTAATTAAACTTAAAAAAAATAAAATTGAGGAGTTAAATGTCATATTGTCTTGCAATAATATTTAAATGATATCGTCCGTGATGTTAACGAAAATGAAATGGTATGCACAAGTTATTTCGGCCTATGATTATCTCTATACAAAATATTTATGTTTTTTTGGAGATAACATAATAAATTAAAACACTCATTACATAATGTGATTTATATATATTGCTTCCTCCTAGCTTAGCTATGCATTGGACGGGAAGGTTGGGAATCATTGTCATTAAAATTTTCTATGTTGGCCAGCTTTCTTTTTCACTTATTAAGAACGACAGCTGATCAATAATGTTCAATGTGGTTTAGTAAATTTAAAACAACTTTTGTTGTATTCAGAAGTAGAAATTTCACCAAAATATGAAAGCAATATACTGTCACCAAACAATGGAACAACAACTACTGTAGATCTCTAATTGTGCAAACACTAATCTTATAATTGATCATTGGTAAACACCATCGGTCTTTTATTAGCAAGAATCTCTTTATTATGCATAATTTGCATTAAACCGACGAACTTTACGATTTACTGAACGACATATATTGGAAAGTCAAATGAGTTATGGTGTACATGTTCATGTTGATTAGTGACGGTTTAGCAAGGACAATTAATATAATTATCGTAAATATTTATATATCAATGTAATAATATAGAAATCACTTGTTACATATATATAGGGCATATATATATGTTAATTAGGGTACCATACCTGGGATTGGCCATGCATGTGAGTGATGATCATGATTAGGTCCACAATGAAGTGAGCCAGTAATGAGGACAGTTGATAGCTTCTCCTCTCCATAGCCAGCAATTTCCACAACTTCTTCTCTGCTTGATAAACCGAACAAATTGTGATAATCTTCAACTCCTGATGCTGATGGAGGAGATCCTACCACAATATTAACCAATAATAATAAACAAAGGGAAAACAATATCACAAAAACGTTGTTGCCACTGAAGTTGCTCATCGTCTTTGTGTTTGTGTTTGTGTTTGTTTATCAACTTTGGCTTAACTTACGTAAGATATACTATTAATTGAATTGAATTGAACTGCTAAACTCAAAACAACATACTTATATAATGAGTCGATACCTTTTTCTGCTTTTTATATAAGCCACATTTCATGCCCCTCAAAACTTGCTAACTACATTTAGCTCTCTTTGGTTTGACTTTGCATTGCAGTATAATTAATTTATTTGTGCTATGAAATTAGTTTATCAAATTCATTTCCATGTGTGAAATAACAAATTTGCCCATTCATGTACGTCAGGCAATCATACTCTTGTTATTTTGACATTTAAAAAGGCCGACTTTTTTGTCAACAAAACTTATAAATTACTAATATTTATAGTGGTTGCTCTAAAATATTAATCAATTAATTATAAATAAAGGGTGATATATACATTACTAAGACTTAGTGCTCTTTTTTTGGTTACATAGGTTCTTTCAACTGGATGCAATTCTATCCGACACATTGTCGGGTTAAATGTGGACAACTCTTTCATTCAGGATTTGAACATTAGTTCGTTACGTTGTAAGAGAGGCTAGCTCATTCCATCTCAATTATCAATAATTTATGCATTTTCTAACTTTAGTATTTGATTCCTTCCATTTCAAAATAATCGACATATTTGATTATCTCATATAGATTAAGAAAAATGAATAAATAAAAGAGGGATCATAATACTTTTACTACATTATCGTTATCAAGTATTGATGTAAATTTACCATTATCATAAATTAAAAGTGAAAGATGTTTATTTGAAGTAGTGTGTGTAATATTAATTAAATGATAAAATTGAAAAACTATATAACCATATATATCACTTTAAAATTTGAAAATGTAAATAATTAAGTTTTTTTTTTTAAATAGGTCAATTATTGTGGGACAAATGAGTATAATATAATAGCTAAAAAATTAATATGAAAGGGCAACATGAGTATATGAGAAGCCGAAGGGAAGGGTAAATTGGGTGTTATTGAAAATTAAAGAATGATATGCAAGTAAGGGAAAGAAGAAGTTGGAAGTTAGAAAGGGAAGTTAAGGTATTAGGTTGGTAGCCTACTCTTATCGTCTACGTATCTATATTTCCAATTTTTTCTTTAATAAATTTATTATGCATATATGATATGCAATTTTTTCTTTAACATGAGTATACGTAGCCTACGTATCTACGTTTTAAGTCATATTGGGAAGTTAAGTTTTTTAAGCACGGACACGTCTCACATACTACATGTTTTACATGACAAATGCATTATGCATATATATGATCTTGCATGAAATGCATGGTGACAAAAAAAAAAATTAACCTCTATTACTTAATTATCTGTTTATACATCTATGAATCTCTTTTTCAAACATGTCTCAACCATATATATCTTCAACGGCAGCAGCTATTCTTTTCTTAGCTACTTTCCCATATTGTTCCACATATAGTCAGTCCCCTACCCCAACTTCCTCAATACGTCAAAAATAAGTTATATATGAAACTTTTCAACATTTAACTCCAATTTACAAAACTCGTCAAACACCTCCTTCTTAGCATGACGATATAAGTCGGTTAAGGTGAAATTTTTAGTAAATGTTTACGAAAAGTCATTTTAATAATGAATATTAGTCTTTTACATAAGAGAAATGTTAGCTCCATATTATAATATTCATTTTAGTCTAACCAAAGAGAGAGGGGTACATATATGGATTTAGGCCAGGAACTCCAGGGCCGGCCCAATAACTTTATATGTAGGCCTTAAACGAATTCAGAATCAATACATTTTGAAAATTGCTTTTCCCACTTTAGTTTTTGCTTGAAAACACATGGAAATTACACACTTAACTCCAACAATAGCTAATCATCGTTTGGCTTCCTTCCTTTTCTTTGTTTCCGAATGATAGTTAGCTACCGTTGAAGTTAAACGTGTAATCTCCATGTTCTTTTAAGCAAAAATTAAACTGGAAACATCAATGATCACACATTTTTCAACTTCATTACAAACCTTTTATATATAAACACATTAGTCATCATCATGTAGCTAGCTCTCATGATGATTGGTTAGAACTACTCTCTTCCTCTCTCTTATTTTCTTTTCAAACCCTAGCCCTCGCCACTTTTCTTCTTCTTATCTATCGAAAAAATGTGATTTATGGTCAACTTTGACCTAAAATCACCCCTCCGAATTGTTTTTAGTTGAATAAGTAATTTCCACATATTTTCAGTCTTCTTTCGTTTGTATTTTCATTTCGTCATCTTTGCACGAATTTGTTTATTTTGATTTCACGTCTTTGTGCAACGTGTTTTTTGATTTCCTGTCTTAGTGTAGTGTTTATTTGATTTAGGTTGAAAGATTATCTTTGAGCAAGAGCAGATCCAATCAATGACTTTGGCATCGTCAACGTTACGGATCTGGAGCCATGATTATTCGGAAGACTTGAATATAATCATATTTGTAGTCATAGGTACTATGTCATTTTATGCTTTTAACATTAGTGTTGTGAGTTTGTTCGCAGATTCATCTTTTTTTGTTTTTAACGACTTCGAATTTGTATTGTATCAATGTGCTATATCAATTTAAATGAATGAATTACGTTAATTTCTGTCACAAAAATGCAGCTAGCTCTCATGATCCTAACATTAATTAATTAAAAAGTTCTAAAGATTTTTTCCAACTAGACCCCTAAAACATCCTATTACATTCAAAATTTTATTAATACTTTATTATAATATTGAAATAGTCAATAATTTGTCTAATATTAACTTTACAAATCCTATATTTTCTTCTTCCAATTTTCTCATTTCTCTCACAGACATATATTGGATGTGAACAAACTTAATTAACGATTTGAAGTACAAAATATTCCAGTATATTTCATTGCATAAGTGAGTTTTTGAGCAATTTTTTGTGTTTTTTTTCTTCTTTTTCTAGATATGTGTTTTTACAAAATTAACATGGATGCTAACTCATTTAAGGTAACACATTCTAAATTTCTTAGATGTTACGTGAACTCACTCTCACAAACACTCACAATTGAGTTCGCCTTATGAGGTAGATTTCTTTGCAACTTTTCAATTTGAAATTGAACTTAAGTCAAGCGAGTGTAAGCAAATAGTATGACCATATGTATCAACTTTTCTTTTGTGCAAAAGAGTCTGAAGACGTAATTCACATGTATGAAGTGTGGAGACGAAGTACTACTAATTTAAAACGCGTCCCAACATATTGAATGTCCGCAGAGTCTTTCTGAACTTTATTTATTAAGCTACATGTGTTACTTCACTTTAGCATTCATGTACCAGTTTTTAAATCCATTCATGTAACATTATAGGCGCCATTTAGCGTACGCACGCTTAATAGGTCATGTATGGTGCAAGACTTGATATTGCCTTCTTTTTTTTGTTGAATAATGTGATATTGTTGTAGTTGTACTACGCTTTACATACAGTAGTGGGTGGTAAGTATTATAATAACTATATAAACTATCTATTCACATATTTAATTATAAGGTCAATTTAGGTAGTTCAAGTTAAGTAGAACACTAGGTGGAAAGCTTATGTGTTAGACGTGTTTGATTATTTATTTATTTTAAAAAATCTAAAATAAACCATCGAAATTGATATATGAAATAATCGATCAAGATCTTTAGAGAAACACATTTCAAAGTTTCAAGTCAACGCTATCATGTCATCTCAAGTGGGTTACACAAGTTTGATTATAATATTTGTTAAGAATATTTCAGTTAATAAATAATAATATAATATATAGGAAAATACTTCTTTTGGTTATTTAAGTTTGACAAAAATACCGGATTAGTTCTTTCAGTTTTTTAAGTTTCAAATAAGTTCTTTAAATTTGTAAAAAAAATAAAAAATTCTTTAAGTTTATCTAAGTTTTAAATAGGTCCTTTAAGGTTTTTTAATTTTCAAATAAGTCATTTAAATTGTTAATCTAATGCACCTATTTTAAGTTTTTTGTGTTTTTAAATTTCTAATAAATCCTAAAATAGGTAATAAGAACATGTTTAAAACTTAAAGGACTAACCCATTATTTTTGTCAAACCAAAAGAGATATTTTGCCTAATATACATCCATATAAG
>Ga0228710_1009441_pt1 | contig 13523 bp, 7 predicted proteins | sample MedpolnodulmetaG_FD_177995 | JGI IMG/M metagenome (GOLD analysis project Ga0228710, IMG submission 177995) | Root nodule microbial communities from Medicago polymorpha collected in Santa Monica, California, United States - pink nodules | ecosystem: Host-associated > Plants > Roots > Nodule...
ATATATATATATATATATATATATATATATATATATATATATATATATATATGTTGTTTAACTTGTAATGTATCATGTGACATAATATGAATATCTAAAAATGCAATAATAAAATCCTAATGAATCATACCTATAAACATAGTTCAGTTAGTATGTACATCACAATATGCATTAATCAGGGTTTGAATTCTGGATCCACTTGTTCATTTTAAGGAGTGAAATTTTGACCATTAGACTACTTGAAAAAAAAATAGAAATCCTGACGAACCTATCTAATCTGAAATAGATCAAGTCATGTTTTGTAAGGAAACATTTGAAACTGACCCATATACAATTTTTTTATATTTTGGATGATTTCACGCCTAAAAACTGAAGTACAAATACCCCTACTAGGGATGATATACAACATCATTTGTTAGATAATCGCCAAGAATCTTACTTAGAACTCATAAACTTGACATCAGATACTTTTTTTTGGTCTTAAACCTCTGATTTTTAGAGAAAACGAATTCTAATAATACATAGTTTTTTTTTTGACAAAAATAAAACGACATTCATTCATTCAAATTGATAGATTACATCAGATACAAACTTCGCTAAAAACGTAAAATGTGAATCTGCGAACAAACTCACAACACCCAAGTTAATAGCATAAAACGGCTAAATGCCTACAAATAATATGATAAAAACCTAAGTCACCGAAATTCACATGCTTCCGGATCTTCAACGTTGACGGCCAAATCATTGGTTGAATTTGTAATTGACTGATGTCGATCTTTCAATGGGAAATAAGCGAACACAGCGACAAGACGCGAAATCAAACGTCGCACAAGACGACGAACAACACAACGCCGCACTTAGACGACGAAATCACAAAAAAAACATAAAAGAAAAAACTTGATATATGTGAAAACCACTTATTTAGATTGAAAGAAAAAGGAAAAAAGATGTCGAGGGGTGATTCTAGGTCAAAAAATGACCTAAAACCACCCCTCCTCGATGAACGAAGGGGAAAGAAAGTTTAGAGAGAAGTTGGAGTTTCTCTCATTAGAAAATTAATAATTTAATAATAATAGATAGTTTGATTGAGAAGTAAGTAAAATGTAGTCAATTATTAATATACTCTATCCGTTTTTAAATATAAACAAATTTTGACTTTTAGGTTCATTCAATTAATGATGTATGTGTACATACATCATTAATTGAATGAACCTAAAAGTCAAAATTTGTTTATATTTAAAAACGGAGGGAGTAGTTAACATTCAAACTATAATTCTCTTAAAACATTTATTAGCTCATTAAGTGCATAAATTCAATCAGTTGATTGTTTATTTTACATTCTCGGTGAGGGCATTCCTATTGTTGTCAAAAGTTTTAAGAATATTGACAAGTAATTAAGACAATAAATTAATACTTCCTCATGTCATTGTTATAAACAAATACTTTATTCGTTTCACAATACTTGTCGCTTTTGAGGAAATTACACATACCAAAAAATCAAATAAATTTTGTTATTTTTGATGAAATTCTTTGAGTTTTTTTTTCTCTCTAATACCCTTACCCATTTCCTATTTCATTCTAGTATTATTTTTCTCTCTACAATAAATAGATAATGATATTATTGATAAACCAATAATTAATGTTGCGTTAAAACTTAAAAGTGACAAGTAAATTACAACAAAATTATTCTCCAAAACCGACATGTATTGTGAAACGGATGGAGTATTTCTTTGTAAGATTCATTGAATAATTCATGTATATGGATTGTAGTATAGTCTATATATACACACACCGGTTATTCAATGAATCTAAAACAAGAATATTTGCTTATAATAGTAACTAGACGTTTTATATTTTTTTTCTTCCAAAAGTTATTAGTATATCCATTAACAATTGTTTGAATGGGTATTTATTTATACATGAACAAAAGACAAGCATACAATAAATTGTGATCGTAACCCTTTTGATGGCAAAATCAATCCACTTAAAAATACATCAATAAACTTAGAAGACATAACATTATTGCATGACTCTTTTGAACTCTTAAAGAAATCGTTTTTTTTTTTTATACATTTATATCTTACAAAGAAATCCCTTTTTCAATAATATAAAGAAATCCTTAACAAGTAGTGTGATTTTTTATTTTGTCTATTCAAAATAAAAATAAAAATTTGGTACATATTCAAAATCAATTCCTCCTTCAATGAAACATGAAATCGATTTTTAAACAAGATATTTATGCGATGGATAAATTACATTAAGCCAACATTTTTTGTAGAACATAAAACTTAACTTATACTCCTAACTCCTCTTTTCATGATAATTGGCATATTTGACCATTTCACATATTAAAAAAAAACTGTATCAATGAAAGAGGGAATAACACTTTCACTAAATTCAAAAATTTCCCTATCACATTCTTTGATCCATTTCAACATAAACATAAATTGTGCCGAATAACAACAAATCATTGTGCTTTCCCTCAAAAAAACAAAAAAAAAAAACAAATCATTGTACTTTATGAATAAATAAACCTTCCATTTGTAGCGCAACCTGGGTTGTGCTTTCATAGAAAATGAAAAAGCCATTACTTTTACCACCATATAAGCAATGTTTCACAATTTGAGTGTTAACTTTTTGAGTTTACGTGTTTAGGTATCAAAATCGTGTTAACTCTGAGGTAAACTCAGTTTCTGGTAAAATTGGAAGGTTTGACGAGTTTGACTGAGTTAACACTTGGTAAATTCGTGTAAACTCGATCGAGTTTTACGAGTTTACATCTAAAAAAAATAAAAATAAAGTTGGCCTTTTTTTTAGCTCATTTTTTTCAAAACTCAATTCCTTTTCTACAACCCCAAAGACTAAAACGTTTACTGAATAATTACTTTTACAATAACACATTGTTTCTGAAATGAAACGTTTCTTTTTTTTTCTTCTTCTCTGCGTTCTCAAACCATGAACAGGGGAGCACATACCAGTTAGGGTTGCGATTCCAATGGTGGAAATTCAGATTTCAACGCCGATGATTGCGACGCCGGTTAGGGCTGCAGTGGTGGTGTTTGTTGACCTTTTGAAGAAATTATCTAGTTTATTTTTTTATATAGTTTTATTAACAACTTTAGGATCTTGTGAAACTTACTTTTTTGGATGGCTTAAACTTAAAAGACTTATGGAACTTATGATTTTTTGCGTTAATTTTTGCATTTTGATGTTAAGTTGAGCATAACGTGGTAGTTTGATATAATTTGCCTTTGTAATTAAGTCATATTTTGCACTATTGACCTATTTAAGATATTATATTAGCTTATATATGTCATGCATATAATAAATTTTATATAATTTTAATTTTAGGTAAACTCGTACGAGTTCTCGAGTCGAGTTCGTCGAGTTTACGAGTCGAGTTTACCTAGGCAAAACGAGTTGAGGTAAACTCTCGAGTTGCAGAACCTTGCCTATAAGTTTCTTGCACGCCCCATTCGGATTCTAAAATCCGAAATGTTTTAACATATTTTAGAGGTTTTATGGGTTGATTATGTTGTTCGGATTATATAATTTGAACTCCATACGGCGCAAGAAATCAATAGGATGGAAAAAGAGTAAAAAAGAAATTGCAATAGCACAGTAGATGGACCTCCAAGGGATGCCAAAACTTGCAAAGGCCTATGCAAAACTTTTAGGGACCTCCAAGCTTCATTTTAAAACAAAATGGAGAGTGGGAAATTATTATTCAATACGATAACACTAACTGTCATTTTATAGATTTGAATTCAGTCCCTCAGTCCTTTGTAATGGCGGGTGATGAGGAAAAATAGTAAAATACAAGGACTATGTTTGAGATGCAGTTCTTAGATGTGTGTCGGGGAGAAACCATTGACGGACATTCCTCCATCAACACATATAATCTGCCCAGTGATGTATGACGATGCTGGTAAGCAAAGAAAGGCAACAAGAGAAGACACTTCTGCTGGATCACCTAGGCGTCTTAGAGGAGTTCGAGAGTACACCTCTTCCAGATAGTCTTTGTTGCTCAGAACCTAAAACAAAAGGGTAAAATTCAGATGATCTTTTATTTCTGATCTGTATTAGACTTGAGTGTTTCAGAGCATTGCGAAAGTTCTTGTAAGAATGAAACTCCAAATGCAATTTTCAAAATCAAACGTGGTGTTCTAAATCAAATGCAGGGAATGAAAGATTAATGACTATTGTTAGCATTTCTCAAATAGCTATTCTGCAGCACCAACTTCAGATAAGGATAGTTACTTAGTGATCATGGAAACACAAACGTTTGCAATGCATTATTTTTTATTTTGAATGGCAAATGCATAATTTATTTGATTTATATGCCAAGAAAAGGCAATTTCTTGGTGTTAGAGGACTAGAAGCATGTCCAATGAATTGAGATGATTCTATGATGTAGTCATGTAGATCATAATTCTGGATGGTTCAATTATGGGATTAGAGGCACCACAAATATGCAGTTTCTTGGTGTTAGGGAAATAGTATTGCATCCAATGACTTGATAGAGATGATTTTATATTCTACATTGGAGTCCTGGATTATCCAACTATACGGGATCAGAAAAGTGTCTAACTCAAAATCTTCTTGGGTATTTGGAAGACAGTCATGATCTATCTTATCATGTCTTCCTTCTCAATGATTTGGTGTTAATTTGTTTAGTCTAATAGAACCATGGGCTGTGCATTTTAATGCAGCCTTATCTATGAAATTTTGAGCACAAGCTTACTATAGAGAGTTTATGTTCCAAAGGACATGAGTCACAATAAATTGCTTGCGTTAGAATAATAGACTAGGATTAGAACTAGCACAACATATCGATTAGCATTAGTTGTATTTATTAAATATGCTATTATAAATAGATGTAAGTGCGGTCTGACTTAGACACACAAATTGCAAACATAATATGGTATCAGTGCATGTTCTGATTATATGACCAGTGAGGTCCATCACAGCTGCTGCCGGCTACCACAAGAATTTTTTTCAAGTTTGCTGCTTTCTGATGAGACCCACGACCACAGACAAGAGCGCCTTCCTCCGGCGATCACAGCCGCCACTAGGTGTGGAGGCACGTGGGGGGCCATCTCTAACCAGTTTTCTGGCGACAAGGTAGCCGTTCCCCACCAGTCCTAGCTCTGGCAATGTTTTGGAAATTCTAAATTTGGTAACACAGTTTACCGTAAAAGCATCTCTTTCCTGCACCATTTCCTCAGCCAGTTGAAGTTTTTGCCTACTTCCATCCTGTTGTCCACATTCACTGAGCTTCATCTGGTGCTTCTCTTTTCCATTGGTGCATTTCTTCTACATCAAGTTGTGATTCAACCAGTTGTGCCTTCTCCACTGAGACCAGTTCCAGACAACCACCACAGCCACCTTCAAAATCCTCCGACAAACCCAACAATCTTTGCTATGTCACCTCGGGTCGTGCTACAACTTTCTAGCTGCAATTACAGCTTTGTCGTTTCTATTTCCTCTATACTAAATATGTTAAGTTTCTCACATTGAATGAGATATGACCTGAGCATATGTTTGTAAGTGTGAGCAGTTCTCTCCATACAAGTAGATTTTGTAAGGGTTGAGTTAGGCGCAATCTAAATTATACGATGGTAATATGGTATCAGAGCCTATTCAAGATCCATTAGGCCAGAGGCTATCAGGTTGCCGCTATTGGGCCACTTGGGTCATGCTCCAGATGTGCAGTCATGGGCATGAGGGTGTGTGTTAAGAGTCCCACACTAATGAGATATGGCCCTAGCCCCTAAGTGGGGGCAGTCCTCACCATACAAGCCGGTTTTGTAAGGGTTAAGTTAAACCCAACCCAAATTCTAAGAACATCCACCCGTTATACGTTTAAAGCTAAGTAAGCTTTAACTTGAGGGGGGTGTTAGAATCAAATCCTAATATTTACTATTAGAATTAGAATTAGCTTTATTTTATTTATTCTATATGCTATTACTAATAGATGTGAGGGTCGTCTGATTTAGACACACAGATTATAAACATAATAGCTTGGTTATTAACTTATTAACTGTCACTGGACAATAGCTATGCTGCAATTTACTTGAGATGGCTGGCACTTTGGCTGGAAGAGCTAAAGGAAATAGATTGATCGTATATATGTCTATGCTGGCATATCAAATCTGTTGTGTTGAAATAGAAAATTACAAAGGGAACGAAAGACTTGTATGAAAATTTAGAAGTTGTATTTGTCCTTGCAATTTCAAAGCTGTTTTAATGTGGATTTTTTTTTCATGCACTCAAATACAACAACCAAAGCCTTTCTGTCAATGAGTGGAATTATTATATAAATCAGTCAGCATTACAATGTCCTATCATGAGTCACGCGCTCATGCTTAATGGCATACTTTTTTATGCATACAACCAATTTTTAAAACAAGTAACAAAATTACTATACCATGTAGCTAATTCTTTTATTTCTCTAATGGTCACAGGATAGAGAAGAAGAAAATTACTTGCTCTACCATCGAAGTTCTGATGTACCAAGGTGCAACTGCATTACTCCTTATGTTGTCTTTTGCCCATTCACAAGCTAGATTTCTCGTAAGTTGGTTAATTGCCCCTGCAAACCATAAAACAAACAAATCTTCAAAATTTTATAAAGTCATCACCATCACCTTACTGAATTCGTAGATTACCTTTTGTTGCTCCTTGAACAGACATTGACTTCAGTGAGACAAAACCAGAAACAGAAGATATAAAAACAACACTACCCACTCCTGATGCTTTGAGAAGTGGATATGCAAGCTGGCACATATGAAAAGTGGATCCTAAATTGGTATCAATGAGTTTGGAAAACTCTGCAGCTGTGAAGTCTGTCATTGGTTTCCGAATGTTTGTTCCTACATTGTTTATCTACACATCAAATTAATAAGGTTCACACACACACACTATCCAAAGTGAATATTAATGTAGTCTTAAAGTTCTAAATGACCCCCATTTACCATCATTCCAAAGGTCAAAACTACTTTAGCGGTTAAATAAAAAGAGTGAATAGTCATTTTTTATACTTGAATGTGTCAAATATTGTTACTATAGTCCTTGAATATATCAAACAAAGATATCCCTGAATGTGTCTTTCCTAAGTGAAATTGATCCTCAAATGTGTCTTTTGCTAGTTAACTTGATCCTCAAAGATCACTTCTATTAGTCAATTTTTTATTTTTACTTTTCTAGATAGAGGAAATGACAATAGTTATTAGAAACTCATAGACACAAATGGAGCCGGAGTTTGCATCCCGGTCATGACATCCGGCCTAGCAATTTCGACATTTTACCAGTTGAGCTAGGACTTGTGGACTTCAACTAGTCAATTTAGTCCATGAAATTACTAACGGAAACTCAGGGATGTTTTTTGTAATTTCAATACACTCAAGAGGGACTATAAGTCTATAACTGACAGTCTCACACATTTAGGGACCAAAACTACGATTTACTCAACAATAAAACTACATGTTTTGACCCTTGAAAGCAGGAAACAAGACATTAAACAAAACACACACAAGAATTATGCTTATGAACATAAGAGAGAAGAAGAAAAAAAAAGCTTACAAGAATGTTAAGTTTCCCATTGAAGACAGAAGAAACATCCTCCATAAGCACCTCCCTCTGTTGTGGAACTGACACATCACAAACAGAACCAGTAACCTCAAAACCCAAATGATTCCATTCCTTCAAACACTTATTAAGATCATCTTCATTTCTAGCACATGTATGCACTTTAGCACCAAACCCCATCAATTCCTCCATAATGGCATACCTTTTCATACATTACACCATACAAAATACATAATCACAAGTTAATACAAAAAGGGTCAAAGAAAAATGAAAGCATGAGCATTAAAGTTAGAAACTTTGTACCCAATTCCGCGAGTTCCACCTGTTACAAGAGCTGTCATACCGTTAAGAGACCATTTATGGTTTGTTGGGGTGTGGGAATGTAACATGAATTGGGACCTAATTGGTTTTGTGTGAGTGGATTGTGATGGTTTTGTAAGGTTGAAAGAGGTTGTTGTAGAAAAACCGGAACAGTTGTTGTTTGATTGTAGTGGGAGAGTAGCAGCACAGAGAGAAGCTTGATGCATTTTGTTGCAATTACAGTCTAATCGTGATTTTGCAATTATATCATCAAATGGATATTGATTTTTTACTTAAATATTTTTTGTCATCTATCTTTTACCAAAATTGTGTTTGTGATCCTTTATCTTATTTGTAATTGTAACATGTTTTTACCCTTTACTATCTTTTTAAAATGATTCACGTTTTACGCTTTTAGTCGGAAATCGTAATTAGGGGTGTTCAAAACCGAACCAACCCAAACTGAAAACCACATTCGATTTGTGGTTTTTATTTTCGCAACTGAACCAAACCAAATCAAATCAAACCGCAACAAAAGATAATTAAACATAGATCACAAACCTAGTACTCATAAAAATTCAATGAGAATTTTTATAGAATGAAATGTTTTTTCTCTTTTTTTTTTTAACAAGCCAAAATGGATATATTATAAAACAACAAAACAATCACCAAAGAACAAGGTGTGCCTTAGAGACTATCAAAAGTACACAGAGTTAACAGTGACACAAGGAACCAAACAAGACAACTTTAGCCTATGCCCAAACAAGTTAAAGGGCTATACCACCATTGCTGAGTTTCATAAGTAAAAATGGCTTTTTCAACTTTCAACCAACCTAAAGACAACATCTTAACCTTGTCAAGCAAACGGGGAATGGGAGTAATTACATTTTTAAACAAGCGACTATTACGTTCATTCCACACAACCCAGACACAAAGAAGCCAAATAAGTTGCATGAAAGAACATTTAGCTTTACCGCTTTTTTTTTTTTACCAGGACATATTGTTCCTCTTGTTAAGTTTTTTTTCTGTGCTTTTGATTTAAAATTGTATTTATGTGCTTGATTTAATTATACTTAGACTTTTGCATTTCTTACAAAAAATAATTGTTTTTTTGTCCATGTTTTTAATTTGGTTTATGTTGATGGGAGGGCAAAAAAAAATTTGTAATGTTGGATCAAATTTGAAACATTGTTGAAAATAAGTTGTTTTTAACTTTTAACTTGATTTTAACGTTGAAAACAAAAAATTGTATTGTCTCGGAAAAAACCGCAACAATCGAACCATTGGTTTGGTTTTCATTTTAAAAGTCATCTGAACCAAACCAAACCACATACTTTTTTATCTCGTTGTTTGGATGACTTTTAGCCTCAAAACTGAACCAAACCGCATCGTGAACACCCCTAATCGTAACATTAGTTAGCAAAAGTTTAATAGGTGTCAATTACGATGTTTACCAAAACACATGTGATTTAGAAACATGGAAAAACACCATTTTTTTTTAGAAATATAGAGAAAAAATGTTGAAAACCAAAACAAGAACATAAGCATTTGAACTTGGAGGAGATTAAATTGTCACAACGCGTTTGATAAGCTGGAAGCCACATGGTGTTAAATTCCAACTTTCTCTAACGTTTGAATAACAAAAGGACAAACGTGTTTTTTTTTTTAAAAGATAAAGGACTACGTGTAATAAGATGAATGACCAAAATGCATTTTTGGTAAAAGATAAAAGAGCAAAAGTATATTTAAGCCTTGATTTTTCAATCAAAACTCAACATCAAGAGGTGCCTCGTGTCTTAGAAATTTTTTTCCTTGATTTTTTTAGGTTAAATTCAATGCATGTCATTAAAATCAAATAGTGTCATCAATTCAAAGTCTAATAAAGTTTAAATCATCTTAGATGACCAGGACAATGATAGCTAATCTGAAAAGATTCTCGCAAAGGTTAAAAAAATCTAGTGTAACTGGTTTGTCGAGGTTGTTTTCCCACGAGAGCCGGTCTTAGTTGTAGGGGCGTATCAAGCCCATCAAAATTTTAGGTCTCCTACCGTAGGACCATGTGGGACCATGTCGCTCCAAGATTTTTGTATTAGATTTCGGGGAACCATGGCTTGAATCGAAGGCCTGTAACACAACATGCAACATACATAACCAACCGCACCACACATACATATTTACTTTTTTAGGATTTTGATTGTATTTAAATTTTTTTTTAAAAAAATTGTTGTCACCAGTTTTGAATAGTGATCAAATAAAAAATAATTCAATTCATTTTATAATGGGTTTTTATATATAGCAAATCTTACATTGACACAAGCCTAAATAAAATTTGTATTGACACATATACATGAAAGATAAAATTTTAAAGAGAAACGATATTAAGTAATGTGACTATATTATTTTCTCTTTTAAATTTTATCATTTTTGTGTGTGCTCGATTTTTTTGATTTTGAGTTGTTTCCAACTAAGAATTTATCTTCTATATAATAAATTCGACCGTTGAATAAGGCCTAAGTGGACTAAGGATGAAGCACAAACTCAAATTTTGACGATTGAAATTTTCGTTATAAGCCAATGCGACAAACTATCTCTTCACTGAAATTCAAGTTGCTGGTTCATTCGAAGTTCAATTAGGTCACATCCAACGGTTGGAGCGATTTTGTTATCGTTTGTCATTTAAGTAAGTTTCAGTCAACAAACAAATGTAGTTCCATGTTGACTAGGTTTATGAAGGGATAGTTTGTTGGATCAACCTATCTCTAAGATTCTGATCAGTGAAATCCGTGTTATTGGTTCATTCTTAGTTCAACTAGGTCATATGCAACAGTGGGAATGATTTTGCTTGATATTGTTTGTCGTTTGGGTGAGTTTCTGAAGGGATTGTTTGATAATCTTACTAAGTTTAACTTTCGTTCTACGAGAATCTTCTTAAGAACTTAGATTCTTATCTTTCATTCTAATAAAATCACAATGATACACTGTGATTCTACCAATATTACTGTCAATTTATGAAATTGTGAAGTATCTAACAAGAATTTTAATTTATGAGAATCTAAATAATACTTACTTCAGTTGTATGAGAATCTTTCATAGACCGACTATCCATTCTATGAGAATCTTAATAATACTTACTTCAGTTATATGAGAATCTTTGAATGGCCAACTATCCATTCTATGAGAATCTTAGCAATACTTACTTTAGTTAAATGAGAATCTCTAAAAGACTGACCATCCATTCTATGAGAATCTTAACAATACTTACTTTAGTTAAATGAGAATCTCTAAAAGACTGACTATCTATTCTATGAGAATCTTAGTAATACTTACTTACTTCACTTATACCAGAATCTTTCAAAGACCGTCAGTCCATTCTATGAGAATCTTAGTAATACTTACTTCAGTTATATGATAATCTTTGAAAGGCCGACTGTCCATTATATGAGAATCCTAGTAATACTTACTTCAGTTGTACGAGAATCTTTGAAAGGTCGATTGTCCATTCTATGAGAATCCTAATAATACTTACTTCAGTTGTACGATAATCTTTGAAAGGCCGACTATCCATTCTATGAGAATCTTAACAATACTTACTTTAGTTAAATGAGAATCTCTGAAAGACTAACTATATCAAAGTTGCTTTATGAATCGTGAAGACTTTTCAAAATTATTTTTTAACAAGGACTTTTCAATGTTATTTTGTAACAAAGACTTTTCACATGCAACGATGGGAATGATTTTGTTTGATATTTTTTGTCGTTTGGGTAAGTTTTAGTGGACGGGCAAGTGTACTTCCATGTTTACTAGGTTTCTGAAGGGATAGTTTGATACTGTTACTAAGACTGACTTCCGTTATATGAGAATCTTCTTAAGAACTAAGATTCTTATCTTTGACAATCTTACTAAAACCGACTTCTGTTCTATGACAATCTTCCTAAGAACCATGATTCTTACCTATGACAATCTAACTAAGAGTAACTTCCTTTTCCTTTCTATGAGAATCTTCCCAACAACTAAGATTCTTACATGTAAAAAATTATATTTAATTCATGTTTTGTTAAAAAATTACTTTTTATTTTGAGAGTTTCTTATAATTTTATAAATTTTTCTTTAAAATTTTATCCAGAAACATGAAGTCTACATATGAATTTACTTGAAAGGAGAGACCAAAAGTAAAAATGTAAATCTTTTTCGGGACTAGGATTGGATTGAATGGAAGTTAGTCTTACTAGGATTGTCAGAGATAATAATCTTTGTTCTTAAGAAGATTCTCATACGAACATAATTGAACTTATACGAACATAATTGAACTTAGTACGAACTCAAAATCGTCCTTAATCTACTCGGGTCTTATCAAGATGGTACTTCTTCCAAAATGAGTTTATACGTACATAATTTCCTTTATATGAATTGTATTTTTTATATCAATGCAGATGACTTTATTATTAGCAATTGCAATGTATTAATTTATGGGAAATGTTAACGAGTGTCCTTGGGGTACTCTTTAAGCACTTTAATTAGTAAGTTCTTTATGAAAAGTTGTATATTGAGTGCATTGGAAATTGTAATAATTGACTTTTAAAAGAATAATTGCTAAATTTGATGTTTAAAGAGTGCCCCGGATGCAATCGTTAACAAAACCCTTAATTTATTGGCTTTTCTCTTTTGTGCTGAATTGAGCTGAAGATTTCTCTCATTTCCCACGCTTTATCCCCTGCATCTGTTAGCCTTTGAATGCTTATCATTAAACTACATACACCAATAACATGTTTTATAATCCATACCTCTAAGTGTCACTTTTTTTTATTAATTTGCAATCAACTGCATCGACTTTGTATCACTAATAACTCCTCAATACTAGGGGTGACAAAATGATCCATCAAATCTATATCCATCCAATCCATCCATCATAATATCCATCCAATCCATCCACCAAACAAAAAAAAAGTTAATGGATTGGATTTAATCCATCCATTTAAAATTATGGATACATCCAATCCATCCACCTTATTTTAAAAATCCATTGGACCATCTAAAATATTAATAATGATCCATTGGATATAAAATTATTTTAAAAATGATTTAAATTAATTTTGTTAATAAATAAAAACAAGCTATGTTTTTAATTATGGGGGCCTAAAAAGAAATATTCTATCTTTTTCCTCAAATGATTGGCCCATAAGATTCAGCCAATTCAATTAAAATAAAATCAGCCCATTAATAAAAAAATGTCAACATAATTTATGGTGGCCGGAGCTCCACTGTGGGTCGCCGGAACGCCACCGTCCTCCGCTGTGACTTTACCGGAGCTCCGCCGTGGGTCACCGGAAAATCTGAGTTTCCGGCAATATCGTCGCCGTCCTCCGCCGTGTCGGTCGCCGGAGTGGTGCGGTCAACGGTGGTGGCCGGTGGTCAACGCCGGTGTACCACCACCTTTTAGTTATTTATTTATTTTATTTCAGAAATATATGTATTGGGCTGTAGAAAAAAATATGTATTGGGCTTAGACAAAAAGTAAACATTGAGCTTAATTAAAAAAGGAATTTTAAATGTTATTACTTTTTGCACCATTTTATTAACAACATAATTATGCAAAACAAATTTAAAAAATAAATAATACATTTTATTAAATGGAT
>Ga0228710_1009443_pt1 | contig 13517 bp, 11 predicted proteins | sample MedpolnodulmetaG_FD_177995 | JGI IMG/M metagenome (GOLD analysis project Ga0228710, IMG submission 177995) | Root nodule microbial communities from Medicago polymorpha collected in Santa Monica, California, United States - pink nodules | ecosystem: Host-associated > Plants > Roots > Nodule...
GTAGACATTTCTCCTGTTATGTAGGAGGGGCAAATTCCATCTAGGTCACTCATGTCCCTCAGCATGATTCGTGGAGTACCCATCAACCAACTTTATAGTCATCTTGTTACAGACAACGTTTGAATGGCGACAAAGCACTCGACTCCAACATCTAGGGTACATAGTGGTTTCAGGTCAAAGGGTGGAATACACCACTATCACTATGAGAATATCTTATGACATTTTTCATAACTTTTACTATGTAGTATTCTCATAATGGGTCAATCCAATATAAATATTACTCCTAATATTTATATCTACGTGTAGACTTGATAACTCTTTATCCATGATTTGTGAGATGTGATCATCAGTCTATCCACATAATAGTCTCTATGATTTAATGATATCCCACTTCTCAATAAAGCTTAACTACAGATACTTTAAGAATAGTTTTTTTATGTTTAACGGGGTCTCACAATTAAGTTATACTTAATGTTCCATTAAACAGACTAACTATTCTAGGGACTTTATTATTTTGAAACAAAACAAAATTAATAAAGAAATGTCTTATTATTCATATATTCACAAGATATATTTATATCAATATCATGATACGAAGCCAAATCCAATCAATATAGATTGGCTATTAGGGCTTACTCCAACACTATATTCCAAAAATATCCTCTTCTGATTATATAATTTGAACTCTTTTTTAAAGATTTTTAGATATTATAATCTAAAACCTCTAAAAATCGAGAAAAAAAAAACATATAACTTTGATCTGATTTCTCCAAAATTTGTAAATATACAGTTTAGAAAACACAATTTGAAAACTTTAATAATATTTCGGATCATATAATCTCAAATGTGTCAGACCATCCTAAAGATGAATTACAACGTATAAGTTGACACATTTTAAATTATATATTTCAATGTGTCATCTTGAATTAACAACGTGAAGCTCCAATTTTCTTGCGTTTTTACCTTCAATCTATAGAAATCAAAGTGATTAGAAATTTAAATTTTAGATGAATAAGTTTGTCAAAATTTTTTACCACCAAATTTTTAATGAAATGAAAGGAGGTCTTGAAAAAATCTAGGTTAAAGGTGAAAAGGTTTTGGAAGTTGAAGAGTGCAATTCAATTATGGTTTAGAGAGCAACGCAATTATTTAATAAAGGAACATGAAAAATGTGAAACACTTGTAATAATTAAATGAATAGTTGGGCAACAATCAGAATTGTCATGAGGGAAAATTAGGCACTTGGCTTATAAATAACAACGGAGGGAGTACAATACTGGAAATTTGTTTTGAAAAGAAAAATAATTCTTAGTGGATAATTGTTGGATTTTTCATTCAGGCTTCTCATACTCTAGTAGAAATAATTCTTAGTGGACAATTGTTGGATTTTTCATTCAGGCTTCTCATACTCTAGTAGGAATAAAACGTGGATTACATTTATATCAAATACCAAGGAAAAGTTAGAGTATATAAGGGTAAAATAGGAAACAAAGAGTTGCTTAACCTTTGTCTTGGTTGTAGTAAATTAGGCTAAAACGACACATATAGAGGAGCTGGGGGAGTACTCCCTCCGTACCAAAATATAAGCAAAATTCAATTATCTTAATTGTGATAAAATATAAGCAAAACTGACTTTTTTTCCTCGTATTTAAGGATAGTATACTAAATATGCCCTTGGTTTATTTTTTTATACTCCAATTTGCGTTTTCCACACCCGCAATAAATGAGGTAGTGATGTAAAATTTTGGCAAATGCACTAAATCGTACCAAGTATTAAAGTAGTAAGTTATTCGTCTGGACATGGATTTTCGTTCAACGTGGTATCTATTTAGAAAAGCAAATAAAAGAAAATATTTGAAGTGGTTGCAGGGTTTTAATTGTCTTGCCCAATGCGAGATTAGGTTTGGTTGATTCATATGTTTAACAGTGATTGGGGAATCCTTGAATCCTCCATTCGTCTTTGTTGAAAATTAAATTAAGAAATCATTCGTTTATAATTTGTCTTATGTTAGATTTAAGAAAGCAGAACACAACCTCATGATGAATCAGTGGACATTTATATTAATCCCCGCAATTCACTCGTGCAAATTGTGGGGTCCATAAAAATGAGTTATAGCCCAAAATTCATAATTAGATTCGATTATGTTATAAACTATGCAATTCACTATTGTCTTGTTCGAATGGAGGCGAGGGTAATCAATCTTATATTGCTCCATCTAGGATTTTGATAAAAGAAGACATATACGAATTAAATCAGACTTTAGATTATAAATTGAATAAAAACTTTATTAATGGAATCCAACAAATAAGAAGAGGTTTATCGTGAAACCCTAATCAAATAAGTTTAGTTGCCCATGACAATCGACATCATTAGAAAACAATATAAAAAGATACACTAGAGAGAACAAAAGGAGGATGGAGATCCTCTGCCTTGAAGCTTCTGATGTTTGACCCTTTCCTTGAACTGCTAGCTTTCTGAATCTATAAAAGAGAATGTAAGGGTCTCTATTTATAGTGTAAGGTTACTTAGGGATTAAGAGAGTGGACTTAGGGGTTTTCCACCAAAAATGGCTTAGAAAACAAGAACGCAACACTTCTTGTATGTGTCCATGCGCCACACATCGTCTAGTGCGCATGGGCGCATGAGATAGAAAGGAAAGTTGTCCCATGCGTAGGACTTGTGGCTTCATGCGCAGGGGTGCATGAGGCAGCCCCTCCTGCACAAATTCTGTAGTTTTCGGCCTTTTTCACACGTTCATCCATCTTGCGATGTCTTGATTTGTCAATTTACATGACTTCTCACTACAAAACACTCAAAACACCTATGGAGTTGCAAGATTTAGGTTAAAAGTGAATTACAACGACCGAATGAAAACAATACAAAAATTTCCACAAACCACTGACAACTCCTCTAATTGATGTCTAATTTTCCTTCGAATGCAAAGAATTTCACTAAAAACATAGCTAAAAATATCATATGTTATTTCATCATCAGGTAGTTTCTTGATAATATGAAATGGTTCCTTGAGTACTCCCTCTGTAAATCAACAAAGCCTTTAACTCCGCAAGCCCTCAAATGTTTTCTTATAAAAAGGTTGTTTGGAGGAGAATCTTAGTGTTTCTATTCTTCTGCATAATTCAATAAAATGACTATAGAAGGACAATCTTTTGATTTGGAAATTGTATCGGATTATGAGGATCTACTAAATCGCATTGTTGAAGACTCACTAGAGAAAGATGGAAAGGTTGGGCACATTCAAAATGTTGAGAGCGAAGTGAATTTTCACCATCATATTGAATGTGGAGAAAGAAACTCCATGCAAAACTTTGATCTTAATGAAGTTCCTAATCAAGCTAAAGGTGATGATCATAAGGAAATTCCTAATCAAGCTGACCATAATAATCATGACCATGTCTCATGACCTTTAAAACTAAAGCTAGGTATAGCGACTACAACTAAGAGCATGACCTTCATGATGAAATTTTTTGTTTTTTGCACGGATGATATGAATCATCGTCATCTGCAAGAAGATAGTAATTATGAGTTTTTTTGTCACATAGAACCATTTTTCCTCTGTGGACAACATTGCTCCGTGGCTTAAAGACGGTTGTTCCCTCTCAACACAAAGCCCTCTCTATGCGCCAGTTGCTCATGTCAAAGTTCAAGACATCATCGAACCATCGACAAAGGTTTGGAATGCTACTTTAATTTCTAATTTGTTTGATCATAATACTTCCCAGCTTATTTTGAATACTCCTCCCCATCCTCTTGTTCATGAAGATAAAATTATTTGGAAGGCTGAGAAAAATGGTAGTTATTCTGTTCGTAGTGCATATCGAATTTTTGTTACAGAAATTGCAGATAACTCTCATTTGCATGTTCCGGGGAAGTGGAGTTCGATATGGAAGCTTAAGGTTCCTCCCAAGATTCGAAACTTTGTTTGGCGTGTGTGTCGGGGTTGTTTCCCTACACGTGCACGCCTAAGTAGTCGTGGTATTCATTGTCCTAATGATTGTTTCTTGTGTGGAACTAATTATGAAGATAGTATTCATGTCTTGTTAGAATGTCCAGGTGTGATGCAAGCGTGGTGGGAGCGTAGGAAGCGTAGGAATTTATAACATGGATGCTTTGATATTTTCTCTTCTTGACCAGCTACCTTCTGTGCAAAAAGAATTGTTTGGGACGATCATGTGGAGCTTGTGGAAGCGTGGGAATTTAAAATTGTGGCAACAACAAAATGAAACATGCCTACAGGTTGTTGAACGGGCCCGACACCTCTTAGATGATTGGAGAACCGCCCAAGAAGTCATATCACACAAAGCTACGGACATCCTTGCTCAGTCGAATAGTGTTATTCATGGTCCTGTCATCGAGTGGACGAAGCCGGTATATGGTAGGTACAAGTGTAATATTGATGCCTCCTTTTCTGACTCTTTGAATATGGTAGGTATTGGCATATGCATCCGTGATGATCAGGGTGATTTTGTAATGGCTAAGACAGATTGTTTCTCTCCTCTTTGAGATGTTGATGTTGGCGAGGCTGTTGGATTTCACACGGCACTACAATGGGTGGCTGATCTTCATTATGACAATGTTGATTTTGGTTTAGATTCCAAGTCTTTTGTTGAACGTTTTAATTCAAACCTAGGTGATAGCAGTGAACTAGGTTGTATTATTCAGGCTTGTAGGCAGTTGTTCGATTGTATTTTTCAGAACTCTCATGTCGAGTTCAATAGGAGGCAAGCTAATGGGGTCGCTCATGAATTATCTAGGGTAGCCCCATCTCATGCTAGCTCCCACGTTTATGATGATGTACCGTCATGTATCCGAGACTTGATAACTAATGAAAAGCAATGAATTTTTTTCTTAAAAAAAAATTGTACATTGAATTAAACTTTGTCTCATATGGAATGCTACTTTCCTCCAACATGGACAAATAAAGTTTAAGACGAGCATTCATATTATCATCTGCCATATGTGGTTTTAGCGCACTTGAATGCCGACATAAAACACCTTTTATTAATCTCACTAGTTGTCTAGTGGTTAATTCTAATGCTTCTGTTAGAGATTGAAAACTTCTACATTTGTGTAGCGATATATCACATATTTTTTCAATATCTATGACTTTTCTTTTCTGACCTTAAAATTTTATTTTCTTGTGACGAACACCACCTGTTTCATTTGTTTGCCTCCAAATCAAATAAATAACATCTACTCGTACTTGATAGGAAAAACAAACCTGTTTAACAACTCCCTTATTAATTTTTCAGCCACAACTTAAACTGATCAAAACCTCTGAAATTGTATGTCATCGATACTTCAACAGTAGAAGCATGCCATAAATTCGATGGTCCATTGATGTTACATAAAAAGTAAAAAATAACGTGGAATAAGTATAAAACATGGTCCTTTAAAAGAATTATACATGTACTTCATATAAAACGTGGAGTATATCCGGTGCAAAAGGTGGCAAAAGGAAAAAAAAATTAATACGCTTGTATCTTCTTCATTGTTATTGTGAAAAAGTTCAGCTACATCTTCTTCATCTTCAGAGAGGCTAGCTTCAGACTCAATTTCAACATCTTCTTTTTCATCTTATAAATAGTCAAATAAATCAGTGCTTGAATAAGTAGGATTCAAATTAGAAGTGTTCTAACCACTGCAGGGGGTGTTCAAATCAATCTCTAAAGGTACATTTAAGAAGTGGTTAAAGGTGCTCAAATCATTCAAAGGAGTGTTCAAATCAATATTAAGAGGCACACTTGAGAGGTGGTAAGAAGTGTTTAAGTCATTCAAAGAGATGTTCCAATGAATATTGAGAGGCACATTTGAGAGGTTGTTAGATGTGTTCGAGTCATTCAAAGGGATGTTAAAATCAATATTGAGAGGCTCATTTAGGAGGTGGTTAGATATGTTCAAGTCATTCAAAGGGGTTCCAAATCAATATCTAGAGTCATCTTGAATTAACAACATGAAGCTCCAATTTTCTTGCATTTTCATCTTCAATTTATAGAAATCCAAGTGACTAGAAATTTAAATTTTAGATGAATAAGTTTGCCCAAATTTACCGCCAAATTAATAATGAAATGAAAGGAGGTCGTGATGAAATCTACGCCAAAGGTGTAGAGGTTTTAGAAGTTGAAGAATGCAGTTGAATTCTGGTCTAGAGAGCAACGTTAATGACATTACGTCATATCATATTTTTAGAGTCTTTTTAATTAAGTTTTTAGTCAATTATTGTTAGTATAATGCTTAATTTATAGTTATTTTAAATAAATTGTCGTTTTTGATTTATTGAGTAGGTAATATATTATTACTATTATTGATCAATTAGGGCTTGTTTGGTAGGGGTGATTTCTGAGAGAGAGAAATAGGTGGGAGAGAGATACAAGAGAAATGCTATATTTCTTCAGTTTGGTTCAGCAAAGAATTAGAGAAGAGAGACACAAAGACGTGGGACCCACTGCTTTTTTAATCTTCCAGAATTACTCTTTGTTTTCTCCTCTTCCATTTGTTTAGTTGTTTTATTTTTTTTAACTAATTATGCCAACCCATGATTATTACCGTAAGAAGATAAAAAGAAAGAAGTATCAACACATGACGAAGAAAATTGCTGATGACACATTTGAGAAGGCTGAGAAATACTAGTAAAAGATTAAAATGCCCTTCGACAGTTAATTACTAAGGAATTCATAAACCGGTTGCAGTTAACTACCGAGGAAACTTCAAACCTTAATATTATTATTTTTTTGACAAAAACCTTAAATTGTCATTATTAATATTTATTGATTTTAATACTATTTAATTCATTGTGATTCTTGTCGTTTCAATGAGTGTAAAAAATAAGTATTTAAATATAGTGGTAGAAATTAAGCATTTGAATATTATTTTTGAATATAGTGGTAGAAATTCTTGTTGTTTGAAAGAAGATAAAAATAATAATAATAATTTGTATACATTGTAAATGTCACTAATATTTATTTATTTTTGAGCAAGCCACTAATATTTTTTTGACTTATTATTTAGCTAACAATTTATTTCATGAGATATTGTTTTCGAGCTTATATGTATGATCCTTCAAGATTTATCAAATTTCTTCCATTCTTTTTCGTAACAATCCTTGTAGAATAACTTGGCTTTGACTTCTCTTAATAATCCATTTATTTCCTCTATATATGCACGTTGACATGGATGGAATCAAGAGAATTAATTCTAATTGATGTCATTCAATTGCTGAATTAATTCTGATTATTGCCAAAAAAAATCAATTATGACTTTAGTAAATATTATTAAAATAAACTTTTTAATATGGTCAAATATGGTTCATTTTTTTATTTGTATGTGATTTAATTGTTTTTTAGTAAATGATTTAAATCAGCAAAGATATACAGCCTTGATTGATAAAATCGAGTATTATTTCTTTGAGTCAAATTTTGATTTCAATACACAATTAAAATGTTTTTATTGTTGCTTCTTTTTAAAAAAGAAAAAGAAAATCATAACTTTCTTGTTTAATTCTTTAATGTAATCCAAGACATTAAAAGAGTGTTGATTATGTTTCCTCATAGAATCACAATGAATTAAATAGTATTAAAATCAATAAATATTAATAATGACAATATAAGGTTTTTGTCAACAAAAAAAATTAAGGTTTGAAGTTTCCTCGGCAATTAACTGCTGAGGTTTTCCTCGGTAGTTAACTGCAGCCGGTTTATGAATTCCTCTGCAATTCTCAGCAGTTAACTACAGAGAGGGTATTTCGGTATTTTATTAATGTTTCTCAGCCTTCTCAAATGTATCATCAGCAATTTTCCATGACGAATCCAACATACCGTAACATTTTGATTGAGACAAAAATAAGTGAGTTAATGTACACAAGATACAAAATTATTATGTCGAAAAAATATACCGAACTATTTTTTTTTGGTAGTGACAAAACTATTGAAATAGTGGATTCAACGCAACGTATCATAAAATAAGTCGAAAAAATATACAAAACTATTTTTTTTTGGTAGTGACAAAACTATTGAAATAGTGGATTCAACGCAAACGTAACATAAAATAAGTAAAACCATTAATAAGTATACAAAACCATTAATTACGTTGACTAATAAATTAATAATTTAATTTGTACAACAAAAAAAATTAATCATAAATTACATGTTTTTATTAAAGGATATTTTTGTCTTTTCAAAAAATTGTAGCATCTCTTTCTCTTCTTTCTTTTATACCAAACAACCTATCAAATCTACTACTCCTACGTCCCATTTTAACTGAGACCCTGCCTCATTTCACACTTATAAAGAAAAAGTGTTTAAGTGAAAGAGAGAGAAAAATGGGTTTGAGTGTTCTTATCAATTATTCGTGCATTCTTGTTTATCATAAATGCAGAGTAGAATATATTGAATTGAGAGTGATAAAAGTAGTATTAATTAGTGTTATAATTAGAAAAAAGTAATTAATATTATATTGAAAAGTGAAATTGATCAATTTTTTTGGGATAATATTTTTTACAAATGACTCAGTTATTATGGAACGGAGGGAGTATATTTCTCATCTATTTCTCTCTTCTCATACTCTCTCGCCTATTTCTCTCTTCTCATTTGGTTAAAATGAATGAGAAACGACTAGTACTGTACCACTTGTCTAGCCTAACAAGTAATGGAGGTATGAATAGAAATATAATCTACGCATGATTAAATGAAAAATTGGGTTTGACCAAAAGGAAAGTTGTTGACAGAAAGCAAGAATAAAAGCCAGCTGCACGGTACACCAAGGGATTCACGTTTTGAAAAGAAAAGGGGCATCATGCAACACGAGACTGAAAGGACGGAGAGAAGCATATGAGATTGGAAAAAGACATCATCAATTGAAAAGAGATTGAAGAGCAACGTCGGCAATGACTAAATTAGTTTATTTTCTCTATTACGTTCTCTATTCCTTTTATCAATGTTTAGCTAATTTTCTCTATTAGGTCTTCGATTATTTTAAATTAAACTGTTTAAACCATGTGATTGTATAAACTTTTTTTTTTTCTTTTCTTGTGAGCTTAACTCAGTTGGTAAGGACAATGCATAATATATGTAAGGTCCGGGGTTCGAACCCCGAATACCACCAAAAAAAACTCTTTCAAATACATTTACTAGACTCTTGACCCGTGTTATCACACGGGTCGTACCGAGCTGAATTTGGACGAATAAGTCGTCACATTATTAACATATAATCACAAATAGAAGACATATGACAAAATGTAAACATAATGACTTGTACGTCAATGACAATATATAATTAATAAGGTAAACTATATCTTTATTTAGTCGAACTTAAATCATCATACATTACAAAATACTTCATGATAAACAACATTTGAGGTCGTAGTGGTGTTGTCGCCATCTTCATTAGTGATTAGTATCTTCAACCCGTCTTTTGAAGTGACTCTTAAAATTGTAACGTATAATTAACCATGCGAAAACACTGGATTTGGCAAATAAATTCAAACATTTTTAAGTGATTGCCCCTGACTCTAATTAATTGTCATTGCAAATGAAACAACTAAAGGGAACTGTTTTCGTTGAAACTCGAAAGGAATTTTAACGTCAGACAGTGAAAGAGATAACTTGGGTATGAACACTTATATATTTAGTGATACAAAGATGAAATCAGAAATGACAGAGTATAAACTAATAAGTGCTAGTTATTTAGTCTAATTGATTAATGATTAATAGGTTATGGACAACCAAACATTTAAGGATGCTACTACGAGCCACATTGATCCCAGGGTGTTCAACTGCACACCGTCAGATTTTCCAATTAGGCTTAAATTTATAGTTTTTTCTATTCTACACCTCCTCAAGATTTATCTTTGCACATACCTTGCACCTTATTAACTTTACTACTGCATCCTGCAACCTAAGTGAAGTTTGTGCCCTAAGCTTTAAATTGAAATTCCTAACCGCTATGTTATGGAGTATGCAAAATGACATCAAATCTCCCCCAGATTTGATCGTGTTATTTTCATCATCAAACTCCAATTTCAGTAACCAATAATGTTCTGAATCGTCTACCAGGCCAATATCCGTTGAGTCTCTATTGACGATGTCGTCGACAAATTTAGCATAAGTGAAGGCCTAAATGTAAAAAGATGTGTGCATATCAGACATAAGCTAGCAATTCCAAACATGCGACAAATAAATGAAATACTTATACTACTCAAAATAATAAGAGTTGGATCAACCAATGTCACATACCGATTCAACGAATGACCAATCTCCTTTGTGAGACTCGTGCCTAAGTTAACATAACTTTGTTGATAGTATAAAAAGCACATGTTAACATCTGACAATGGATCAATTATGTCAAACTCCCACAGGGCAACATCTGACAATGGATGAATGAAAATAAAAAATTTAGCACCACCTTTTATCCATGAAGCAAACTCGATGGTTATATAGCTATTTCTATACAAGATTTATCCAATATAAATGGAAAACAAAAATAATACCTTTAGTGTTGTATATGGCGAATTGAGTGACCTGTTTGGCAGATTGAACATCCACCATGGTTGCCTTTGGGTTGAAGTTCGAATTTTTAGTTTAAACTACCAGAGAAAGAAATAGCTATACATATAGAAAATGTTCACCAGTAAAGGACATTATGCAGCTAAAAATTCAAACATGTGCCAACATGCTATAAATGAAAATAAAGGCTCATTATGTTTATTCCAATGGCTAATGTCAAGTTCCCAACACCAGAACAAATGCTCCCACCTGGTGGAATTGTTTCTGCCTATTGACTTTTTGATGATACATCACCCAATTAAGCAGGTGATTAACGTCATTAATGTATATTTGATGTCATGTAATGATGGCTGAGTTTGAAATTCAAATAAGAAATTAAGAGGGATTAGTGAGTAATTAGGAGTTGAAGATGCATTTAATGCTAGCTAAGGAGGGAATTTTGAAGTGATTAGGGCTAACTGCCAGCATGACAAGTCTAACTTTTATAATAAAGGATAATCCTAGTGCTATTCAGAATTATTTTGTTCTTAATGTTTTTTCTATATTGATCCTATATAAAATGATTTCATATATCAATTGACTATTGATTATTGACTCTAGATATTGAATTGGATCTAATAATTATGATTGATCTAACAGGTCATTCTAGGGATAGATAATTGTTAGCTTATGAAAAATTACATTAACGTTCATATAAATCTTTCAACACTTATAGACTCACCTAAGGGATTAGGGTGTTGTAACTCGATAAGAGAGTTCTAAGTCAAGAAATTGATTAAAACTATTTTGTTAATTTATCGTGAAATTGATTAACGTAACTATTTTGTTAATGTATCCATTAATTAGCGGGTAGTTAAAAAATCCATTTATTTTATCTATGGATATCCACGAGTGCGGATTTTTTTGCCATCCCTAGTTAAATCCTTAATATAATTAAATTTTTGAGTTGAGATTGTAACGATCCTCGTGGAGACGAACTTATTTTATTACTTCGATATATTTTTAGTACACTTGCTAAAAACCTATCAAGTTTTTGGTCTCATTGTTTGGGATTGTTGATTAATTTCGACAAGATAATTTATTTTAGTTAGGATTTATTTTATTTTATTTTCTGTTATAAAAAAATATTAAAAAAAAGATTGTGATATTTATGATTTTTTTCATTGTAATTTGCTACTAAAACGTTTCTCCGAGTTCTCTCTCCATACCAAAATATAATCAAAATTCAATTATCTTAATTAGGACAAAATACAAGCGAAATTGACTTTTTTTCCCCTCATATTCAGGGATAATATACCAAATTTTCCCTTCTCCGAGGACTCGCTCCGTAACTCCACGAAGCATTTAACTCCGCAAGCCCCCAAATGTTTTCATATATAAAGATTGTTTAGAGGAGAATCTTAGTGTTTCTATTCTTCTGCATAATTCATTAAAATGATTATAAAAGGACAATGTTTTGATTTGGAAAAGACAAAGTGAATACAAAGAAAATATTATTTTTTATTATTAAAAAAGGATGAAAAGTTAATGTGTAAAACAATGTTACCTATAAATAACTGTAGAAATATTCCCATAAAAATATTGTAGCACTGATTTATTTGACTATCTATCATAAAAATATTCCCATAAAAATTGAAGAAGATATTGGAATTATAAAAAAATAATATTTCTTCAATTTTTTTATGAGAATATTTCCACAATTTATTTCTACAATTATTTATGGGTGACATTTTTTACACATTACCTTATCATCCTTTTTTTAATAATAAAAAATAATAATTTCTTTATACTCACTTTGTCATTGCCCCTTCCTAGAAAGTAAGAGTAAAAACAAAATAAAAAATAATATTCCTTTTTTCTTACAAAAGTATCCTACCTTTATAATGAAGAAATGAAAGAATAGGAGAAACTTGAATTTTGAAAAAAGAAATGGCACTTGCAACAAAAACTCCAACCTTCAACGGTTGGCCAGTCTTCCCTAAGGACGACATTGGTTCCGAATTTAAAGCAGCCGCCGTAAGAGCCACCGTTGTTCAGGCCTCCACCATCTACTATGACACAGCAGCCACTTTAGGTGCTTTTACTTCCTCACTTTGATTCATTAAACAAGGTCATTATCATTGTTTTTGAATTTTTTTTACTAAATTTTAATTTTGTTTCTAGATATTATTGTGCATTTGTAGTAAATTTAGCGTCTAATTTTGTTTACACATAAAAACGTCTTACATTATAATAATCTGAGTCTCCAAGAGCGCATCGTCAACACTATACTTGTTCTGAGTTGACACTATGACTATTTTTTGTACAGATAGCGATAGTCGATAAGTTAACTGATAATGAATAAATTTATAAACATGCATTTATACGATGGTGTTAACGTTCATCTATGTCTTCGTGTCGGAAGTGCCCTTTGTGCTGCGAACAAATGAAAATCTTTTGGCTTGAATGCTTGTTTTATTATTTGCAGATAAGGCTGAAAGATTGGTGGCTGAAGCAGCTGGAAATGGGTCTCAACTTGTCATATTTCCAGAAGCATTTGTTGGTGGCTACCCGCGCGGTTTCGTTTATGGTGTTTCTATGGCATACCACACAACCAATGGCAGAGAACATTTCAGAAAGTATCATGCAGCAGCCATTGATGTGCCTGGTAGGAAGTTAACTAACAGAATCACAATTGGGGTATGCTTTGTACAAAACGTTTAACATTGTCTATACTATCAACACATTTTCTTCTTGTCAAATAATCTATTTTTTGACAAATTGTCAAATAATCTATTGACGGCAGAAAGTAAAAAATTGTAAATTCGAACTTCCGTCCAAACACAACAAATGTCTTTAGAGCAATCATATGAAAAGTGCATGCAAGGTCAATATATTTTTGTAGCCAAAAGTATTTCAGATATCATCAAACATAATTTTAAATTTCAGTTACATCCGCTATCTTCTTCTTCTTCTTTTTTTTTTTTTTATCAAAAATAATCTCCTTGTAATACTAAAAC
>Ga0228710_1009444_pt1 | contig 13516 bp, 12 predicted proteins | sample MedpolnodulmetaG_FD_177995 | JGI IMG/M metagenome (GOLD analysis project Ga0228710, IMG submission 177995) | Root nodule microbial communities from Medicago polymorpha collected in Santa Monica, California, United States - pink nodules | ecosystem: Host-associated > Plants > Roots > Nodule...
TTTTGAGAGGGAGTGAGGATAACAGGAAAATTTCCTGGAACGCTTGGAGCTTTATTTCTTTACCTAAGGAGTATGAAGGATTGGGGGTGAGACGGTTAAAGGAGTTTAATATTGCTTTATTAGGTAAATGGTGTTGGCGGATGCTGGTGGATAGAGGGGGATGTGGTTCAGGGTGTTGGCGGCGAGATACGGTGAGGAGGCAGGGAGGTTGAAGGTAGGGGGCCGGAGTGGTTCTTGTTGGTGGAGGGAGATAGCGAAGATTAGAGATGGGGTAGGTGAGGCCGAGGGGGCTGGTTTGCAGAAAGAGTGTCGAAGAAGGTGGGGAATGGATCTCAAACTTTCTTTTGGTATGACACGTGGGTTGGTGATGTCCCCTTATGTACACGTTTTCCTCGGTTATTTGATTTATCCACCAATAAATTGAGTACAGTAGAGGAAATGTTTAATCTTGGTTGGGAGGTAGGTGGTGAGGTCTGGAGGTGGAGGAGGAGACTGTGGGCGTGAGAGGAGGACATGGTAGAGGAGTGTAGGCTCTTATTTGATGGTTTTGTTTTGCATTTTGACAGTTCTGACAGGTGGCAGTGGGAGCCAGACATCCATGACGGCTACACTGTGAGCGGAGTGTATCAGCTCTTGACTAATCAGGATAATGGTTCTTCTGATGTTTTGGGAGATCTTGTTTGGCATAAGCAGGTTCCTTTGAAAGTGTCGATTTTGGCCTGGAGACTGCTGCAAGACAGGCTTCCTACTGAGACAAACCTTGTCAGGCGCGGCATCCTTCATCAAGACGCGGCAAAGTGTGTGGCGGGTTGTGATCACGACGAAACTGCATCCCATTTGTTTCTCCATTGTGTAGAATTTTGTTCATTATGGCAGTATATCACGCAATGGTTAGGTGTTGCAGGGGCTGTTCCTAGCAACCTTAATGATCAGTTAATTCAGTTTATTCACTGCACAAGTCATTCGAAGAAGTGGAAATCTTTTCTTCAGCTAATTTGGTTATTGTGTGTTTGGTTGGTTTGGAATGAGCGAAATCAGAGGCTCTTTAATAATACCCAAACCCCAATTATACAGCTTTTAGAAAAAGTTAAATTTCATTCTTATTGGTGGCTCAAAGCTAATAATGCCACGTTTGTGTACGGCTCTCAGAGTCGGTGGTCGGACCCTATGTTATGTCTGGGCATCGATTGACTGTAGTGTTTGTAATTATTATTGTGACTCTTGGTTTTGTGGAGTGGCTTCTTTAGTACACCTTCTACTTAAGGGGTAACACCCATGTTGTTAGTATATTCAATTTTTTCTTCTTAAAAAAAAAATTAAGAAAATTAAAAATTATTTGTACCATATTCCTTCAAAAAAAAAATTATTTGTACCATATGTATTTAATATTTTTTTGGTTACACCATATGTATTTAATATAAAGTGTATAAGAATCAAAATAACTAACTTTCTTAAAAAAAAAAAATCAAAATAACTTGTCAAAATAATCTAAAATAAAAATCTAAACTAAACTTTATATTTATGAATAGTTATATTTGTACATCCAATTGATGACAACTTTGGTGACAACCTTGCTTTTCTATCTTTTTATTGGTAAAAAACAATGGAGAGAAAAAAAGGAAGAGAGATGATAAGAATGTCATGTGAGTATGAGAGAGAAAGTTGTCCAAAAATTGTCATAAAACGGGTTGTACAAATATCATTTCTCTATATTTTTTGACTTTTTATAGAAAAAATACTGTAGTTTACACCTTATAGAAAAATAAATAAATAAAATCAAAAGTGGATTAGGACAAAAATGTCATTACGAGGTGGTCTATTCTTCTTGTTTTATTTTTCCTTAAAAAACAATTATTCATTAAATTTTGTTCTTGTTCTTTTTCCGCGTTTCCTCTGTATACAACATTTCTGTACCAATCGAAAATCAGAGAGCAAAGATCTCTTCTTTTCTCTGTGCTCTCAATACCCACTAGGGTTTTTCATCTCTTCACCTTTCTGATACTCAAATTCTGAATCAATCTTCTTCATTTTTCTCCCGTGAGTTTTTCTTCTTCATTTCTTTTTTCACGTGAATCCAGATTTTATTTATCTTTTTATTCAAAATCTTTTTTTTTTAATACTTGGATTTTATTTTATTTATTTTCGTTGAAAAATGAAGTACCTTAGCTTAGTTAGTTGGATACACGTTACATAATTATTAGATAATTGTAAAGTTGTGATTTTTGCTTCACCAGCTATAGTAATCAACATTTTCTCATATGTGCAAATTTTGATTCATAATGAAGAAACTATGATTAATTTGATTCTATGGAAGTAAGGTTTTGCCATGTTTCACTATAGTGTGCATTATTGATGATCTGTTTTGTACTTCTAGACTTGATGGATCTTGTTTTGAAAATGAATTAACATGCCAATTCACTCAACATGTGTAGATCTATTAAAAGTCTTTTGGATTTTTATTCAAAATTTAACATAAATATATTGATTTTGTTGGATGATTAGGATTTCTGCAGAAATGTTGACTTATAGACTAGGATGAGTAAGACTGAATTATCAAGGATGAAGCAACCACTTGTTCCGTTGGCAACCTTGATCGGCCGTGAGCTACGAAATGGGAAAACGGAGAAGCCTTTTGTGAAGTATGGACAGGCTGGTTTGGCAAAAAAAGGAGAAGATTACTTTCTAATCAAGACAGATTGCCATAGAGTTCCTGGCGATTCTTCAACGTCATTTTCTGTCTTTGCGGTAGGTATCATACACGTTCTTTGTTTACATGTGTATTTAATTAACTTGATTGTCATTCTTTTGTTTTTAGTGAAATATTTGGAGAGATATTTGATTGGTATGAAATGAGAATATTGCTTAAGATAAGATCTTATGAATTGGTAATCTGTTCTGCTTCGAGACACCAAAGGGAATGTATCTTCCTTAGGTTTAGTAAATAAATGAGAGTTGAAGTGTGTGATTTCTATCTTATCTTACATTTTCTCAGTGATCAAGTGGAGCGTCAATTTATTCCCACAATGGTTATGATATCAATAAGGAATTCTTGATTGGCAGATCCTTGACGGGCATAATGGTATATCTGCTGCTATTTTTGCGAAGGAAAACATAATAAACAATGTCATGAGTGCCATACCGCAAGGTGTAAGCAGGGAGGAATGGCTTCAAGCTCTGCCTCGGGCTCTAGTTGTCGCTTTTGTGAAAACTGACATGGAATTTCAGAAAAAAGGTACACGTAGAGTTTTCTTTGTATCCTTATTAGAGCTGTACTTGTTCATGTCCACTCATTCTAAATTTAATTTCACCTGCAGGGGAAACTTCTGGAACGACAGCTACGTTTGTGATTATTGATGGATGGACTGTTACAGTTGCATCTGTTGGGGATTCCCGATGCATATTAGATACCCAAGGAGGCGTTGTTTCTCTCTTGACAGTTGATCATAGATTGGAAGAAAATATAGAAGAAAGGGAGCGGGTTACAGCCAGTGGTGGTGAAGTAGGAAGACTCAACGTATTCGGAGGCAATGAGGTATGATGTGTAATCTTCTTCATATTCCTTTCAAATAATGTCTTCCTTATCTAACTTGTTTGGTTCCTTAATATGTTTAGGTGGGGCCTCTTCGCTGTTGGCCTGGTGGATTGTGCCTTTCTAGATCGATTGGTGACACCGATGTGGGAGAGTATATCGTTCCAATACCACATGTTAAGCAAGTGAAGGTGAGTTGGTTTCATTTCCATGGTTTTGGTCTAGCGACCCTTTTATGTGAAGGTGTTTACTTCTAAAGTTCAATGCTCACTGACTCCCCTGATTTGTTTCCTAGCTTTCAAATGCTGGGGGAAGACTAATTATAGCTTCTGATGGAATTTGGGATACTTTGTCTTCTGATACGGCTGCCAAGTCATGTCGTGGTGTACCTGCCGAACTTGCTGCCAAGCTGGTGGTTAAGGTGATGGTTATTTGTGGCAGTGTTCTTATTTTTTGAGGAATTGAAGTCTCATTATGTTAGTTACTCAATGCTTTGTCTATTGTTTTAACCTGATCAGGAAGCTCTAAGGTCAAGAGGGCTGAAGGATGATACAACCTGCCTTGTTGTAGATATTATTCCTTCAGACTATCCTGTGTTGCCGATACCAACAACTCCAAGAAAGAAACATAATGTGCTTAGTTCACTTCTCTTTGGAAAGAAATCTCAAAACTCGACAAACAAAGGAACTAATAAGCTTTCTGCAGTTGGTGTTGTGGAGGAGTTATTTGAAGAGGGTTCTGCAATGCTTACAGAGAGGTCACTCTTAGTCTACAACCGTGAAATTTATATTTGCATTCAGTCTTTTATAGTTTATCAGTTGTTTTGCTTCATCACCAACAAACAAGTGATTGGAACTAAAATCATTAGGGTCGGTTTACTTCAGGCGTTTCTTGTTTTCATTTTCACTGATAAAATAAATATTAGAGAAGATATTGCGGAAGTTTTTGAAAATGAATATTTCTGAAAAATGTCGAAACATTGTTTTTACTGTTTTCGAAAATGCACTCTCTAGTTATATACCTTCATATTCTCTCTATCACAGCCAAAAAGAAAGATTCACAATCAAATGTCATTCCAGCTCCTGACATACAAAGTAAAAATTGAAGATGTTTTTAGAAAGTAAACGGGTCCTTATTTTCCCATTTTGGGTGTATTTATGTGTTTGATATGATTTTTTGTTTTCTTAAAATGCAGGCTAGGTAAGGATGTTTCTTCCGATACAAATTCTGGTATTCACCGCTGTGCAGTTTGCCTAGCAGATCAACCATCTGGAGATGGTTTACCAGTGAATACCGATCATATTATCACTCCGGTATCTAAGCCATGGGAAGGTCCATTCCTCTGCACAAACTGTCAGAAGAAGAAAGACGCCATGGAAGGAAAAAGGTCTTGAAGACCGAGCAACAACAGTATAGTTATCTAGTATTCAATTTTAGTAGCATAGTAAATATTTGTATAATTTTTCCTTGGCAGTGTGAGCAATGCTTGGCTCTACATTTGGGTGGTGAGTGTCATAAGTGTGTGTGACAAACGAGGTTGAGAATTGAGTTAGCTAGGTTAGGTCCATTGAAGGTTGTTGCAAATTATTTTTTGGCTTGTGCTCAGCTGTTGGACTCACTGACAGAACAGATATTTTGTTTAGTAGATAAAATTATATTTGTTTGATTGCTAACGGCTTGTAACTGATAATTTCATGTTTAACATTACACATTTTTTTTTGTTTAAAGTTATATTTGTTTGATTGCTAACAGCTTGTAACTGATAATTTCATTTGTTTAACATTATACATCTCAGTTGCTTCTATATCTTCTATATGTCGTGTATCCGTGTCAGACAATAGGATCTCAATCCATCAGAAATGAGAAATGCTAACTTGTGTCTTAAGAGCACAACTTAAGAAGTTAAAACTAAAAGTATTTTATTAGAAATTGTGTATTCAATGTTTTAAAAGTTTAAACATTTATCTTTTCAATACAAAATTTATTATTAATTCTATTTTTAGCTACTTAACCTGCGCCCTTAGGACAAAAGTTAGCATAACCCTTGTAACATTTTTTATAAATATAAACAAAGTTCTATTCAAAGTATTGTGTGAATCAAGTTCTAGTAAATTGAACTGAACATGAGCTGCATATGGCTAATAAGTGAACATTGTTTTGCAAGCATAAAAGCAAATAAGGGGGTCAAAAGAGGAGGAGTCATCCATATTTTTACTTGTAAAGCCCAATATAGTTGTACTAGCCAGGTCCAGGTCCATGAGTAATTGCTTAAACCCACACCATGATTGAATGAAAAAAAACGACACTGTGCTTTCCGTTTTGAAGTTAGTTCCTCGTTGCTGGAAATGAATTCTGTTGCGCTAAGACTTTCCAAGCATCTTCGACTCTCTTCTCACGGTACCTCTCTCTTTCTTTCTTTCTCTGTTTTCTATTTCTGCACAAACTATAAATTAACCATTTTTCTACTCTAGGTTTCATAGGTGCATTTTGTCAAACACTTGTTAGGCATTATTTATTATATTTTACTTTCGTTCTTATTTGTAATGAGAAAATGTTTGCTACTCGAGTTATTTTTTTATGTTTGTGTTTGTTTCTGAATTCATCAGCTTCTGTGCCGAGAAGCGCGGTGTTATGCTACTCAACATTTACGTCTGAAACTGATGTTAATCAGCCTTCACGTGATAACAATGGGCTAAACAAGGAAGAATTAGATGATGAGTTCGATGATTTCCTTGGTGGGAGGCCGGAGTTACAGCTGCAAGGTGTTGATCCCAGTAGAGGTTGGGGATTTCGCGGTGTGCACAAGGTACTGGGTGTTGTTCATTGACATCTCTATGATGGAATGGAAACGTAATCGGTGAACTTAGAAGCAGTTTAGATTAACTTCTCAAAAAGCACTTCAAAAACATTAAAGAAAAACTTGAACTAACTATGAGTTTCTAAAAGAATAGCTTATGTTTAGATAATCAGCATAATTAAGCGCTTATATCATAAGTGCTCATCATATACGTGATTGTGTATAAGTTATTTCTATCTCAAAAGGTAAAATGACGTCAATATGTTTTCATAAATTATCCTAGAGAGTTTATGGAACTCAGCTGAAAACAGCTTACGAACATGTCATGAGTTGTTTCCATAAGCTCTCTCAAACAATCTCACAAGTGCTTAAGCCAGTAGATAAGCTCAAAAAAGTTAATCCAATCAGACCCCTTGAAATTAGCTTCTATTTCTTAGATTTTTGAAGAAACCCTCTTATTTAACTTCTAACTTTATAAAAAACCAATAGGTTTATCACAACATTTTTTTAAGTACATAACTATATACTTATTTATATTGAAGAGCTTCCATAGACTCGAAGCTAATCCAAATTCTAAACTGGACCTTATTTTTTCTTGAGATATTTTGTATTTTGACGTGCTTGATTCATTGTATCATGTTTTATCTGTTATGATTGTATAGAGGGTTTTTTCAGTGCAAGGTTTTAATAGAGTTGATGTTATATTACCAGAACCAGTACTTTTACGAGTTTGAATAAGTAGAATCAATTCTGGACTATGGTCGTTGTAAAGATAATAAAAAAGACATTCTCACTAAATAGAGCTTGAGACCTTAGGATAGAAGATAGTTTATTGAACAATTTTGTATGTCTTCTGTTCTCTTTTGCTTCAAATAGCATGTTATATTTGCTTGTTGCACCCGAAAAATAATTTGACCGACATGGTAGTGATTCAAAACAGGCAATTATTTGTGGTAAAGTTGGCCAAGCTCCTGTACAGAAGATATTAAGGAATGGGAAGAATGTGACCATCTTTACAGTTGGGACAGGGGGGATGTATGACCAGAGAATCATAGGATCGAAGGATTTGCCTAAACCTGCTCAGTGGCATCGCATTGCCGTGCATAATGAAGTACTAGGAGCTTATGCAGTCCAACAACTTTTTAAAAAGTAAGTGTTTATACAAGGGGATATTCGACTTTGTTGTGAATAAAAAATTATTCAAGACTGACGCTTGAAACTTTAATGCAGTTCTTCAGTGTATGTTGAGGGTGAAATTGAGACTAGAGTTTATAATGATAGTATTAATGGGGAAGTCAAAAGCATTCCAGAGATATGCGTTCGTCGTGATGGTACGGTGGTTTATATGTTTATGTTTCCTTGTTTTTTATTAAGCTTTCTGTGAAAGGCCAACAAACATTAGGCTCTATTGTGTGGATATTGAACGTTTTATAGTAGTTGTTTCATTCATATCCGTAATGCCTTTTATTAGGTTAGAAGCATCAAGCGTCTGGGTTTTAGGAGAGTAGGAACATTGTAGTGGAGAAACATAGGGTGTAGTAGCTTGTTTCTGCATTCAGAGGGTATATAATATGTTTAAAAAAAAAAAAAAAAATAAAAGGTGTGCTTTTACACGAAAAAGTGACTACTACTCAAAACTTGACCTGACCATGATTTGGATCAACTTTCCCATCATCAATGTTAATATGATTATCATAAATTAAAAGTGTGAACCGAACTGGCAGTTTGAGTATAAATCAGCAGCAATGGGGATTGGGAAACTTATCAAACTGGTACCCAAAATCTGATTTGAGCCTTTTTAAAATTTTTTATTTTAATCAGAAACCTTTTTTGGAGACATATAAAGGTATGCATTTAAGGTCCACCTGTCCACATAAAGATGGTTTACTTAGCCTTTTATTATTGAATTTTATGCTGCAGTCTGCAGGACATAAAATATGATTCTTTAATTTATGATTGATTTACTATGATTTTGTTAGTTTATTATTTCATTTAGTATAATATTTATTTTAACATTATATTTTAATTATTATTTGTTTGACCATAGTTCAAATTATAGTTGAAAAATTGAACTATGAATTAGTGTATAATCTGTCTAGTTTTATATACATTGCTTATTTTTATCTCTGGGTTTGTTGTGCTGTTTGAGGCATTTGAGCTGATTTCTTCATTGTTAGTGGTAGAGTTAGAGTATATTTCAGCAATCATCACTGTTATGTGCAGTTAATTTCACTCGTTTTATTTAATTTGTGGACAAATGCGCTGTGGCATTTGTATTGTAATGGAATTTCAGTTTTGAGAGCCCAAACATGTATTCTTTGCACAGAAAGGCTGATTTTATCTTGGTGAGATACTGACTTAAGATGACGTTACAATTTTCATGAGTTTTGGAATTAATTAAGGACTCTGAACCCACTTAAATAGATAACATTTCAGTTTATCTTATATTTATGGTTTTTGTTTCTCGACTCATTACAAACTGATAGTTTGTTGTTGCCCATGTTGGGATCATACTAAGTAATTGTTCTCCATGTTATCTCTTCAGGGAAACTCCGCCTCATCAGGAGTGGAGAGAGCGTTGATAAAACTTCATTGGATGAATTTAGTAAGTTCTTTTAACTATTGTTGGTAGTCCTTTCCAGTCACTTTACTATGTGAGTTGTGACCGGATTTTTGGAGTTCTGTTGGGCACATCGTTACTATTAACATATTGACTAGAACTTCGACTGACTAATAAATTTATGATGGCAGGAGAGGGATTGTTTTAGAAGTAATCTGCCCATTTAATGGAAGCATACAAATCTGTAATAATTGGAGAAATAGAAGCACCTACATCTGTAAGAAAAACATATTTGTCATGAGTAGCAGCATTTGTAATGAACACAGTAATGATTACTTTGTTTAATTGTTTTTTCATTTATATTCTTTAGCTTTCTGAATGTTGGTCTTCTGTGTTCATTTTCTTGTATGGGAGAGGTGTACATGAACACATTTTTGGTGTCTATTACAATATCTGTTACTCCTCAAATATGATCATACTAATCAATTGACAGTTGAAGTATATAGTTCTAAATCATATATTTTCTTAAGTTTAATCATAGATCTTCTTTTACAAAATTCACTTGTAAAACTGAAAACCCGCCTCTAACTTTTCTGTAAATGTATAATGTATGATTGACAGTGGGAAGAATAAGAAACGAGGATCAAGATCAATTTTTTACTTTTTGTTTTCTGTTGTTATCGTCCTTATAGATGTAATGATTACAATTGAAGAAATAGTGTGAAATGAAGTATACGGAAGGGGAGCAGATTCTCTCCCGTTGAAAACTCTCAAGTTTTCTAGTATCCCCTCCCCCATTATATTCTAATATATCAAATGTTTATATTTTATTTCTCAATTTCAGAGGTATAGGGTAGAATGAGATTTATTCAGCTTGTCATTTACTAATGCCTCACTGAAAATTAATAAATCTTGTTTAGGCCATAAAATCAATTTTGGTAATTTAATAAGAACAAAAAAAAAATATCTAACCCTTCGTTAAATTTCAACAAAATTGCCATATATTTTATAAAATTGATTCAATTTCTATGCATTTTTGCAGGTGAACATTTTTTACACATGCTATAAATAACATATCTCAATTTTAATATTTTATTGTGTTAGTTTTCAAAATATCTTCATAATTATCTATGTGGTAAGATGTAATTAGAAATGTGCAAAAAAATTATCAGTTAGTTTATTATACAAATTAAACATAAAAGTTTCCTCAACTTTTTATTCTCAAGTGCCATATGTACTACTTTTCTCCATCCTTTCACTTAAGATGGGTCATTTTATTCAAGGGAGAGGAGTTTTCATTTTTCGTGGAGTTTTCACAAAGACGAGTTGATATCCTCCATTAGCACGCCATAACATTACTCAATATTGATAAACAATTAAACACCAGATAAGAACACAAAATACTAAGTTGATTGGTGTTTAATTACTTAGCAACATTGAGTAATGGTAATTGAGTAATGGTAGGGCGTGCTAGTTTGACTTTTTACTAAGTTGACTGGTGTTTAATTAATTAGCAACGTTGAATAATGGTAGGGTGTGTTAGTTTTAACTTTTAATACTTTTTGCTTACACAACATTTTACCCTAAATAATGAGTCATTTCAAGATAATGAAAGAAACGATGTATATTCCCCCTAAAAATAATAATTTATTTGCATGAATTGAAAACGTTTTTGATTTTTTTTGACTGAAATGAAGACATATTTATACCATATATATTTTATTGACAAATAATTTTCCCTACATAAGTTAATCACCTACTATATGGTGAAACCTTTTCACGACGCAAGTTGAAGTTTTTTCATACATCCAACACCTATGTTTGCCGCTCCACGTCCACGTCCCCACTTGTCCAGTAAGTTGGAAGTTGAATTATGTACCCCACTCACCCCCATATTCTTCTCCACTCGATCACAATAACTGCTACCTCGTACGTCTTCTCTTCTATGGTAAAGACAAGATTAAAGTTTAGTGGTAGTAGACCATAATTGATTTCAACACCGTACCATAGTTACCATGAAAGTTCATCCAAAGTTGAGGATTAATGTGCCAAGGTTACCGGTGGCCACAATGATGCAAAGAAAGTTTAACTTCCAAGTCAAAGACAAAAACACTGTTAGTGACAGAGACGAGGGAAGCATAAGGGCTAAGCCAAAGACATCACTTGGCTCAGTCTTCTCTGGTGTCCTTGGAAACAAAAGATATTCACTTCCATCCAAAGTGAAGAAAAATGGAAAAGAGAAGCATAATATGGCTGCATTTTCAAATGAGTTTGAACCAAAACCAGTTGTAGGTGCATTATCTCAGCTTCTTTTACTTGAGCAAGCATTGGAGCAAGATGAAGGAAGGCATAGCAGAATGGATAAGCAACGTCTGAAAATTTTATTGGGTTTTCTAGAGAAGAAGAAAGGGTTGAATAATTTCATTACAGCCAAATGGAGGGCAAGTAAAAAGGATTTTCACGTTGTTGTCACCAGGTTTGGAAAAGTTAGGAGGAAGATTAATTCATGGCGTTTGGTTAGGATTCCATCCAAATTAGTGGTCATTCACCTCAAGTTGAAGATGATAAAGTCTTTCATGAAAAAGAAAGTGACAAAGCAATTTGAACATGAAGATGATGACAGAGAACTGTGCAAAAAAAGGATTCTCATGGGACAAAGATGCAAGCCCTTGCGTTCTCCAAGTCCATACTACCTGGGATATGAAACAGACAGGCTTCTGTTACCAGAAATGACTTCTTGACCAATGCATGGTGCCATTTTTTTGAAATAAGAAAATCGTTTAGTTATATTTCTCATCTTTGGCATAGGTTCCCTTCTGTACTTCGTAATTAGGTATTGCTTAATCATCATAATTTTTTCTATTTTTTATTCTTCTTTTTGGTTATTTTCTATTTTGTATTCTGAAGAAAAGATTCGCTTTAAATTATCATTCATATTGCAAGAGCAATGCCGCAATGTTTTTCTTTTCCTTTTATCAGAGTACTAATAGACTCAAGCCATTACATTAATTGAACACACTAGTGGTCAGTACAGGATTTGTATGTGATATAGATAAATGCAATCAAAACAAAGCTATGGAGTATGAACAACCAAGCTCAAACCGCTGTAGCAACACAAGCACATACTTGTATGACAAACTATTCTTGTTGAGTTGACAATTGCCGCTCAGGGCAGTACAAGAACTGAAAGCGTGTCAAGCGTTACAAACCTTGAGGTAACATGCTATTGACCTGTCTTTTGGAACCCAGTCCAAATTCAAGCCATACAGTTCAGATCACATCTTAAGTGGTTTCAAACCCAGTGATGCTCGTATCCTGTTTGCTTCTGCGATCTCTGGATCTGGATGGTCGGTTCCGTCTTCCTTCTTTTCCTTCTTTTCTTTCTTCTCCCTCTTCTTCTTCGGCTCACCATCCTCAGCTCCATCTCTTCTAGGACTTACGCTACTTCGAGCATGTCTCTTTCTGTAGTCCCCACCATCATGTTCCTTGCGATCCCTGCTTCTACTTCGACTCCTTGAGTAGGTCCTCCTCCTTCCACGGTCACGATCTCTGTCTCTCCTCTCGCGCTCCCTACCTTCTCTCTCACGACCATAATCCTTTTCTTCCCTCAGACGATATCGGTCTCTGTCCCTCTCCCTATCTCTGTCCCTTTCCTTTTCCCTATCTCTGTCCCGATCTCTATCTCGGCCACGTCCACGCTCTCTCTCATAATCTCTATCATATTCTCTGTCATAGTCACGATCCCTATGAAAAGGACACCAAAAAAGCAAAAGTTCAGTAAGCTTCACAAGCCAACATGTCCATTTACACTTGCAAGAAAAACATGGATGTCATCCAAAATCACAAGAGAAATTATGACTGACGAAAAACAGAACAAGACGTACACCATTGATCTATTTTGTATTTTAAAGTACATGACAGCATCAAAATGATAAAAGGCCATCTATAAATCAAAATATCAAATGCTTTAACCATCAGCACCAACTTTACTACCATTTAGATGCATGTGCATGCAATGCAGTTCTTAGAGGGACATGTAATAATTGGTGACCACAATGCCTCCCTAACAAGAAACTAAAAACTAACTCATTTTCAGATATCTCAGTTACATATTTGATGGAATCTTGTACTAACGTGCTGATATAGAGGGAAAATACTACAGTTATAAAGTTTTTATAAATGTTCAAGGACTGCAGGGCAACGAAAGATTTAGCCTATTTTCTTCACACTCGTGTGAAAGTTCAAATTTTCAAGAAAGGGAATCTTATGATAAGTTAGGAATCTCTTATGATAATCATCCGCGTCTGAAACATATTTTAATGCCCAAAAGTTGGATAGGATGACCTTCACGTGAAGATTATATTGCCCTCAATTTTTATGAAATACAGGATGCTCACTAAATGATAAAAATGAGAAAGTAATCCACACTACGACAACCCCAGATATTCAAGAAAAGCTTCAGAAGGACTGTTGTCTCTTGCAATATACTTTTGTTTCTGACTAACAAATTTTCTTTCGTTATAGAAAAGCTTTACATGAAATTAAACTCTCTAATGGATGTTCAATAGTCATAACTCAACCAAGTGGAGAATCATTCATTTTAACCTCGGATTAAAAAAATAGGCAATGA
>Ga0228710_1009447_pt1 | contig 13514 bp, 4 predicted proteins | sample MedpolnodulmetaG_FD_177995 | JGI IMG/M metagenome (GOLD analysis project Ga0228710, IMG submission 177995) | Root nodule microbial communities from Medicago polymorpha collected in Santa Monica, California, United States - pink nodules | ecosystem: Host-associated > Plants > Roots > Nodule...
GTGTGAATTTTCAACTTTGCATAGTAACTTTCCATGTGAACATAGAAGTTACATGCCAACATGTTTTACTGCCATGTGATGTAAATTCCACAAAAGTGTGCTTTACCCATTTTCATGTGTTCACAATTTTCGTTTATATTATTGTTTGTTATTGGTTTTTGTTCTCTCATCATGTATTACATTTGCCATATTTCTCAATCATGCATTGTGCTAGACGGTTTGTAGTTTGATTTTCTGAGATCAAAATTGCATTTATATGTTTGGCCAAGTCACTAGTATGTTTGTTGAAATGTTCACTGTGAGCTACATGGATTTAATAATGTTTGCTTCAAATTGTGCACAAAACATTATGAATTGAATAAATCAAGTTTTATGATGCAATGTCAGTACAAAGAGTGGTTTATCATTGATTTAAAATTGATGGTATACATATGAACCGCTAGCATATTACAAATGACAAAATAATAGTTTTTTAATGAATGCAATTATATTATGAACTATATGTAAGAAAATATCATATAAAAAATGTTAAATAACTATCATTCTTAAATGCATTCACTTCTTGTTTGAAGGGGAAATTATGATAACTAATAGTGGTAACACTCATGGTCATTTTAAAATTGTCATATGCATATGAGATTTGAACACGGTTTCTTGGGTTACAAATATAAAAATCTTATCCCTGGAAAGACACTTCACTTAACAAAAACGGTTTGTAAGATGATCAATATCATTTTTTATATTGTCTTTTCAAATCTTATCACTTTTTAAAATAGTACTTAGTTTTTTCACAATTATCACCGACAACATGACGAACTCTAAGAATCTAGGGAAAGAAAGAATGTTTAAGAGCACAACACAACAAAAATAAAGAACTAATGCCTTAAAACTTTGTATTGGATACATAACTAAGTTTGTCTTTAATTAAATATTGAAAATTGCTTTTCTAACATTTGAAGGTTCTTAGAAACACAGAGAAATGACCAAAAAATTCAGAGGTAGTTAATTACAACCAGTTTTCTCTTTTGAAGCCATCTGTAATTAACTACCGCTGAAGATTTTTGGGGGTCATTTTCATGTGTTTTTAAGTAAGTTGTTATGTGAGAACAACAACTTTCTTAAAATTTTGAAGTCATCTGTGATTAACTACCGCTAGAGTTTTTTTGAGTCATTTCCATGTATTTTTAAACAAGTTGTTACATGAGAACAACTTTCAATATTTTGTTTGATAGTTCACATTTATCAAATTATTATAAAATTGAGCCTAAAACATTTATCAATTCTTTATGTTGTTGATACCCTTGATTGATTTGCATTCCTTTTTGGTTATACTCTTTGGTCTCACAAAAATGAAAACTAATCATAGAGTAATAAATTTGTTTAAATTAACTTCTTATGTATAAGTGAATTAATGTTTTTTTTTCTCTTGCTAACCATTGTCCTTAGAGCAATGGTTAATGAATGTAAAAATAAAAAATTTGTCTTGAAAATAAAAGTTTTTACTTTTGATTAAGTAATAATTACATTATTTTAATAAAAAGTTACTTGTTTTGGTTGCTTAACCAATGTCTTGAGGACACTGTTTAACATTCTCCTTTTTTTTTTTTACAAAGTGAATTTATCGTTGATTTTTCATATTCCAAGATAAGGAGCTATACCTTTTGTGTATACCTCCTCAGTGACTGTTGTTGCACCTCTAGACAAGTAATCGCTAGTTTGTAGATAATATGTACATTAATCAGAAATTTCAATGTTCTTTTCACCTCAAAAATATTGGAAGTAAATTTGAATGTCAAAAAATGTTCTTATCACCCAACATTAGATAATGCTTGTTAGTATTGTTAGCTTATTTGTATCATCTTCCTCACTTTACATTGTAGTTTAGACATCAAAATATTTTGTCATGAAACGGGACGTTTGTACCATCTTCTAACTTTTATAATAAGTCACAATTCCCATTGCTCAAAAAGATGGTAAATGAATGTTTGTGGTAAAAGAGGTTTGTTGAGGTTGCGGTTAAGTTGGGTTGTTTGAATATTCTTACTTAATAATGGTTAAATGAGGAAATGTGTGTTCTTCATTGACATAGTGTGACTTAATAATGATCAATGAGTACAGATTTGATTTTGGTTTTGCATTTTATACCGTAAAATTCCCTTTATTGACATAGAAAATTCGTTATGTCAAAATACATCTCGCTCATTTAAATAAATAAATATAAAATAATAAAATAATTAAGAGTATTTTGATAGTGATGTTTTCGTGAGCTTATCTCAGTTGTTATAAACAATGCATAATATATTAAAAGTCTGAAATTTTGAACTCCAACCATCACAAAAAAAAAAGATATTAAAAAAATCATTATACTTATTTATAGGTGCAATAATAATGAATGATTACATGAAGAAGATGAAGAGAAAAATATTTTCTTTTTTAAATATATTTTTCTCTTACTCCTCCCATGTTACCATTCATTGTAGTTACTACACAACTTTGATGGTGATGACTGATGAGTATTCAAGTCCATATTCCAAAGTTTTATAGTAGATGTTTCTACTACTTGTCATGATTTTGAACCGTGTGGGACATTATTCCCTTCCTAAAGCACTACTAAGTTAGCCATCAAATCTATCTATTATATGGTGGAACTTGTAAACAATTAAATTAATTTCTAATTTTGTGGAGCACTCACAAATAGGTGATTGAGATTATGAATATTTAAAAAATGTCTTTTATTCTATTGATGTGTCAAATCGGTCCTTATATTAAACCACTTAATTTCAACTAGGTTTCTATATTTTAACAATTGAGTAATGCTAACAACATTCTCTTTTGAACACTCTCTCTAAAACTCACTCTCTTATTGGTTTAAATCATTGTAGATCTACACATTGGAAATAGAACTCACACAAAGCGGTGAGACATATATTGATTCCATTCAATAAAAGAGTGAGTGCTAAAGAGAGTGTTCAAAAGTGAGTGTTGCCAGCATTCCTCTTAACAATTTACTATTAATTTGGTCCATAAGTTTATCCACTTACTATCAATTTAGTCTCTAAAAAAATCTTTAAAGGACAAATATAAGTAAAATTTGATAGAGTCGATGACCATTCTAAAATATTCATAACGTTAGGAATCTATTTGTAAATGTCCTACAAAGTCAGGAATTAATTTGGTGGATTACTCTCTTGCTAGAACCTTGCGGAATTGAAGTGGCTCAACCAACTAGATTAAACTTGTTATCATCAAGATGTAAGGAAGCAAGTGCTGCAGGATTTTTTCATTAAAGTTATGATCAGAGTATTTAAATGGTCACAAAATATGGTGTGTACATTACTAGACAGTAGAAAACTTTAGTATTTCACCTTTTTGTTATCCATCATGTACTGTGATCAATTTGGACTATCATTGTAATTTGGAATACACTCCTAACAAATAAAACTGTTATATTAATAATCAATTTTCTTCTTGTTGAATCAGCCAAAGGAACCAGATCATAAGTCCTTCATTGAATTGATTTCTCACATATCCTCCACCATTGATCTACTTTGACCAAATGTACATGAGAGTGTAGTGGACTTTCGTTTACGAAAACTATTTCTAATTTACAATACAAGCATTCACCCAAACTCACGCCTAGACACAATTGTAGAAAGCAATTCTACCAATAGTACACTTGCAAGGCATGAATGTTGAATCAAATGTGACCAAACTTGTTGGTCCTCCTCTAGAATTTCGATTAGGAAAAACGGAAGCCATCAGGGTGCTAGCTGAAGTTTTCAATTCTATAGAGCATTCCAGTGAAACCAGCTTATCACATATCCCATAAGTTATAACCTCTCTACTATAGTTTATGAAAACAACTTGTAGCTTATATGAAAATATTTTGACTTTGCTTTATCGTTTTTTGTTGAAATAGGTTGTACATAAACCAAACAAGGGTTTAATAATGCAGGTGCTGATTTCAGGTTTGGAATTTCTAATGACCATCATGATCATTTAGGATACTTTCTCTATGGAATTGCAGTGCTTGCAAAGTCTGGTTTGGTCTGGCTGAGCGGAAAGAATGTCAGCTCGGCATTGAGCTCTTACCATTTCTTCATATTTCTGAAGTTTTGTTTTATGATGTTAAGCATGTGAAGGGACTTGTGGAGTGACGAGGGTTGGAAGGGGTTTGTATAAAAAGTTAAATGGATTTGATGATTGAAACTTAATGACCAATCTATTGTTGATGACTGATTTCACTAAGTGAGTGATTTTTTTACAAAGAAATTGAGAAGAATGAATCATTGATATCAAGCATTTTCTATTACAAAGCAAGCTAAATCATGAAGTCCTTGTATAATATGTTTTGAAGTCCCACATCGGCAGTTTTATAGCATTGAGAGGACACCTTACCTATAAATATGTGGTTGGCTGTACACCTTTCAATTACTTCTAAATTCACTTTCACTTATGATGAGTGAAACGCAGGACCGGCCTTGTTGTGGGCTCGAAAGTGTTTTTGATAGGAGGAGGAGTATATAGAGATCCTTGTTAAACAAAGCTTTTTATATACACTTTTCCTATAAAAATTTTGGTTCCTAATATGCCATAAAATATTTACCAAGAAATTTAGAATCTCATAATAAAATAAATTATATCTTGTTTGAAAATGCATGATATGCATTAAGGATCATGTGTCCCATTCTATTTTTTTTGTTATTTCTTTTTATCAATAATATATAGGATGAGGTGCATTTGCCTAGTGTATTATCATAATGAACTTGGTACTTGTATCGTATAAAAAGAGGAAGGATTTACACTTTGAGAGTTTACATCAACTTGTTTTTTTACGTAAACTCGTACGAGTTTACTTAAAATTTAGATTATATAAAATTTATTATATACATGACATACGTAAGCTAATATAAATATTGTAGATAGGTCAATAGTGCAAACAATGACTTAATTATAAAGACAAAGTATACTCAACCATCATAATAAAGCGTTATGCTCAACTTAGTATCAAAATATAAAATTAACTCGCAAAATCATAAATATTGCATGTTGTGTTGTTTGTTTCAGAAGAAAGAAAGGCAAACAAAGAAAGTTTTAACTATAAGACTATTACTTTTTCCACCCTATCTCTTACTAGCACGCCCTGTAATTTTTTCGAAAATGCCCTTGAGTAATTCAGATTTTATAATCCGAATTCAGTTTTTCCTTTGTTATAGGGTGAAAAAATGAGTTCTTCACCAATTCGGATTTTTTCGGATTATATAATCCGAAATCTTCAAAAACTAGGGCGCACTACTTGATTTTTTTCATATTATATAATCCGAACACCCCTTAAACACCCATTTTCAAGGGAAAAACAGTTCAGATTATATAATCTGAACAGTATCAGACAAATTCTAAGCATGTTTGTAACATGGATTGTCATTTTATGGACAATATTAATCTTCGTAACTCTCATCCTTTTGTTTTAGGTCATTGTTAGCTGTTCTTAATCAAAAATCGAGTTTTCGAACTACTTGATCAGATTGCTCCGAAACTTCCTCTCCAATCACGGATGCTATGCTCTATCAATTTTTTTTTTTAAATTCTTCTTTTATCATTGATTTCAATTTTCTCTCTTTTTTATAGATCTTTCTTCTTTTTTTATAGACTTATATTTTTCTTTATAGATTTCTTTTCCTCTTCTTTTTGTTTCGAGTTCAAAATTTTCCACTTCTTTTCATAAATTTCTCTTCCTTTATAGAAAAAGAATCTTTTTTATTTATTTATCAATTCGATTTTTTTTGAAAAAAAAAATCCATATTAATTCAAAAACAACTTCAACATCCGCACTATCTATCGTCTACGTGGATGTGAGTCTAATTCTCACATGTCCTACAAAATACGGCTCTCACTCTCAAAGTTATCATATAAAAATAGATTGCACAACTGAAATACAAAATTATATATATATATATATCATTCAATGTCTCTCAATATATATCAGTTCTAAACAGTCTCCCCTGCCTTCTTCCAAAACCTGTATCACATTTTTTTTCATAAGTTGGTGATCGTTGAAGACTCTTAACTTAGGAAAACAATGACTCAAACGGTTCATGTTTTTTTTCTTCTTCTAGAATTTACCATTGTCATTCTTATTTTCATGTTACTACTATATTAATGTGCTAATTATTGTTCTAATTTCATGAGGAATAGTTTTTCAATGAAACATTGCCGATCCATGGTGAATTTATTATTTACTTTTTTGAAGGGATCCAAGGTAAAATTTGAGAGTGGTTACAATGTTGAAACAATATTCAATGGAAGAAAGCTAGGAATTGAGCCACACTCAATCGAAATATCAGGTTAATGGGTCGTCATGTAGTGGACCGATGACGTTGGCTAAGGCCCAGTTCGAAACAGATAGATAAAGTACAGTATATTTGCTGTACAATTTTCTTTCCATCCCTACAGTTCATTCCATTCACTCTTTTTCTTCCAATAATTCTCTCAAAAAGCATACTTTTCAGTTTAACAATGGTCAAACATGGATTTTGTATGCTTCTTCACCTGTCAGGTTGACTCACCGTCTTTCTGAGATCACTTCTGAAGCATTTTCTGGCATAATTCAGATGGCTTTGTTGCCGGATTCCAGACCAAAAAACGAAGCTGTTTGTGACAGGTTTAGTTCTTGTTACCATGTGTCAGATATTGCTATGTTTAGAGAACCATTTTGTGTTGAGTATAAGTTTGAGAAAAAAGGTTCAGGTGATTTAATAATTTTAGCACATCCTCTAGATCTTCAGCTTTTGTCTAAGGAAGATTGTAATGTTACTGTTTTGAGTAATTTTAAGTACAAAAGCATTGATAGTGAGCTTGTTGGTGTTGTTGCTGGTTCATGGCTTTTGAAAACCGATCTTGTTTCTGTAACTTGGCATTCAAGCAAAGGTGTAAAAGAAGAATCTCGTGATGAAATTGTTTCAGCTCTTTTGAAAGATGCTGAAGGCTTGAACGCATCTGCAATAACAGCAAATTATTCTTACTTTTTTAAGGTAAATTGATTGCTAGGGCTGCAAGGTTGGCATTGATAGTCGAAGAGGTTTGTTTCCTTGATGTGATTCCAAAAATTAGAAAGTATTTGAAAGAAACCATTGAGCCTTGGCTGAATGGAAATTTTCATAGAAATGGATTTATCTATGATAAAAAATTGGGAGGTATTATAACCAAACTAGGTTCTAACTGCGGATTTCGGGTTCGGAATTTATAATGACCATCATTATCATTTAGGATACTTTCTCTACGGAATTGCAGTGCTTGCAAAGATTGATCCGATTTGGGGTAGAAAGTCTAAGCCTCAAGCCTATTCACTCTTGGCAGATTTTGTGACCTTGAGCAGAAATTTGAACTCTAATTGCACACGTCTAAGGTGTTTCGATCTTTACAAGTTACACTCTTGAGCGAGTTTTTTGGTCTAACAAAAGAGACAGTTGTCTATGGTTTAACTTGGTCCTGCTGAGTGGAAAGAATGTCGGCTCGGCATTCATCTCTTACCATTGCTGCCTATTTCTGATGTTTTGTTCTCTAATAAGAAAGTTAAATGGTTTTGATGATGGAACTTAATGACTAATCTAATAATATCAAGCACTCTCTCTTACATTTCCTTTATGTTATCTGTTGGATCTGTAATCCTTTTTTATTATACTATTGACACATTTCACTTTTTAATGGCAGTCAAGTGATGACAATGTTAGTTTCATCCATTCATTCTAGATTGAAGGGCCGTTCTAATCTTAAAATTATGAAGTTTAATAACACACATGAATAGAAAATACTTTATTGAGCCTAAATTATGAAAGTCTGTATATAATAAGTTTTGAAGGGAACGTGTTTTGCAAGTCCAATTTACTAAGTTTTGTAAAAAATATAGCAAGTTGGATAGAAAGATAATTATAAGTCCCACATCGGCAGCTTGTATAACATTGAGAGGAAACCTTAGCTATAAATTCGTAGGGTACTGCACCAGTTTTGTATAACAATTAAATTCAAATGAAATTGGGAAAATCAAATATTTGAAGTGATTATTACATGTGAATATCATTTTGTTATTTGAAATGATATTCACATGTGAAATTCTTTCAATTATTTTTTGTTCCAAAATGAATTTAAGGAAAATGCCGAATGGTATGACATATCTGAATATTTTCAACCTTTAAACATATTCTGACTTTCTAGCAGTTGAAAATTCAATCCTTTCTCACATAAAAAAACAAAAATGAATTTGATTCATAATATTGCTGACTCCACTGTTATTTTTTTTGAGTGATTTATGTATGAATTGAATAATTTTCTTGTCGGGTTGAATATCTTGAAAATAAAAAACCGAGAATCGACCATAGTTGAACCAATGTTCAATCGTTAGACTGGTGCTGATATTGGGTTTGGAATTTATAATGACCATCATTATCATTTAGGATACTTTCTCTGCGGAATTTCAGTGCTTGCAAAGATTGATCCAATTTGGGGTGGAAAATTTAAGCCTCAAGCATATTTACTCGTTGCAGATTTTATGACCTGAGTAGAAATTCAAACTCTAATTAAATGCGTCTAAGCCTATTTTAAATCATCGGTGCATTTCACTTTTTCATGAAATGTTGTGAACTGAACGTGTTATGCAAGTCCATTCACAACTTTTCTGAATAGAATTCAGTACTAAGTTGAATAAAGAGATAGTAATAAGTCCCACATTGGCAGCTTATAAAACATTCAGAGGAAACCTTAGTTATAAATAGGTAGTGGACTGCATATCTTTCAAATACAACCATATGCAGATGCAATGCTTTTAAATTGGGAAGATCAAAATATCAGAAATGGTTGGTCATTTTAATGTATTTTTGTTTTTTCAAAAATGAATTTAGTTAAAGTGGCAAATTATTTTAAATAGTTGATTTCATTCCATTTGGTTCTATAGTAATGGGACACAATAAAATTATTAAACTTGATACCCCAATATTTTGAGGCTTCTATCTCAATGCTTTACCAACCAATGAGTATGAGTAATGGATATGTTTGTTTCTTACAACATTGAAATCCTTAAGTCATTATTATAATACTCATCAGGTAAATCAATATTTAATAAACTTAATTATAATAGTGGCTGGAATGAGTATATAAATTAGAGTTATTATAGCATGAAAACAATTACATTGTAAAAAGAGCCTTGATTGTTATGGTATATGAAGATGCTGAACTAGCAGCCGTTGAATCAACACTTACATCATTGGAAATTCTTGCAGCTATAAATTGTGGTGGGATATGAAAGAAGGAGAAAATATGTATGAGAAAGTGTTTACTAACAATAATAAGGTTATTAGTGTACTTTGGTCTAACAAAAGAGACAATGGTCTATGGTTTGGTCCGGCTGAGTGGAAAGAATGTCGGCTCGGCATTCAGCTCTTACCATTGCTTTCACTAAGAATGTCTCTGATTTTTTTAACAAACGAATTTGTTTATCTATTCCTTCAACAAAAAAAATTGTTTATCAATGTTAGATTCATACATTGATTCTCAACTTTGGGTCTAGATTCCAGTGCCTTCTTAAATAATTTAGAGATTCGTCTAACATAATTTGAAGATTGTTTTAATCTTAAAATTTGGACCCTTAATAAAAAGAAGGACAAAAAACTCACAAAGAGACATCTTTTATTTAACTTTAAAATAACATCAAAAACTCAAAATACTTGTTCCTATACTAGTTCATTGTGCTCCTATGAAAAGAATGAGTTTTACAACTAAAATTTTGTCTAGAAACTTCATCTAATATCCAATAATCAGAACTTTCGTAACATAACCTCATATACTTATGCAGACTATTAAAATCGATTGACTAAATGGATGCACTTGACTTAAAGTCATGTCTTATGAACTTATGACACTAGATTGCTTCAAATATAATTCTTATTTGCATATAGTGTTCTAGACCCCTTAGTAATAATACATATAATGAAGTCCTTGTATAATATGTTTTGCACTGAACGTGTTTTGCAATTCTAAAAATATACAAAGTTGAATAGAAAGATTGTAATAAGACCCACATAGGCAGCTTATAATGCATTGAGAGGAAACCTTACCTATAAATAGGTAGTGGACTGCACATCTTTCATATACAATCAAATGTAAATGCGATGTTTTTAAATTGGATTGGATAAATCAAATATTTGAGATAATATCCCTTTTTGAACATCCTATTGTGTTTTCATAAACGACGTGATGTTCGAAAGGGGGTTTATCTCCATTATTTGTTTTTATTTCTGTTTGGTCTCTATTATGGGATACAATAGAGTTATCAAATTTTTACCTTTTGAACATCCTATATCTCTTGCAATTCCTTTGTGTTATTGGTATTTGTTTGATTTGCATTAGTTTTTGGTTATACTTTGTCCGGGAAAGTTGTTTTACCTTTTGTGTATATATGCATTCAATATTGATTGTTTATATTTCAAGATAAATTTGTAGTTTTTCTTTTTGGTAGATAGATGAAATAAAAAATCATGAAATCATGATTAAAACTAAAGAAAATTTAGACGCTTGGAAAAGAAGAAAGAAGAAATCTCTAAAAATGAAAATTGTTTATTGAATTATGTTAAGTCTGTTACAATTGATCTAATTGTGTTGAGTTTGTTACGATTGATCTATATATAGAAGCTATAGTTATAACTAACTCTTAGATCTTCCAACCAATTAACAACTAGCTGACACTAATATAGTAATAGTGTAGCTAAATGGAAAAAAAGATTGTGACTCAAGTTAATTTGCTGCACAAGTTAACTGATACTGAATTACAATTTTATAAGTTTAATAACAAATAACCATTGATACTCATAAACACAAGTGAAGGGGTCGAGTTTCGAACCCCAATCATGACGTTCAACCTTCCAATTTCGACATTTTGCTAGTTAAGTTAGGATTTGTGGACACAAATTTATAATATTATTAATAAAGGATATGTTAACAAGTGCCCTTGAGGCATTAGTTAAAGTACCAAAATAAATAACTTTGCAACAAAAAATTGTGTAATTATTGTCAAGACAAAGGTAAAAACTTGCATTTCTAAGACAAAATTTCTACTATTGAATTCCTTAATTAACCATTGACTTTAGGCACTTATTAGCACAACCCAAAGAATAATAAATACATTTAGAAGTTTTTTTTTTTTAGGGAAATACATTTAAAAGTTGTAGAGTCTTATATTTTGGGAGAAAGAAAATTTTGTAAATGGTATTATTATTAGAAACTAAACGTGTTTTGCAATGAGGCCTTCAAGTAAATAAATAAATCATTCAAATATAGCCAGCGTAACCTAGACCGTTACGATGGTTTTGAAGATGGAAAGTGGAAACTATATCTCTAGCATTAACGGATGAATTGGTGGCTGAACTCAATGATATCTAACATTTTCTTAATTTGTTATTGATATTTGTTTGATTTATAATCCTTTTTGGTTATATTACACATGTTGCTAATACAATTGAGTACTAAGTTGAATAGAGAGAGAGTAATAAGTTCCACATTGGCAGCTTATAAAGCATTGAGAGGAAACTTTAGTTATAAATAGGCACTGGACTGCACATCTTTGCAATACAATTAAATGCAGATGCAATCAGGAGCGGATCCGGGATTAAATTATTAGTGGGGCTAATTTTTTTGTTTTTAAGGAAATAAAACTAAAAATTTTGGCAAAATAAATTACATAAATAATAGCATATGTATTAATCGTAGCAAATGGTCAATCACCTTGTTCCTTATCTTGTTTATATTTTAGTGAAATTTAACATTTTTTTTTTCTATTAGCCACTAGAAATTCACCTCATAAAGGTGAACAGATGGAGTGTCCGGGGTTCGAACCCCAGCCCATGCATATAATATGCAACGCCCCTGCCAACTGAGCTAAACTCACGGGAACATTCAATTTTTTAATTATAATTTAAATAACATGATAAAAATGGTAACATAGCAATCATTGTCATTGTACTCCGCTGTGCTTTACAATTTATGTGAAAAAAATTAAGAAAAAATGCAAAACTTGATAATTGAACAGGGACATCCAGGTTTGTCCAACTCAACCTAGCCACTAGACCAATACTTTATATTTGGTCATATATCAAAATATAACATATATATTAGAAAATATAGGCTGAGCTGATGTGGCAACAGCCACATCCAGCCTCACACAGATCCGTCACAGATGCAATGCTTTTAAATTGGATAAATCAAATATTTGAGGTGATATGCCATTTTAAACGTCGATATTGTTCTTTCATAAACGACGTGACGTTCAAAATGGGTATTCACTTCAATTATTTGTCTTTATTCGTGTTTGGTCTCTATCATGGGACAATATAATTTTGAGGCCCAATATATCTGGCAATTCCTTTTATCTTATTGGTATTTTGCTTGATTTGCATTCCTTTTTGGTTATACTCTCCTGTCCTACGAACTACTTTTCTTAAAAGTAGCTGAAGTAGTAAACTTGTCTAATTTATAAGTGCATGTAATATTTGATTTTATATATTTCAAGACAAATTTGCAATATTAATAAGAGGTATATTTGAAACAAGAATAATAAATACTTTTAGAAATGGGATATTAGTCACTTTAGTCCTTTAATAGGAAATGACTCGTCACTTTAGTCTCTGAATGCAGACTCCGTTAGTCACTTTAGTCCCTATAATTGACTAACAAAGTCTACATTCATGGATTGTTTTGCAATTTCACAGCATTCAGGGACTAAAGTGACTACTCTTTTCTCATTCAGGAACTAAAGTGACTAATCCCCCTCTAGAAATCGTAGATTTTGGGACAAAGAAATTGTTATAAATGGTATTTTTGTAAATGGTATTATGATTAGGAATAGATGAGTAATTCGTTGCCATGGCATATGGTGCTCTATTTCGCTAAATATATTTTGATTGTGAATCCCCAATCTCGTACTTGAAATTGTAACGATCTTTGAAATTAAATATTGTCAATCAAACGGTTTTTCCATTGCAAGTATGAGGTAGCACGTTAACCGCATATGTGACCCTCATATTTAGAGGTGGGTATGGTTTGGTTAACCATATTAACCGAACCGAACTAAATCGAACCAAAATGTTGAAATGGTTCGGGAAAACTGAACTGAACCGTTTAAAGTTTGAAAGTAACCAAACTGAACCAAAGTTATGGTTCGGTTAACCATTTGCTTACCTATTAATCAAACCGAACCGAACCAAAACAAATATTTTTTATCCAATGAATAAAACCACTTTTATTAAAAAAAATAACAAATTAAAATTAAAAGCTAGAATAATTTATTTCTTCAAAACAACTTATCTTATGCAAAACAACTTATTACGATCTCTTTTTAAGAAAAAGGCCCCGTTTGGATAAACAACTTATATAGATGCTTATAGCATTAGGGCTTATAACATTAGAGCTTACATCGTAAGCTCTTATACTTGATAAGCTATTTATGTTTGGATATGTACACTAAAAAGTAC
>Ga0228710_1009452_pt1 | contig 13511 bp, 10 predicted proteins | sample MedpolnodulmetaG_FD_177995 | JGI IMG/M metagenome (GOLD analysis project Ga0228710, IMG submission 177995) | Root nodule microbial communities from Medicago polymorpha collected in Santa Monica, California, United States - pink nodules | ecosystem: Host-associated > Plants > Roots > Nodule...
ACATGGAACATAAAAAGATAGTGATGATAATAGTGATCATTGATCAATGATTGTTTTGTCAAAAAATAAAATATAAGAAAGGAGAGAGTAATTGACCATATTGCTTTCTCCACTTATGAATATGAGGAAACAAAGTTGAAGTCCAACTATGAGATATAGAAGCACAAACATCTTGTTCTTGTTTGTTTTGTTTGACTTGTGTTTGTTGTTGGAGTAAAAGGGTCTTCATCTCTTTGATATTACCAAAGTAAAAATCAGGAGAAGGTCCATGAATACCCTGTGTATGAAGCTTTGCTCTTAGTGATCTTGGTCTCAAAACCAAAACATGTAAAAAATGAATCAGTGCCACCAAAACTGCTACAAGAGCCACCATAACTTCAACAACTATACTCATTCTCAAACACTTATTTCTTCCACTCTCTTCTTTGATTTGTATAAGAAAACGTTCCAAACTCCTCAAACAGTACTCAATAGTCTTATGCTTTTAATTATTAAAAAAACTAATCTTAAATGTTTTTTTTAATATAATAATAACATTCCATTCTCCAACATTTTCTTCATCCAATCCCTATTGACTGGTACTCCCTCTTGTCCTATTTACAAGAAACAATTAATTTTTTAGAAACATTAAATAATTTATGTATTTGGTTTAGGTTCTTGATTAGATACATACATTATTCAATGTATCTAAAAAATCAACTTTCTCTTTTAAATAGGACTGGAGGGAGTATTTATTTGTTTCTCGGTAAATTCAATGAATAATATAAACTGATTCCTTAATAAGATTTTCCTTACATTCAATAAATTCAATTTTATACTTTTCAATAAATAATTTTTATTGTTTTTTTTTTATTATTATTATTATTATTATAAGATTTAGTCAAACAAATTATTTTGTCCTACATTTACTTTGCTATTAAAACAGTTAGAGAAATGTTAGCAACACACATTTTCCAACATACTCTCTTTGATTGGTTAAAATTTACATAAGACAAATCAAATTTATTTGGGATCCATATGATTTGGTGGGATATATGTGAATTTTAACCAATCAAAGAGAGTGTTGAAAAGTGTGTGTTATAATGTGTGTTGCTAGCATTACTCAAATAGTTATATAGTAAAATATCAATAAATTTAAGGGCTAAATATGTCTTTGATCCCTATAAATATATCAACTTTTCGTTGTAGTCCCTCTAAAAATTTCCTTCGACTTTTAGTCCTTATAAAATTTCAATCACTATTTTAAGTCAATTTTTTTTTTATTTTTTAATGAAATTTTGCATAAATGTGTAGAATATTGTAAAACTCTAAAAAAAAGAATTTTTTAACAAAACATAAATTAAATATGAATTTTTAACTGTAAAAAATATAAAAATTCTATAAGTGATTCCTTCGACTTTTTCGAGTGTTGTAGAATTTCTATAAGTGATTTGTGACCCATTTTCCATGTATACAACCGCTTGTCTCCCACGTTTCCATTGAGGAAGCCGTTTCTCTTTGAAATTCGAAATCTTCCCGCCTCAACAGGAATTGCTTGGCTTCGACGGTATCGCATCCTTGACCCACATCTTGTCGAACGCCAAGGCTTTTAGGCCTTTTCACGCTAAGTCCACATCTCGTCGAACTCCTCAAGTTTGAAGGAAAAGACTTCGATTCCTGCAAAAATAAAAGTCAACTAATGTTTACCACATTAAATGAGCCTTTTGAAATTACAGGCTAACAACGAATTTGAATTATGTCACAAGTTATGAATCCTATAAATTATATATGCTTGATTTCTTTTTGGAGTTAGATAGGTTAGTGAAATAGTGAAATACTTGTCATGGTTTGAAATTAAGTTTGGGGTCACCGCCGGACAAAATTGACAAGTGCACCTAATCGTAACAAGTAATATAGTAAGTTTATCGTTCTCCACAAAGATTATCGTTCAATTTAGTAATTAATAAAACTTGTTTCAAAAGGTGAAAGTGATGGTCGAATATGACAAGTGTACCAAATTGTGTACCAAGTAATAAAGTGATAAGTAGAGTATCGTATCCACAACGATTGTTGTTTTGTCCAAACAACTCACGTTACTTGTTTTTGTAAGTTTGATGATATAAAAGATAAGGGTTAAAGAGTAGCAATTTTTTCTGTTTGCAGTAGAGCAAGTTTACCTGTTTTGGTTGCAGAAAAGTAAGCAGCGGTTAGGATTCTTCGAATCCCCTCTATATATATTGCTGGATATTAAATAACCGTAATGTCACGTTTATTTACCTTAGGTGGACTATACAAGTGATGAGGCCGTTGGAACATTTCTAACCTAGTCGGTCGTCAAGTTGCACCTACTGATCGTACGGTGATCCTTACATGCAGGGTTTTACTCTCCCAGTTGATTGTAGGTCTATCTCTACGATGGCTAGCTGCACCTGCTGATCGCACGGTGATCCTTACGTGCGAGGTCTTGTTAATTCAAAGGTAATTGAAACATAGAATTTGTATTGGTTTTCCAAAGGCAATTGTGGTCAAACTAAGGTTATATGCGCGCTACGGTACACGGTTATTAATCCTATAAGATTCTGCCACCTTCTTAAGGATTATTAGTGTGGGTCCTGCCCAATCAATGTTCCTGTAGGTCTACCCATCTATGAATCTTAGGACACTCATAGCACAATCTCTCTCGCACTTAGTAGTTCTACAAACAGGCAACCCTATCTCATCTACCGTACAAAGGGTTTTGAGAGAATGGTTCTATCTTGGTTTATTCTCCGGAGTCGCTTGTTTCCTTAACTACTAATCAGTTACATCCTAGGTTCAGCAGAGTTACTACCTAGTCTCAGTAATGTCATCTCCTAAGTAGTTACTACTATGGTCAACTCTCTTTCGGTATCTTTCGCTAGTTACTAACTAATTACTTCCTAGACAGATAGTTACTAGTATGATGCTATAAATATCAAGATATAAGCAGTAAAATAGTAATAACAATGTTAGGCCCTGTCAAAACCTAAGTACCTAATCTAGGGTTACGTCCTTTGAAATAAATAATTCCTAAATAAAACTTAATAGCGAACAAAAAATAAATAAAATATAAACGTCATTAAATTAATTATATATCCAACAAAAATAAACAGAGGTTCATCTTAGAACTCAAATCTATAAAGATTTAGTTACACATCGTAACTAAAAACAAATTACTAAAGATAAAAACATACTCTAGAAAATCAAGGAGAAGATAGAAACTCTCCTGAAGCTCCAAAGTTGTCTACCTCTTGAACTGCCACAATTCCGAACGAGAAATTTTGAATGAGGAAGGCTAGTATTTATAGCGAGAGTTTCTACATGGGTTTGGGCTAAAAGTGCGGGCTTTACCCAAAATAAAACAGGAAAAGACGTTTGTGCCCCGCATTTTGAGATGCACGGGGCACATGGCTAGCATGCCTAGCTCATGAGTGTATGTCAAAGCCATGCCCTAGGCGCATGGATAATTCTCTAGGTGCATGGCATGCCAATTCCATTTGCTAGGCACATTCTCATGTGCTAGGCGCATGGGGTCTTTCCTGGGCCCAAATTCTTCGATTTTCCGTCGTTTTAGGTCTTCGTCTTCGAATAACTTGCCTCGGAACTTGGGAACATAACTCCTCCATGTTGTAAGTCTCCTGAGGCCTCTTGAATCTTCATTCATTGTCATCCTAAGTCGTAACAATTCTTCAGATGTTCTGGGAAATATTTGAAGAAATATAAACCATTACTACAAGAAGTTAAAATAACTTTAAACTAATTCGAAAAGAAATAAAAACATGGCATTAAGAAATTAAAGCCACTAATGGGAAAAATACAAAAGTTTCGAATGTTAGGGTGCTAAACATCGAGTTCCATTACATAACATTCGATAATAATATGAAATCCCTAATAGATAAATTATGGACCAATGGATAAAGGCCCAAAATTGAACATCCTTCTGAACCCATGATGTTCCGAGTCAAACCTACAGAGAATGCAAACGTCTGTTTGGGATTACTCATTGTCTTTCCCAGGAGGAGGCAAATTAAAACCAGGAAGCCTCCCGTCTCCTTTACAGGTATTTTTTGAGGAACATAATAATCTAAGGACCAAACCTTTGGGCATTGGTCGGTTCCACTGAAAAGGAGAGGAGCACATCCAAAAAGGGATTTTTCATAGATACAGACACAACCGGAGCTCGCGCAGTTTCTTCGCCTTAAAAAACGCGGTAAAGGTAGAGATTGCCTCTTTGATTTCTCGCCTTTTTAAGCAGAAGCTTCGAGCAGCATCAAGAAATAATCTGCAGCTTCGGCTTTGGCGACAAATGCAATATTTAAGACGCGTCGGATTTCTGCTATGTCAGGATCAAGTTTATATAGCAAATTAACTCCATACATCACACAGTAATGTGCATGCCCACTCTCCACCATCATGTTGAGAAAGGCTTGTTGTTGATGGGTGATATACTTTTTTCTAAACAGATCGAAATAGTCTGGAGGCAAAGCCCTAAGTATGGTGTGCATCTTTGAGATCTTGGCATGAGTTTTTGAAACTCTCATAAAACTCATAAGATGCAATGTACCACCTTTGGAAATTTCTCAGGCAATGATGGTAAGTTCATTGTCACTCAACCTTTCCATTGTTGAAAATTTCTTTTCGAAAGAGAAGAGAAGTCCAGAAATGGAAGTAAAATGTGGAAGGAAATATGATTTGTATAGTCTCAGGATGGCTGATATAGTAATGGTTAGATTTTCGCTCTAACTTACCAGGAAAAGCCACGTTTTCTACATTTAAGAGACTTCCCACCTTCCAAATTCCCAAAAACTTGATGGAAAGAGAAAATGCAAAGTTCCGATGAACTAGAGAGAGGAAGAAGGAAAGGCGTGCACCTTTTTTAACTTCAAATTTTCAATAGATATCATGACGGTTATTCAGAAGCGAAATAAAATGGAAGTTCCAAGATTTGGAATGTGGCCCACTAAGTGGGGTTTGATGATATCGCTAAAAGGTCGTTTTTTACTACCTTCAAAATCTTTAGTACTGATGATTTGGTTGGTTTCGACCAAAGAGATACACTCAGTGAAGTTCAAAAAATGTACTCTTTCTTCTTCTATCTGAAGATATCAACGAAAAAGACATTTTTTGGGGGGGCAATTTGTTAGCCTGTATTTTCGACAGGCCATAATAAATGTGGTCAATGAAGTTTAACCTAGATTTTGAAGAGGATGAATTAAGTTCGATTCTCAAGTTCGACTATCGAAGTGAAGTCCAGAAGATATGTTGATCGAGAGGATGGTTCGACAGAGTGAAGAAGATGTCGAAGGAAGATTGGCATCGAAAAGAGGAGTTGAGAAGCGGTTTCTCGTTGAAGAGACATTATTTGAAATTCAAATAAGTCTATAGTAGTTATTGGCAGTTACGTCTCGAACGTGTCTGTAGGTAGTTACTTAGTATAAGTAGCATTTTCCTCTATGGAAAACGGGTCACAATTCAATCATACTGAAAACTTACGCTCAAAGAATCCGCCCGCATAAGGAGAAACGATCAGACAAGTCCTAATGTATGAATCTGTGCACCACTTTACTTTCATTTTAATGCAATTATACTTTAACTTTTTAGACTCCTTTTTTTCATTTAATCTTTTATTTTAAGCTTTCGCATCGATCCCTTGAAGATAATCTCGACAGATCTTACCCTGTGTCTGGATTTCGACGATTATATTCATAGTTCTCTAATAGTAACAAGAACAATCACGGTTTTCTGGAAAACAATCAAGCACAAAATGCCTTGAGATTTTCTGGTTGATCTCGCTCGCCCTTGTTTTAAATCAGTTCAGTAGTTTACTAAAATCCAGGGTAAACAACAGTTTGACTTATTCAGTGACCACAAGAGTTTAAAGTATTTGTTCGACCAGAGAGATCTGAACATGAGACAAAGGAGATGGTTGGAGTACTTAAAGGATTTTGACTTTGATTTGAAGTATCATCCAGGAAAGGCTCATGTAGTAGCTGATGCATTGAATCGGAAAGCTTTAGCGCAAGCCGAAGTTTTGAGGCATACTTTCAACTTGTATGAGAAAGTCAGGGACCTCAATCTTGAGATCACAGAGGTTGATGGTGGTGTTTGGTTACACAAACTAGAAATCTCCTGTGACTAACGGTCAAGGATAGTACAAGCACAGGGTATGGATGCAGATATTTAGATAAGAATTGGTTATCCAGAGTTTTCTATGGCTTCAGATGGAGCAATGTTATTCGAAGGCAGAGTTTGTGTTCCGAATGACCCGGAACATCTAGAGATTGATTTTAGAAGAAGCACATAAGAGTAGTTTCTCGATTCATCCTGGTGCTACCAAGACATATCAGGATTTGAAAAGAGATTATTGGTGGCCTGGCATAAAAACTGAAATTGCGGAGTTTGTAGTACGGTGTATAATATGTCAACAAGTCAAGATTGAGCATCAGAGACCGGCAGGTCTGCTTGAACCATTAGAAATTTCGCAGTGGAAGTTGAAACAGATATCTATGGACTTTGTGGGAGGCTTACCCCGTACTCAGAAAGGACATGACTCGATTTGGGTAATCGTAGACAGATTGACCAAGTTGGCTCACTTCTTACCGGTTAAGTCTACCTACAAGATATCCTAGTATGCAGAGTTGTTCATCTCATAGATTGTTAAGTTACACGGTGTTCCAGTGAGTATTGTGTCAGATAGGGACCCAATATTCACTTCACACTTTTGGAAGGCTTTCCATAGAGCTTTAGAAACTCTGTTGAAAATGAGCACGTCCGATCATCCGCAGGCGGATGGCCAAACGGAGAGAACTATCCATACTTTAGAAGATATATTGCGTGCTTGTGTTCTGGAAGATGGTGGAAGTTGGAATAATCATCTACCTTTGATAGAATTTTCCTACAACAACAATTATCACTCAAGTATAGGTATGGCACCTTATGAAGCTTTTTATGGTAGGAAATGCAAGACCCTTTTATGTTGGGCTGAAGTCGGGGACAAAGGTATCATAGGACCCGGGATTGTTCAAGAGACAACTTTGAAGATTAAATCTATTTAGGAAAAGATGAGAATGGCTCGGAGTCGTCATAAAAGTTATGCAGATAAGAGGCGGAGACCATTAGAGTTCAATGAGGGAGATCATGTGTTCCTGAAAGTCATGCCTAAGTTGGGTTTGTGAGGTGTCTTCAAAACCAAGAAGTTGTGTCCCAGGTATGTTGGGCCATTCCAGATACTCTGATGTATTGGTCCAGCAGCCTATCGATTAGCTTTACCCCCAACCATGCCAGGGTTGCACGATGTTTTTCATGTATCTCACTTAAAGAAGTATATTCCGGATCCTTTCGAACCAGTTGAATTGGATTCCATAGAATTGAAGTCGGACTTGACATTTCAGCCGAAACCCGAGAGAATAATAGACTGAGATGTCAAATCCCTCAGGAGCAAAGAGATTCCCATAATGAAGGTCGTTTGGAAAGGTTCGCTGGATGGTGAAGCTACTTGGGAGCTTGAATCAGAAATGTTGAATCAGTATCCGCAGTTGTTTTCAAGTAAATTCTAAATTTCGAGGACGAAATTCTTTTAAGGAGGGTATGATGTAATATCCCGCTTATTAGTTTCACAGTGCTTTACCTGTTAACTCATCTTATGCGCGTTTAAGGTGTAAGGGTATTTTAGTACTTTTGCATTAGGGGTATTTAATTAGTTTTTGAGCCAAAATATTCATTGTTGATGAAACTTTCTCTCACTAGAAAGAAAAAAAAACCAGATTTCTCTCTTCCCTCTCTCTAGAAATCGAACCCCATCCCTTCCTTCTTCAATCAATCCCCTTTGAATTCAGCATTAGTGAATGATCAAGGCTTATGAATGGTTTAATCATGAAGATTACATGAAGAATGGCTTTAGCATGAATTCCTCAAGTTGGATCCTCTCTCTTAGAAGCTTGCATGCATTAGGGTTTGAAGTAGAGACATAGAAGATTGAAGTAGCAATTAGAATTAAAGAGTGAGTTCTTTAGCTAGTATTCATCCTTGGCTGTTGTGTGATTGGGTGAGACAATTGACTTACTAGTTTTCATGAACTTATGATTTTAGTACCCTTTAATGCCATTGATTATTGAAATTGTGTAATTGTTGCCATGCACTTGTTCTATATTGTTTTTCATGAATCCTGGATGCATAGTGAACATTAGGAACTTGATTTTGAAGATTTTGGGTCAGAAATACGATTTTTGCAGGTCTGGACTGATGAATGCTCGCTTTAAGCGAGTGGAGCTCGCTCAAGCGAGATATAGGCAGAAGCTAGCCAGAGCCGCTCGCTTGGGTTCTCGCTCAAGCGAGGTGAAAGCGAACTAGTCGCTTGGAGCTCGCTTAAGCGAGCCGTGGTAACACAACATGTGTTGATTCTATGCTAAGGGTCCAGTAGTGCCGTTCGAGGCACTTTTTTGCAATCTTTTCTAACATTAAAACCCCTCAAACATCAAGTTCTTATTGTACCTTGCATCTAAAGTCTTTTTCAAATAAAACGCATAGGCAAACATTAACGGATTCAACAAGGGATGGCATATAAGAGTAAAACATGATTCACGTTCGGGTAGTAAATAACTCTAAGTATGGGAATCTCTAGAACATCGACTAGGCAGTTGAGATCATGTATGCTAGCATGCCTTCAAGGCGTATTATGATTATCATTAAGATTATATATGACATGTCGTGTCTCTTGCAATCCACGCCAGGGGGATTCAAGAGGTTCACGTTAGGGGGACGGGATACGCTCCGCAAGGTAGGCCCGCACGACATTAAGAGGAGTCCAATGTACCTTAGCTAGGAATTCATCGGTCATATTATGGGATTGTACTCGGGGTTAATCCACCCGATACACGCCTTAAAATCAACTCAGATAATTATATGCCAAACCATGATATGATACGATACAAGTAAGCTACAAGTTTTCAACGATCTTAGGTATGCACGATCGTTTAGGTATGCATGAGTTCACACATGTATAATCAACCAATCGGTTGTGTTGTAGACACGTGGTAATCGTAGGTTTCCCCCGAGGTTACCTATAGCCTAGGAGTTAGGTAGAACTCACTGAGACATTGTGTCTCATCCCATTCCTTCATTTGTTCAGGTTCACAGGTTGCTCGTGGCAAAGGTAAGGTGAAGGCCACAGTTTGATCGTGCTCGACGAACTTTATGCTATGTCCTTTTGTTGATTTTATAATTATGTATATTAGTTGTAATGGACCTTGTTGCTTCATGTTTCATTCGACCGATTATGTATAATTATTGTAACATATGGCTTGAGACGATTTTTGTATCTGAATCTCAACTTATGTTGTATTTCCGCATTGTATAATTAATGTATCCAGTATCAGTTATAATGCACATGCCAAATATTCTAGACACGTTTAGTATGGGCGTTACAAATTTCATCGTATGAATTCATCAAATTATGCAAACTAGAGGTAAGGGGGGAGTCTCTATTCACCATGAGGGTTGTATAATCATATGAATAGTGAAGGGTTTTGTTTTCCATTGTTTTTTTCATGATCTTTTAATGAATTCAAGTTAAATTCGTGTTCTAATTTCTAGCTGTGATTTTGGGTATATTATCTTCTCTGAATTTATTATTTTCATGTGCTAAATTCGTAGTTAATATATTGTTAGGTTGTATCATGGAATTTGATGTATAATTAATGTTCTTACTGCTTAATAAATATTAACTCGAAGCGTAATAAACCCTTCCCTTTTCTTCGTTTCCTATTGACCTTCACCGCATCTTGTAGTTTACTTTACTTCTTTGATTACATAATATACTTTTGTTATTCATCTTTGAAAGTTACGTGCATGTTGAATTACAATTCTTAATCCAATCGTTTTTATTTATTTATGAATCATCAATGGTTTTTAAGGAAACGATGGTTTAGTATTCTCATACTTAATTGATTCATGCATATAAACATTACCATGCTGTTATAATGATTTGTCATGGTCGTGATGTTTTTTTATAGTTATTATTATATACTTGTTTGTTTGGTTTTCAAATAGTGGCCTGATTCGGTATTCTTTTTCTTCATATTTATGTATAAGGTTTTCTATTTATTGTCAAGGTATTACTTAATTCATGTATTCACCTATGATTTTTTTAGTTATGTTAATTGATTTATTCGACAATGTGTTATTAAAAGATGTTTTAAATAAAGATGTGTTATTTGAAGATGTGTGATTTAAAGATGTGTTATATAAAGATGTGTTATTTGAAGATGTGTGATTTAAAGGTGTGCTATATAAAGATGTGTATTTGTTGAGTCTTATAAAAATGTGCATTGTTGAGTCATTACTTGGTGTTCATGCATTCATGGTCAGTCCTATTTGACGATGTTGTATTTGACGATGGTGTGGACAAAATCAGTAACATACCTCTGATATCCAAAATATTTGACGATGGTGATAGGTTTGGTACCACATGAATCTAGAGTCGAGTTAGGGACATTGCATTCATTGTCAAGTATATTTGAAGATGTAGTATATTTGACGATGTAGTATCTATATATATAAATTTATAGTTGAAGATGAGTTTATTTAAAGATGGTGATATGTTTGTGTTTATTAAATGATGAAAGATGATTATTAAATGATGTGAATAATTTATATATGAATATATTATTGATGATGCTTATGTGTTTTATGCCTTGTTTCTATTCATTATGACTATGCGATTCTTGTGTTGGATATATTCTCACCCTCTAGTTGCGGGTTGGACGCATACGCCCTCGTGGTGTAGATTTACAGGAAGAAGAAGTTTAGTAACAGTGAGTCTCTAAGGATGGTTTTGGAGTATACTCGTTTACTTATCGCTTTTGGGAGTCTTTATCGAGTTGATGCTCTGATCTGTGACAATAGGGATTGGGGATTCTTTTTATTTTAGATTTTGTTTCAGAACTCGTCTTTGAATTCAGTTTTGATGTTGATACAAATGATATGACAATTACTTTGATGTTTTTTTAAAAAAAAATTCACTACTACATTTTTAATTTAAATGAAGTATTTTTGAATTGAAGAAGATGTGTGACACCCTTGCATGTTTATTTAATTATTGTATTTTTATTAGAAAATAATATGTGGGGTTTAGGGTGTTACACCCCGCCAATAATAAGTCTTACTTATTTATCTCACTTAAATTTCTTTTTGTGTGTTGTCATGTATGTTCTTATAACGTTGGCAATAATATTAAATCCTATTTAATATTATAAACAATGAGTGATATCTAACAACACATCACTGCTACCGAAGTGACAAAAATGTCATGTGATATGACGAAACCTCTCCGTCATAACGAACTTGTGTATAATTTTCCCTTTTGCCCTCATGTCTACATTGGACACAAGGCATATCATGTCATTCTTGTCTAGTTCAATATCGGGCCCTTAGACATTTCTCTTTTTATGTAGGAGGGGAAAATTTAATCTAGGTCACTCATGTCCCTCAACATGATTTGTAGAGAACCCATCAACCGACTATATAGTCATCACGTAACAAACAATATTTGTACGACAACAAAGTTTCGACTCCTACATCTTGGGTACAAAGTGGTTTCAGTTCAAAGGGTGAAATACACCACTTATCACTATGATAATAACTTATGAATTTTACATTATTTTCTATCTAGTATTCTCAAGGCGGGTCAATCCAATATAAATATTACTCTTATGAATATATCTATGTGAAGACTTCATAACTCTTTATCCATGATCCAGGAGATGTAATCATCAGTGTACCCACATAATAGTCCCTATATATGCTTTAATGCTATCCCACTTCACAATAAATCTTGACTATGAATACTTGAAGAAAAATGTCCTTATGTTCATGGGGTCTCACAACTAAGTTATACTTGATGTTCCATTAGACAAACTAAATATACTAGGGACTTTATTATTTTGAAACTAAACAAATCAATAAATAAATGTCAAATATAATTATCATGATACAAAGCCAATATCAATCAATATAGATTGGCTATTTTGGCTTACTCCAACTTTTTACAACAAGAATCTTTATCAAACCCTATGATGAAATTCTCACAAGCAAAAAAGATAGCACTACACTATCTTTAGCAAGAATTTCCATAAAACACTGATAAAAATCTTACAAGCAAGGGTTGAAGAAAATATTGTATGGTTGTATCATATAACTTATCATTTTCAATTGAATATAACCTAATGCTCATAAACCTTTTTGGATATGAAAATATAATCAAGGTTTCATAAAATGGAAGTTTGAAAGTTTAAGTGAGAAAGTGATATTTGATATTAGATTTCTTGAATTATGAAAGTTGGTTTATGTCGTATTGATCTGAAACATATTTATAGAGGCTTTAGAAAATGTGTGTGAAGCAAGGCAACCCTTAAAAAAGGCTCCACAATCAAAAGGAACATGTTTGAAATCACACTGTTTCAGAAAATTGACTTTCAACATGTGGTAATCGATTACCATGTTCCAACGTTCATAAAATTTTAAATCAACACTTGATAATTGATTACAAGAGGTAGGTAATCGATTACATGATGTCCAAAATCAATTTTACAACATTTTTCAAAGGTTGCTTCATACGGACTCTTATATTAACTTAGCAAATGATTTGCGATTAAGTTTAAATGAATTTTTGCGCATTCAAAGTTATATAAATGTTGAAAGTAATAAATCAAAGATAAAAGACCATACTTACAAAGATTCACACTAGATAATCTAAAAGTCTTCATCTTCATTTTATCTTCATCTTATGCTTCCATAGTTTCTCTTCTTTTGTGATGTGAGTTTGTTATCATTAAAATCTAGCCAAGTCTAATAAGGAAATCTTCTTCACAGTTAGTTATTTTAATGCTGCCTTAATCAACATTTCTATTTCATAATTTGTAACTACATATGTGTCGATGAAGTATAACAATGAGTAAGGCTTGTTTCTTCTCATTTATTTTCTAAGTCCACATGTCATACCTTGCACCTTCATCATGCACCATAAGACTTATAAATGATTTTTTATTTATTAGTTGAAGTGACACTAATGTCCATTTTGCGATTGTCCCCAAGGAGGTTTCAATGATAAAGAATTACCTTATTAGGTAGAGCTTCAAGTTTAAACCTTATTGGTTTTTTATATTTTTAATAAAAATAGGGTGCAAAAGTGTCATACCCCAATTTTTGACCTAGGATGTCATTGACATGTGCAGTTTGACTCTACATTCATACGCCATTCGGCTCTGATTTTCAGTAAAAAATTCGGCAGAGAGGTATTTTAAAATACCTCATTTTTGGTTCCGAGTCGGGCCCTCTTCTCTCAATTTTCATTTTTTTTATTTTAGTTTCCATTTTTTATTTAAATTCTTCTTAATTTCATTTTTTTTAATCTTTATCTTTTATTATTTGGGGTCTTTTTATCTTTTATTTTGATGTCCAAAAAAATTGTCCAAAAATGCAATCCAACCCAACACAGGCTGTAACACAGGCTGTCATGC